>Ga0268276_1003148_pt1 | contig 13164 bp, 9 predicted proteins | sample saktaG_4_FD_190145 | JGI IMG/M metagenome (GOLD analysis project Ga0268276, IMG submission 190145) | Saline water microbial communities from Sakinaw Lake, British Columbia, Canada - sak_2010_1_5_45m | ecosystem: Environmental > Aquatic > Non-marine Saline and Alkaline > Saline ...
TCTTTCACGGTGGTCCGCTCACCCGCGGGTAAAACCGAAACACCGCTCCCTGTTCTTACGGCGCCGGATTCGACTCTTCCCACGAAAACATTTTCGCCATCTATATTATATACATCCTGCACGGAAAATCTAAGAGGCTTCCCTGCAGACATATTCTCTTCTTTAAATTTATCAAGGCATGACAATAGCGTAGGCCCTTTATACCACCTCATGTTTTTAGAATGTTTTGCTATATTGTCGCCTTTCATGGCTGAGACAGGGATCGCATATAGCATTTTTGTCCCAATGAGCCGCAGAAAATCTTCTGTCTCCCTCACTGTGGCGTTAAACCGCTCTTCGCTATAGGCACAAAGATCCATCTTGTTTATGAGCACCGCCAACGCTTTCATCCCGAGCATATTCAGTATGTAAGCATGGCGCCTTGTCTGCTCTTTGATACCGTCAACGGCGCTTACCACCAATATTCCGAAATCAGCGCGCGTGGCACCTGTCATCATATTCCTGGTGAATTCGACATGTCCCGGTGAATCTATTATCACATAGTCCCGTGAGGAGGTAGTGAACCTTATTTGAGAGGTGTCTATGGTCATTAATTTTTCCCTCTCTTCCTTAAGCTGGTCTGTAAGGAAAGCGAGGTCCGGGTCTTTCGCCCCCCTTTCGGAGGCGGCCTTTATCGTGGCGAGTTTATCTGCCGGGATAGATCCGGTATCGAAAAGAACTCTTCCTATCAGCGTTGACTTGCCGTGGTCCACGTGGCCGACTATAACTATATTTAGAATATCTTTATCCATGATCACATATATCCAAGGCTTCTTAACTTCTGCATCGTATAGGCGTCTTCTTTATCCTGCGCCCTGCCGCTTCTTTCGGAGATCTTCGTCGTCTCGAGTTCCTTTATTATCTTATCAAGCGAATCCGCCTTTGACGCTACGGGGAAACAGCACGGCTGGCATCCTATGCTCCTGAATCTTTTGCCGCCTCTGGCAAAGTAGAGGTTCGCAACCGGAATCTTCTCTTCCCTGATATACCTCCATATGTCTATTTCGGCCCAGTGGAGCATGGGATGGATCCTTAAATGTTCGCCTTCGGATACGTCCTTCTTGTAGAGATCCCACAGCTCCGGAAGCTGATTATCGTAATTCCATTTGAACTGGGCGTCCCTGGGCGAAAAGTACCTCTCCTTGGCCCTTATGCCGTGCTCGTCTCTTCTTATTCCTAAAAGAAGCGCCTTGAATCCGTATTTCTTTATCGTATCTTTAAGCGCTTCTGTCTTCAGGGCATCGCAGCAGAGGAATTTCCCTTTTGACGGAGAAGTCCCCTCGCTAAGCATCGTTTCATTCCGGCTAACGATAAGGTCTAAGGACCAGGCCTTCCTATACTTTTCCCTGAAATCGTATATCTCTTTAAATTTAAAGCCCGTGTCTATGTGCATCACGGGAAATGGTAGACGTCCGAAAAAGGCTTTTCGCGCGAGCCAGAGAAGCGTCGTAGAATCCTTGCCGATGGACCACAACATAGCCATATTTCTAAAGCGCTTGTACGCCTCTCTTATGATGTATATCGATTCATTCTCGAGTTTAGCTAAATGATCCATCGGTACTTTCCTAAAGTATGTCTTTGCCGTCCATCCCGAGCCGCGCTATCTCCTCGTCGGTATAACCTATGAGCTTCAAGACGCTCGGCGCTATATCATAGATAGACGGCGCTTTCGTTTTAACGCTCCTGTTTGTGAATAAAACGCCCGGCACGCTCTTCGGGTCAAACAGGTGGTCGCCCGACCACTTCTTCAGGTTATCTTCCAGGAGGGCCTCCGGGGCCGCCCCCAAAGCGGTCTGCCACGAAGCTCTGTAGCCTATATTGAAGCCCACATATAGATCCGGCATCTCCGGGGCATACGGCCCCCAGAATATCTCCTCCCGCGTATAGACATTTTTTACAACCGGTTCGTTATATTTATCGTCAACCCAGCTTCGCATTCTTGCCGCTATCTCCGCTTTTAAGTTTTCGGTTTCGCCCCCCGGCTCCACTATCCCCTTGCCTTCTCTTCCCTTCTGGTTGATATATATGGCGCCGAACCCTATCGCATAGGCCTTAGTCGAGCCCCAGTCCACGTCCTTTAATAGTTCACCGCCCGGGCGCGCTTGGTCCTTTTTAAGTTTTAGGTATCCGTTCGCCTTAAGCCAGCTATTTATATGCGCGGCTCTTCTGAATGTGCCGAAACCGTGGTCGGACAGCACTATCAGCGTGTCCCCGTCTTTTAGGCCGGCCATAACGTCCCCGACTACAGCGTCTAATTTAATGTAACAGTTCCTTATCGCCTCTTTGTATTCGGCAGGCGCGTTCTTCTCATAGAGCGGATGGCGTTCGTCCAGGTATCTCCAGAACATGTGCTGCGCGATATCGGCGTCCTCGAAATAGATAAAGAATATTCCGCTCTTAAAACGCGCCATCTCTTCATCCATCATGCTCAGCCTCTGCCGGAAAACGCTGTCAATTTGTTCAAGAAGCTCTTTCTCTCCCAGGCGTTTTTCATTGACCGCCCAGGTGTCAACCGGCATGCCCTGCGTATGAAAGAGCCCTATCTTGCCGGCGAGGTCCCTGGAATAATTTTTAGGATAAGATATCGCGAAAAACGGATTTCTGGGGTCGAGATTTATCGGGCTTATGTATAATTTAAATCCGGGCTCGGTCTCGACGAGATAAAATTTAAATATGCCGCGCGCTCTCTTAAATAAGCCCAGCCTGAAATTAACCTCCTGCCAGGGGCTCCACTGACCCTTCTCTACGAAAAACCTCCTGCCTTCAAGTTTGATCTCGGCTTTGTTGGAATTATATTTCAGGGTAATTTCGAACGGGACTTTTACGTTCTCGGTCTTTTTGCCTGCTGTTTTTCTGGGCCCTATGAGGTTAAGCGTCATCTTATCACCGCGGGCGACCTTAAAGACCTTGCCCCCGACATCTTTGGCATCGCGGGCATCCTCGCTCGTATAATAAGTGAATGTGCCCTCGGTGCCGAGTATGTCCGGCACCCCCATACCCGACAGCATCCTTCCGCGCACTTTATCGGGCGGGAATGTAACAGGGCAGGATATTATGGTAACGGGGATTTTTTTGTCTGAGGCGTATTCCCAGAATGAGGGGATCTTTTTTGGCTTTTGGGGACTTAAATTATCTATCTTTGAGATCGAAAGGCTGAGTTTATAGTTCTTCGGGTCGCGGATTATGAAATCACATACGCCGTGTTTGGCGGGATTCGAGCCGGTGGCAAATCCGCTCCACGCCACCGGAGATTGGGCCGGGTTTGTGGTGGCAAGAGGCGTGTACGAGCCCAGATTTTTTAGCCGGACAAGGTTGGGAAGCGCGCCCTCATCCATGAGTGGCTCGATTATCTCCGGACTAAGCGCGTCAAACCCCAGTATTATTATTCTGTTTTTGAAATCGGATTTACCCATACGCATAATCATTATTATTCCCGCGGCAATGATCGCAATCGCCGCCATGATCAACAAAAATTTCTTATGCCTCCTGAAAAAAGGCCCTATCTTCCTGAATCTTAAAAATATAACGCCTAAAAACGGAGCGGCAAGAGCGGCCAACCATGTAAAGCCGCCCGTAATAGTAAAACCTGTCCCGGGATCTATATAGCCTAAAAACATCGCCTATTCTCTCCATATAGTTATTTTAACACATGACGTGCGTCTGATAAAGAAATTATCCGCCGCCGTCATTGCGAGGAGCATGCTATTTTATCTTATCAAGCTCTTGCCGCGCCATTGTCATGTCGGGCTTAAGCTTGAGCGCTTTTTTCAAATGATATGCCTCCTTTTTTTTAACCCCGGCCGCCTTATAGGCCATGGCGAGGTTAAAATGCGCGTCCGCGAAATAGGGATTTATCTCAAGCGATATCATGAAAGACCGGATGGCTTTATACGGCTCGTTGTTGCTCCAGTACAATACTCCGAGGGCGTTATATCCGTAGGAATCGTCGGGGTTCAGGCTTAGCATTCTTTGCAAAACCGCCTCATCATATTTAAATTTAATCTCCTTTGAATTTTTATCAAGCGCCAGGGCTTTTTCGAGATAATGAACGTTTTTCCCCAGATCAAAGATGTCCTTATAGCTTTGGGCGAGCTCCAAATAGAGCGTCGCGTTTGCAGGGTCTTTCCCGCGCTTTAGCTCAAGAGTGTTTATTTTCAGGTACTTATTTATATCCGGTATGTTCGGATTTATCGCAAGCGCTTTTTTATAATATTCTTCCGCGGATTCGAATTCTCCCGCGTCGGCAAAATATGTCCCCAGATCCGAGTAGATCATCTCTTTTAGCTCGCCCCTGCCGGTAGTGCGCAATGCCCCATTCGCGTAAATAATAGCTTTCAGGTATCTTCCCTTAAGCCAATAGATGTGCCCCATCGAACTGTAGTAGCCGCCGAGTATCTCCAGCGCCATGTCATATTCCCGCGTTTTCGGCATTTTGGCCTTCAGATACGCGAAGTTTCTTTTGAATACCGGGTTATCCGCTATGTATGGGGGAAAAACATGCCCGGGGTCGCGCCCGAGATCAATGACCCCTTTTACAGAACGCATGAATTCCTTCATCATTCCTTTATCCCAGTAGTAGATGCCCATAGCGACATCCTCAAGCGCCCGGTAAACGGCTATGGACTCGATGGATTCCGCGTTGATCGGGGGCGGATTAAACTGCCCGGCGCTTGATATGATCGCTTTATATTCTCCGAGCGCTTTATCTGGCTCGCCTGCCATCTGATAGGCGCCGGCCAAACAGGAATGGGCAAGTTCATTTTCAGGGTCTTTTTTAACCGCTTCTTTAAACTTTTCAATGGCGGCCTCATTCTTATCTTCCAAAAGGAGCGCCTTGCCCTTGATTATATCCTCGGTGGCGGGAGTAAACCGCGCGCGCGCGTTCGCGATGAGGTTCCCGAAAGTTCCGGGAATATCTAAAGCGTAAGCGGCATTTCTGTCAAGCGGGTTGGTCCTAATAGCTGTCCTGAATTCAAGCTTGCCGAGGCCGAAAAAACCGTTTATATCCTTATATATCTGGCCAAAAACGGTATTCGTCGTAGCTTCGTAATATCTATTAATCATCTTTTGGGCCCCTTCCGGGACTTCGCCTTTGAAAAGTTCAAGCGGAGAACTTCGCGCCATCATAATGCCGGTGATATTATCTCTGTGGAACATGTTAACCTCCCGCGCCGTTGGCTCGGTCAGTCCCTTTAGCATCGGCTCACCCTCCCCGCGCCGGGGAGCTTCCATGATCGAGGTCGTGTAGGAGGCGAGCGCGTCCTCAGAGAAGACAAGCATATCCAGAAGGTCAAAAATATTATTTATGTTTATGGCTGATAAGCCGCGAAGTATGCTTTCATCTTTAGCTATCCGTTCTCCCTCTTCTTTTAGCAGCGGTATCTCCAAGCCGAGCTTCTCCGTCCGGCATAGGACAAGAAGCCGCGCCGGTAAGGTTTGGTGGGGCATCCATACGGTCATTTCGCCAAAAAGCGCCCGGTATTCCGCCATGGAGATCTTAAGCCGGCCGGTATCTCCCGCATTAAGGGGTAAAACGGCTGCCAGGAAGCCGTCGTCAGCGAGATGGTCTCTGACAAGGCCTGCATTCTTTTTTAACGGGAGATCTTCGTCATTGATCACGATAAGGTCGAACTTCCCGGAGGAAGAAGAGAGGTATTTTTTAAGGCTCTGTCTGATCACTTTAATACGATTATCTTTTGACTTAAAATACCTGTCCGTCTCAAGACAGACTATCTTCTCGATCGACGGGATTCCCTCTGCCGTCTTAAACGCTTCTCCGTTTCCGAGCCCTGAGAAAAGCACGCTCTTCACGCGTTCTTCCAAAACAAAAGGAAGATATACCTTCAGGCGCTCGGCGGCGATAGATGAAAGGCGGTTATCCATTATGACACGGCCGTCTTTTTTTAGGAATCTCTCGGGCGGTTTCTCTACAACCTCATACCGGTGCGCCGGCAGAAAGTTAACGATAACGAATCCCGAAATTATAATACCTAAGAAAAACGGGATAAATTTATTTTTCCTGCCGGGAAAAAACACCATCCCTGACAAGAACGCGGGCGCCGCGCTTATCGCGGCCAGGAGCAGGCAATCCGATGAAAAATTTCTCGCGTATTCAGGCAGGATGAGAAAGTACCGCCAGCCGTATAGGAGGCTCTCCATAGACTCTTTGACGGCGCCCATCCTTATAATGGACGCTATGGACATCGCTATTACCGCAAAACCGGCTATCTTAAGCGTCCTGTCATTGCGACTGTGTCGTAATTCGCGTTTTTCGTCATTGCGAGGAGGGCGAAGCCCGACGAAGCAATCCCCTTTTTTACGCTTAGCAAACCTGAGGCACGCTCCTGCCAGAAAGAAAATAATGAAAAATCCGGCAGCAAAAAGGCGGGGATGCCTCAAATGAAGTATATGCGGCGTTATAAATAGAACAGCGGCGTAAAAAACGAGCGACGTTACAACTCCGGCGATAAATGCTTTTATCTCTTCAAACCGTTCAATCTTCACAATCCTCATCCCTTAATTTACATACCCCAGGCTTCTTAGGGTTTCGAGCGTCTTTTCATCCATAGGCTCGGATTCACCGGGCGCGGATTTCTCTTCGCCCCTCATCCAGCCTTCCATATCTTTTTTCAATTCATCCGCCGTATCCATATTTTCGTATATAAGGTTTATCCGCTCTTTCGGGTCGTCTTTCATGCCGTAGAGCTCATCCATCCTGTTTGAGCTTTCCCGCGAAAGTATAAATTTCCATTTTGGAGTCCTGACGCATCTTGAGATCTCTTTGCCGCTGGCCACCTTTAGATGGATCTTCTCGGCGTCGGCCAGGTTATCCTTCAATATGAGCCCTCCCCAGCGCATATTCTGCGTTTCGCTGAAGGCCTTCTCCAGATAGGCCGCCGGACTTTTTCTCTCATCAATAAGCGGAACAAGGGTTTTGCCCTCCATCTCCTCCGGAGCCTCAAGACCTATTATTTCAAGGGCCGTAGGAATGATATCTATGCTTTCGACCTGCGTATCAACGCGCCTATTTGACGGGAGGGCCGTTCTATTTACGAAGATAAGCGGCACCATAATTGACGGGTCATAAAACTGCAGGCTGTGCCCGAAGTAATTTTCATGCTCTCCAAGCGCCTCCCCGTGGTCAGCGGTTACGATTATGAGGGTATTCTTATAGGCTCCGGTATCTTTCAAGTAATCCATAAGACCGCCTATCGATTTATCCACATAGGAAACCTCGCCTTTATACAGGGCGTCAATGTGTTCACGGTCTCTTTTGCTCAACTTTATCTCACCGTTATTTACTTTATCCAGGAATTGCGTGGAGCCTGTCGCCTGCCCCGAATATGAGGGGTCGTACATAACGTTGTAAGGATAGGGCGGGCTGTAATCGGAGTGCGGATCGTAATAATGGATCCAGACAAAAAATCTGTCCTTGGCGTGTTCATTAAGCCATGTTATGGCCTTTTGAGTCGCCTCTTCGGCCGGCTGTTCGATCTGCCGCGGCCAGTCGAATACGTCAAATCCCCGGCCTAAGCCGGAGACGTCATCCCCCAGAAAATTCACGCTGACAAATCCCGCGGTCTTGTATTTATTCATCTTCAATATCTTCGCGATCGTCAAAACCGAATCCCGAAGCGGGTAGCCGTTTATTCTCACGCCGTGGGTGTGCGGATAAAGCCCCGTCAGGATAGAAGCATGGGAAGGCCCTGTAAGCGGCGCCTGGCAGACTGCGTTCTTAAACCTCACGCCCTCTTTGGCAAGATTGTCAATGTTCGGCGTCTTTATTCGGTTGTTTCCGTAACAGCCTAAATGATCCGCCCTCAGGGTGTCTATCGTTATGAGCAGTATATTGAGAGGCTTGTCTGTTTTGACTTTTTTATTGACGCCACATCTGGCAGCGAAAAAAGCGCCGGCTATCAACACCGCAAAAAACGTAATAATATATCGTCTCTTTATTTTCAACCCTTCCTCCTGCCCGGGTTCTGAACCCCCAGGCTCTTTACAAGATTATAACTGTCTGCCCATTTGAAATGCGCCAGATACGACTGAACGCAGGCTCTTAAAGCGTTTATAGAGTTTGCTGGGTTTTGGGCCATACGCGCAAAGCGGCGGAGGCGGGATTTGAGATTATTTATTACCCTGCGCCTGACGAGGATATAGTCGCGCCTTATAATATAGCCGAGGAAATCTATGCCGTTTGAAATGGGCTGGAGCTTTCTTCTGTTCGGATGAAGCCGCAATAAGAGCTTTTCGGCTAAAAATGTTTCAATATCCTGCCGCCATTTTATGAGGGTATCTATATTATCGCTTAAAAGAACAAAATCGTCCACATAGCGGATATAGAAGCGCGCTTTAAGAGTGTGCTTCACGAACTGGTCTAATTCATTTAAATATACATTGGCGAAAAATTGACTGGTTAAGTTTCCGATGGGAAGCCCCCGTTTATTGTCTTTTCCAAATATGCTTTTATGCGGCGGTATATTTTTTAAAACTCCTTCTCTGTCTCTTAAAATGAACGAGCGGGTGCAGTCCCAGAATATGATTTTTTCCGTAAGCCATAGGGCCTCTTTACTGCGGATCTTTTTTTGGAGAGTCTTAAACAGAATGCCTTTATCAATTGAAGTGAAAAAATCCTTTATATCAAGCTGGAGATAATACGCCCTCGCGCTGCCATTTTTGGAGGCCTTTTGTAAAAAACTCTGCAGCCTCATTACGGCGGCGTGGGTACCCTTGCCTTTTCGGCAGGCGTAAGAGTCATGAATAAATATTCTCTCCCAAATCCTCTCCAGGTAATCAACTAAGATGTGATGGACTACCCTGTCTCTAAAATCAGCCGCGAATATCTCGCGAAGTTTCGGGTTTCTTGCCGCGAAAAGGATGGAGCGCGAAGGGTGGTAGATTTTTGACTTTAGTTCATTTTCCAGCTTCAATATATTCTCTTCGGCGTTTATCTCGAATTTAAGCGCGTTTATCGTGTTACGCTTATTGCGCCTGCAGGCGAGATAGCATCCATAAATATTGCCGAAAGAAAATATATCTCTCATCTGTTTTCTGACTAAACCGCCGCTGGCCGCCGCGCACCGCACGCACATAGTTCGTGTTCGTCTTATTGTTGTTGTTCACGTTGCCATTGTTGAAATTGACGTTCCACGCGTTGTCGGCGTTGTTGGCGTTGGTAGTGCTGGACCAAGCGCAGTTGGACTTGAGTCCGGCGCTTTTGTTCATTCACTTTATCGTCCGCCGTCTCTGTCTTCTGACATCTGACTTCTGTCCTCTGAACAAGAGGCAACAGACCAATGAATTCCGAGGCCCCTCTGGGGATACGAAACCCTGTATTCTCATGCCCCCACCAATTTTTAACACATAAACATGAAACATACTGTTTTAAAAGTGATGGTGGGCGGAATGAACGCCCAGCGACATTAGCACGCTCCCCCACCGCTTTATAAAAGTGGCGGGGGATTCTGGCTCCTATACCACCCTTCGCACTGTCTTGCCACATCGATGGTTAATCGCGCGGCAAACTCATAGCTTTTCAAAGATCGGAATGCTTTTGTCTCTTTACAGATCCTTATAAGAATCTTGAGCTCTTCTATGCTCTCCAGGGCCTCTTCGCGCGTAACTTTTCTTACGCTTTTTAAGTTGGCTTTGGCGATCAGGACGACTATGCGCCTCGACAGATTCCTTAAGTCTGTTCCGACCGTATACTTATGATACCTCGAAAAACCCACAACAATAGTCTCGATGTAAACCGCGAGATCGAGGGCTTTTTTGTATACAGGTAAATTCTCATAGAGTGATGGCATATTTTGGGATTGCTTCGTCGGACTCCGCCCTCCTCGCAATGACGAAACAAAAGGTCAAAAAATCAATCATGGTTCGACGCGGCCTCCTATAAGTCGGCCTTGCTCACCATGCACTAGCCGCCGCGCACCGCACGCACATAGAACGTGCCCGTCTTACTGCTGGTGACCACGCCGCCACTGACGAAATTGACGCCCCACGCGCTGTCGGCGCTGCCGGCGAGGGTAGTGCTGGACCAGTAGCGTTGGTTTTTAGCGGACGTAAAAATTGTCATATCTATGGTTGGTCCTGGCCACGCTATAGTATAATCCACAATTGAAACAAGCTCTTTAATGTTTGGCAACCGCCAGTCGGATTTAGTGGCAAAGGTTAAGCCATCGCAATAAGTGATTGCGGCGGCCTGGGCAAGCGCTACCCCGCCATTGCAACCAGCCTCAGTATCGTAGGCGGCCCAGACAAGGCCTGTCCCGTTATCAGTTGCTATGTGATCCGCGCCTACAGTTGAAGCGGTGAAGGTGGGCACGTCGGCCAACCCGAAAGAGAGAGTGCCGGCGACGCCGAAGATCGTTGTACCTGATGCGATATTGCCTTCAACGAGATTTGTATCATTGGCCGTAGCTGTCTTATCGCCGCCGGAGTAGAGCCCATTCGGGATGGGGATGACCTTAACGCCATCGCCTCCTATTACATTGGCTCCGGCTGCTGCAATGCCGGTTAAGGCACTCTCACCGCTTCCGGCAGTGCGGGTAATAAAGGTTTTGCCGTCGAGGACGTCGCCTGCCGCGGCCGTGGTGGTGCCGGCGGCTATCTTCGCCTCAATATTGTCCAGGGTATACATAGTGCCGGCGGGCCCGACTGCGGGCTCTTTAAAACCGGCTGTTTTGGCGGCTGGGGTGGTTCCGCTTGTTACCTTCTCGTATATCTGATTCAGCGTATACATGACTGAACCGATGTCGCCCGGCGCGTCATTCGTATTAATATTACCGGCATAGGCTGTTGTTGAGAGCAGTAAAGTCAGGGCTATAGTTATTGTCAGGGTACGCATTGTTACCATTAAAAACCTCCTTGGTTGTTTGTTGAGATTGCTTCGTCCCGCCTTGGTAGCGGCGGGACTCGCAATGACGGAGAAAGAACTACCCTCGCAGTCGTCATTGCGAGGAGCATGTCATTTTCCGAGCCGTGCGACGAAGCAATCTCAAATCTCAGTATACAGATCCTTAAATCCGGGATTGGTCGCCTTTATTAAATCAAGCTTCTTAGCTCTTGAACCGGCCTTAATCTGTTTTTCCCTAAAGATAGCGTCTCTAATATCATCGAAGATCTCATAGTAAACCAATTTATCGACGTTGTATTTTTTGGTAAAGCCGTCCGCCAATTTTTCCTTATGCCCGTAAACTCGTTTCTTTAAATCACTGGTAATTCCTGTATAAATTACCGTGTTTACTTTATTCATCAGCAGATAAACATAACCTTGTTTTTGAGACATGATTATATCTTAACACGCTGTTACAAGCTTTAAAAGCGAGATTGCTTCGGGACCTTCGGTCCCTCGCAATGACGGCTGCCTCAACCGACCCTCGCAATGACGGCTGCGCTCCAGCTCATGATCCTATTACTTGCTACTTTTATTCTTTTCCTCTAACAAAAATTTTGCTTTGCCGTAATATTCTTTCGCCTTGTCATAATCTCTGTTATTGTAAAGTTTATCGCCTTTTTTTATCAATTCGGCTGCGTTATCCGAAATTTCTCTGGCTGTCGACGCCGGTTTGGGCTCAGCCGGCATTTCTTCGATGCCTTTGGTCTTTAAATGCTCTTTTCTCCGCGCCTCTATCTTTTCCATCCGGGCTTTTTCCTTGACTTCGGCAGCGAGCTGTTTTTCTCGAGCGAGCTCATCTTGTTTTCTTTGCTTAGCCAGCAGACGGGCCTGCTCTTCTTGTTGTTTCTTAAGCTCCACCTGGTGTTGTTTTTCTAGGCGCTCTTGTTCTTTGCGTTCCTTCTCAAGCCGCGCTTTTTCTTTCTGTTCAACTCTCTCTTTTGTTTTTCGTTCTTTTTCCATTTGCTCCTGCTGCTTCTGCTCAAGCTCTTGTTGTTTTTTCGACTGTTTCTGGCGTTCTTTTTCAAGGCGCTCATTCTCTAAGCGGGACTGCTCTTTCTTCCGCGCCTCTATCTTTTTCATCCGGGCCTTTTCCTTGGCTTCGGCAGCGAGCTGTTTTTCTCGAGCGAGCTCCTCTTGCTTTCTTTGCTTAGCCAGCAGACGGGCCTGCTCTTCTTGTTGTTTCTTAAGCTCCACCTGGTGTTGTTTTTCTAAGCGCTCTTGTTTTTTGCGGGCAAGCTCTTCCTGGCGATTCGCCTCGGCTTCACGACGCGCCTTCTCTTTGGTTTCGGCTTCAAACTTTCGGGCTTCCGCTTCCGCTTTGCGAGCGGTTTCGCGATCTTCTTCTTTCTTCGCTTTCTCTATGATATCAAGCTCTTTTTGCTTCTCTAAAGCGACGACCTTTATGTCAGGATCTTTCGCGTAGGATATGATTTTCCTGTAGAGAGGTTTCGCTTCTTCAAATTTACCTTCGTTATAGAACGACTCCGCCTGCTTGCTAAGACTGTCGAGCTCGGCAAGTTTCTTCGCCGCTTCCTCTTTACGCTTCGCCTTCTCTACCATTTTATCTATCTCTTTAAGACGCGCCTCGGATTTTTTGGCGAGCTTATTGAGGTCGTACTGGACGTAGTCGTCTTTCGCCAGCGCAGGGGACGCGAGAGTGGCCAGAACAAATAAAACTGCGGCTAGATTGCGCATTGTTACCATTTAAAACCTCCTTGGTTGTTGAGATTGCTTCGTCGGACTCCGCCCTCCTCGCAATGACGACGAGATACTTTGACTCTCTGATATCTTGACGCTATTTCCTGCATACCTGCTGGTACAATTCTCTCGCTTGGGCGTAGTCACAATCGGCGTAGAGCGCCTCGGCTTTCTCGAATTTACCCGCCAAGTCTTTCTCTTTTTCGAGCTTTGTCTTCAGAGCGTCATCGATATCAAAACGCATCCGGGTCATTCTCAAATCTAACTCTCTGTAAATGGCCTTCGCCTCTTCGAGCCTGCCTTCTTCATAGAAAACTTCGGCCTGTCTGAACTTTTCGTTCAGTCTATCTTTTTCTTCTTTAGGAAGATTTTTAATGCACGAGGCTATCATCTTTTCTTTCAGGACGTCTATCCTATCCTGGCTTAAACGCTTAAAGCCCGGGATGTCCGCCAGGTCCGGATCGAGAACAGCAAGGCTTATGTTTATATATGGGCCCTGAGCCCTATAATTTTCGCCGCGAAGGTCG
>Ga0268276_1003151_pt1 | contig 13155 bp, 11 predicted proteins | sample saktaG_4_FD_190145 | JGI IMG/M metagenome (GOLD analysis project Ga0268276, IMG submission 190145) | Saline water microbial communities from Sakinaw Lake, British Columbia, Canada - sak_2010_1_5_45m | ecosystem: Environmental > Aquatic > Non-marine Saline and Alkaline > Saline ...
TTCCGCTCTGGGGGGGCTGGGCGACCCGAGGGCGGTGGAACCGCTGATCACGACCTTGAGTGACGGAGCCAGCGATGTGCGCATGTTCGCCGCTTACGCTCTGGGGGGGCTGGGCGACCCGAGGGCAGTGGAACCGCTGATCACGACCCAAAGTGATGAAGACAGAAAGGTGCGCCGTGCCGCCGCCTCCGCCCTGGGGCGTCTGGGCGACCCGAGGGCGGTGGAATTGCTGATCACGACCTTGAGTAACGAAGACAGAAAGGTGCGCCGTGCCGCCGCCGACGCCCTGGGGCGTGTGGGCGACCCGAGGACGGTGGAACCGCTGATCACGGCCTTGAGTGATGAAGACAGCGACGTGCGCTGGTCCGCTACTTACGCTCTGGGGAGTCTGGGCGACCCGAGGGCGATGGAACCGCTGATAACGACCTTGAGTGACAAGGACAGCGACGTGCGCAGTTCCGCCGCCTCCGCCCTGGGGCATCTGGGCGACCCGAGGGCGGTGGAACCACTGATCACGAGCTTGGGTGACGAAAACAGCAGCGCGCGCTGGTCCGCCGCTTACGCCCTGGGGGGTGTGGGCGACCCGAGGGCGGTGGAGCCGCTGATCACAGCCTTGAGTGACGAAGACAGCAGTGTGCGCAGTTCCGCCGCCGACGCCCTGGGGGGTGTGGGCGACCCGAAGGCGGTGGAGCCGCTGATCACAGCCTTGAGTGATGAAGACAGCGGGGTGCGCAGGTCCGCCGCCGACGCCCTGGGGAGTCTGGGCGACGCGAGGGCGGTGGAACCGCTGATCACGACCTTGAGTGACGAAGCCAGCGGGGTGCGCGGGTCCGCCGCCTACGCCCTGGGGCGTCTGGGAGCGACAGAAACTACTGCAATCCTGGCAGCGACTTCGGTTGCGGATTATGGTTTTGAGGCGCCAGGTTATGCGAGAGCGCTGATTCACCTCGATCCGGATAGAGCACTGGGGGTCTTGGAGCGCTACGGGCGGCAGTTCCGACGGGAAAGCTGGGTGTCACGGCTGCGCGGGCACGCACTGGGGCGGCTCGGAGAGCTCGACGCGGTCCTGGCTAGTTTGAAGGCAGCGGTAGAGAAAGAGAGCGACAGCACCAACCTGCTTGGGCTGGCTCACTTCTATTTAGAGCAGGGAGACCTGGAGGCAGCCAGGGAACAGGTGGAGCGCGCGCTGGAAAAGGCGCCCAAGGTGCCGCTCTGCCTCTTGAGCCAGGCCGTCCTGCTGTGGGAGAAAGGTGAGGCGACGGAGGCGTTGGAGAAGTTGTCCGAGGCCCGGCGAAGAGACCGAGGCATCACTCGCGCCAGAGACCTGGAATACGAGCATTTCTGGGGGCCAAAGGCGCTGGCGGCGGTGGAAGCCATGCTGTCACAACAGGCTGCCGACTGAACTCCTACCGTTTGCCTCTTTGGTTTAGGCTCAGCGATTGCACAATGAGTCTTGGTTGAGTATTAGCGGAGAGCTATGGAACGACGGGTGGGGAGTGATGAAGCAGGAAACTTACGGCCATGACACATTTCTTTTCCCCTTCATCTGGCGTTACGGCAGCCAGGAGAGTGGTGGCAACGGATAGGAGCAGATAAGCAGATGAGGGGGCGGCTATTCACTTATCCGTATGCGGATGGGGAGGTCAAGCCATACCTAATTCATCAGTTCCCGACACGGGTATGAGTCCATCATGCACGACATCGAAGTAGATCAAAGCGGTCGCACCGATATACTGACTGTTGATACGGCTCTTGCATTCTCCGATGACATTCAATCGGCTATCCTCATCCCCAAGAGCGTGAAGCGAGAATGCTATCAATTGCTGAAGAAAGAGGGAATGCGCAAAGACTTGATCTCTGTCAAGCTCTTTGCCGCCGGGTTGATACTGCTCCTGGCACCCTATGTCAGCGCTATGGGGTTAATCACCATTGATCTGGAGTACCCAGGATGGGAGAATGAGATCAAAGAGCAATTGCTACGCTACCTGCGAAGAAGACATCCTGACCTGAGCAACAGGCAGATTGATTTCAGGCCGGTTGGCAAGAAGTCGAGTGCTCACAAGATAGCACTGGCCACTTACCGGCGAGAGAGGCAGCCAGACAGGAAGGTACAGGTTGAAGAGTTGCTTGCAGTTATCATCTGAGGGCATACGAAAAGGTCGGGGCAGCTCTGTCATGCGAGCCTCGCAGCCATGTTACACCGTCCGGTCAAGGATAGGATTCGCATGGCCACCCGACCTCATCAATGATATTATACCACAAATAATGAGAATGTGCAAACATGGTAGTAGGAATGAACAAGAAAAGCCTGCGTTCGGGATACAGCTATGACACTTTTCTTTCGCCCTTCACCTGGCGTTACGGCAGCCGGGAGATGCGAAGGCTGTGGTCCGAGGAGCACAAACGGCGACTGTGGCGGCGGATCTGGGTAGCGCTGGCTGAAGCGGAGCACGGGGCGGGGCTGGTCAGCGAGGCGGAGCTGGATGACCTGAAGGCTCACCAGGGCGAGGTGGACATGGCTCGCTCCCTGGAGATCGAGGCGGAGATCGGCCACGATAAGATGGCGGAGATAAGAGCCTACGCTGAGCAGTGCACGATAGGCGGGGGCAAAATCCACCTGGGGGCTACCAGTGCTGACGTGGAAGATAACGCCGACGTCCTGCGCATCAAGGAGTCTCTACGCCTGATCCGCCAACGCCTGGTGGAGCTTCTCGAAGCTCTCGCCACCCAGATCGAGCGCTATCAGCACCTGCCTGCCATGGGCTACACCCACCTCCTGCCCGCTGAACCTACCACTCTGGGCTACCGCCTCTGCCAGTATGCCCAGGACTTGCTCATTGATCTCCAGGGTTTGGATAACCTGATGGAAAACCTCAAGGCCAAGGGGCTGAAAGGCGCGGTGGGAACTTCGACCTCTTATGCTCAGTTGCTTCAGGACAGCGGGATGAAGCCGTCCGAGTTGGAACGGTTGGTCATGGAAAAGCTGGGGCTGGAGACCGTGCCCGTTTCTACTCAGGTTTACCCTCGCAAACAGGACTTCCTCGTCCTGACCACTCTGGCCGCCATAGCTCAATCCTTGCACCGGTTCGCCTTCGACCTGCGAGTGCTGCACGCGGCGCCCTTCGGGGAGTTGAGCGAGCCTTTTGGAGCCAGGCAGGTAGGCTCCTCCGCCATGCCCTTCAAGCGCAACCCCGTCGCCGCCGAGAAGATCTGCTCCCTGGCTCGTTACCTTAGCACCCTGCCCAAGGTAGCCTGGGACAACGCCGCCTTCTCCCTCCTGGAGCGCACCCTGGACGACTCGGCCAACCGCAGGGTGATCCTCCCCGAGGCGTTCCTGGCTCTGGACGAGATGCTCATCTGTGCTGAACGCATTGTCACGGGCCTGGTTGTTCACGGGGAAAACATCGAGCGCAACTTGTCTACTTACGGCGTCTTCGCCGCCACTGAGACGCTGCTGATGGAATTGGTCAAGGCCGGCGCCGACCGCCAGGAGATGCACGAGCGCATCCGCCAGCACACCATGGCCGCCTGGGAGGTCATTCAAAGGGGTGGGGAGAATCCCTTGTTGGAGAGGCTGAGCAGCGATAGTGTCATCGTGGCTTTCTTGCCCGCTGAGAGGGTGAGGGAGCTCCTTGAGGCCGTCAACTTCTTTGGCGATGCTCCTGCCAGGTGTGCACGGTTTCTGCGTCTCCTCCGAACACACCTGGGGGAAACCTGGTGAGGTGTACCATCGGAGGTCCCCTGTTTGCGTTCTTTTACCGATCCTTAACCAAAGTGTAACCGTTTTGTCACCAAAGATTAACCGACTTGTTACTGACATCCTGGCGAATTTAGGTTATACTATTGTGCAAATAGCGGGAGAGTGGCCAACCACGTTTGAGAAAGGAGATGTGAAAATGGCAAAGTGCCCTGAATGCGGAAATCAGATCCAGTTGAGCAAGAATGTGAAGATGGGAGCCCTCACCACATGCCCTGAATGTGACTGCTTGCTGGAGGTAGTTAGCCTGAATCCCCCCGACCTGGGCTACGCTTTTGGAGACGAGGAGTGGGATGAGGAAGAGGATGAGGAAGAAGAGGAAGAGGACGAGGACGAGGAAATCTAACTTCATCCAAAGGCAGGACACTCCACTGCAAAAGCACACGGGGGAGTGAGTCCCAACCTGCCGGGTAGGGTCAGGGTTCATCTCCCTCTACTCAGCAAAAGGCCATAAGGTCAGGCGAGATAAGGTGTGCTTCAACATCCCAAAAGGGTGGAGGGTTCTGGATATCCTGCAGGTCTTTCAAGTGAGGGTATCCTCCTGAAAGCGAGAATCTTGGCTGTAGCTGACGTCGTTGAGGGCACGTCCTCTCACTGACATTACAGGCCGCCTCTTGGTGTAGACAGGGCTCCAGAGGAAATATCACAGAACAGGGGTATCCTTTATGACTCTGAGGTAGCAGGCGTCTGTTTGAAGCTTTTGAACGTAGCTAATCATGAGAAAGGAGGTGTCCAAATGGCCCAGTGCCCTGAGTGTGAGAAAACGATTGTGCCGAGAGAAGGGGTGGCACTAGGAGAGTGTCTCCATTGTCCGGAATGTGGCACGTTGCTGGAGGTCATCAGCCTAAGGCCCCTCGATCTGGACTACGCTTTTGGAGACGAGGAGTGGGATGAGGAAGAGGAAGAGGACGAGGAGATCTAACTTCATCCAAAGGCAGGACATTCCACTGCAAAAGCACATGGGGAAGGGAGCCCTAACCTGCTGGGTAGGTTAGGGCTTTTCCCTCTATCAAAAGACCACAAGGTCAAGTGAGAGGAGAGGTAAGATGAGGTTGGTATCCAGGAGGTGGAGGAGTGGGATTAGAGCCGCTTTGACGAATTCGCGAGAAAGGGCCGCCCCTGCTAATGAGGGACGGCCCTTCGGTTCTGGGGAGACTTTGAACATTGAAGTTTGACGCCTGATGTTTGACCTTGCCTTACCCCTTGATCACCCCCAAAGGCACAACCCTGGCCACCTTACGAGCGACTCCCGTCGAGTGTACCACGTTGACCACCCGGTCAACGTCCTTGTAGGCCGCGGGAGCTTCCTCGGCCAGGCCCTTCCAACTACCGCCCCGCACGACGATGCCCTTTTCCGCTAACTCCTGTTGCAGCTCCTGCCCCTGGATCTTTTCCTTGGCTGCGCGGCGGCTCATGACCCGCCCTGCTCCGTGACAGGAGGTGCCGAAGGTCTTCTCCATGGCTTTGGCTGTGCCCACCAGGACGTAGGAGGCGGTGCCCATGTCGCCAGGGATCAAGACCGGCTGGCCCACCTCTCGATAGTCGGCAGGTACATCCTTCATCCCCGGCCCGAAAGCCCGCGTGGCCCCCTTGCGGTGAATGACCAGTTTGGTGGGCTTCCCGTCAATGGGATACTCCTCCACCTTGGCGATGTTGTGAGTCACGTCGTAGACCAGGGTTAGCCCTCTATCTTTGACCAGGCCGGCCAGCACATCGTCCATCACCAAACGCACTCGGTGGGCCAGCACCTGGCGGTTGGCCCAGGCGTAGTTGGCGGCGCCGGCCATGGCGGCGAAGTAGTCGCGTCCTTCAGGCGAGTCGAAGGGGGCACAGACCAGTTCTCGGTCGGGCAACTCGATGCCGTATTTGGTCACCGCCTGCTGCAGGTCGTGCACGTAGTCGGTGCACACCTGATGGCCCAGGCCCCGCGAGCCGGAATGCACCCAAACCACCATCTGGCCCTCGAACAGGCCGAAGACTTCCGCCACTTCTTGGTCGTAGATTGCCTCCACCTCTCCCACCTCGACGAAGTGGTTGCCTGAGCCCAGGGTGCCCAACTGATCTTGCCCCCGCTTCTTGGCCTTTGAGCTCACTGCCCTCGCTTCCGCCCCAGCCAAGGTTCCCCGCTCCTCAGTGTGCTCCAGATCATCCTTCGTGCCGTAGCCCTGGCTCACCGCCCAGGCTGATCCCTTCTCCAAAACATCGTTCATATCCCGGTGGGAGAGCCGGACATCCCCGCTGCGGCCCACGCCGCTAGGCACGCCTTGGAAGAGGGCGTTGACGATCTCATCCATGATGGGCCTGACCTCCTCGGCCAGGATGTTGGAGCGCAGGAGACGGACGCCGCAGTTGACGTCATAACCCACGGCGCCCGGCGAGATGACCCCCGTGGACGTCTTGGAAGGGATCACCCCACCGATGGGTGGGCCGTAACCCTGGTGGATGTCGGGCATGGCCAGGGTGTACTTAACCACGCCGGGCAGGGTAGCGGTGTTGATCAACTGCTCTATGGAACGATCCTTCAAAGCCGCCTCTAAAAGCTCCTCATCGGCGTACAGGCGAGCCGGCACCCGCATGTCGGGCCGAAAACTCTGTGGGATCTCGTAGACGTATTCCTCTACTTGCTTCATGTCCTTCTTGCTAACCATTTGCTCCTCCCTCCGCGTTCTGTTTACCGCTTGTGACTACACGTCGAACACGATGGTGGCCACGAGACCGCTCGGTGTTTCCTCTATAGCCAGATCGTGGAAAGTCGCCGCCTTGATGGCTCTGGTCTTGTGCCTGGTTGGGCCGCCGATCACGTGCGCCTTGAGCTTCGTGGGCGACAGGGTCTCGATGGTGAACTGGGAGTAGGTCTCCCCCTCCACCTCGTGCAGATAGATGAGCTCGTTCAGCCAATCAACCAGCAGGCCCTCGTAGTCCAGCGCTTCCAGCGATACCTCCCGCGCGCAGGCTGGTTCTTGAGATGGCTCGGCCATCAGCGCGAACATGCCGTGGGCAGCGTTGGCGAAGAGCTCCCTCATGTCCCGACCATAGGCTCTGATAGCCAGGTCGGCCGTATGCTCAACCTCCTCGAACCCTTCACTCATCCCTCGTCTCTCGTTACTCATTACTCGCTTCCCGTTCTTCGTTTCTCTTCATCCAGAATGCGCCGAGCCTGCACGATGTCCCGCTCTATCTGAGCCTTCAACTCCTCCACATCGGTGAATCGCACTTCATCGCGCAGGCGCTCCACGAACTCCACCACCAGGTCGCAGCCGTAGATGTCTTCTTCGAAGAAGTCCAGGATGTGCACCTCCACGATGCGCTCGCCAGCGATCTCGAAGCTGGGTCGCACGCCGACGTTGGCCACGCCCAGATGTCGCTCCTTCTCCAGCCTGGCGTACACGGCGTAGATTCCGTCGGCGGGGCCGACTCGCTCTTTCCGCACTTCCAGGTTGGCGGTGGGGAAGCCTAGAGAATGCCCGCGCTGGCTTCCCTGCACTACCTCGCCGGCTAGGCTGGGATACCGGCCCAGCAGTCGAGTGGCCTGGCGCACGTTCCCTTTCAGCAGCAGGGAACGGATACGAGTGCTAGATATGATCTGGCCCTGTCGGGTCAGAGGCTCAATGACTCGTACCGTGAAGCCCAGTTCCCGCCCCATGTCTCGCAGAGCCTCTACGTCCCCTTCGCGCCCGCGTCCCAGTGCGAAATCCGCCCCCACCCAGAGCTCCGCTATATGCAGGTGGCGGCGGACTTGGGCCATGAAATCCTGGGCGGAGGTCTGCGCCATGTTCTGATCGAAGGGCAGGATGGCCAGGATGTCCAGGCCCAGCTTTTCCAGTAGAGCGGCCTTTTCGCCGGGTGTACTCAGGTAGCGGGTCGGATCGTGGGGCGAGAGCACTGCGTCAGGATGAGGATAGAAAGTGATCAAGCCAGCCAGACGCTTCGTCTGCCTGGCTGCCTCTACCAGTTGCTGGATCAGGTGCTGATGCCCTCGGTGCACACCATCAAAAGCTCCGATGGTGAGGATAGTATCGCTGTCTAGTTTGGCGGACGACAGATCGTCAATGATTTCCATTCAGCGAATCAACGAGTCAGCGAATCAACGAGTCAGCGAATCAACGAGTCAGCGAATCAACGAGTCAGCGAATCAACGAGTCAGCGAGTCGGTACTCGCCGTGATGCTACGCCGCCAGGACGCTAGTACATGTGGGCGTAAATCCTTCCCCAGTTAGGCGTCGGGCCAGAGCGCCGGTCGAGTAGGAGCGAAGCGACGTATCGAGACCAAGCGGCTTGTGCAAGGTGCTTTCGTAGGCGGGAAACGCTTGGTTTCGATACACTTCTCCGCTGGCGCTACGAAGTTACTCAACCGGCGCTTGCCCTGCAACTACCGAAGGATTTCCGCCGCGATGTACTAGGACGCCGTAAATACTTTCTGCGGTTGCCAGAGGCCCGTCTGGGGGTCGTGTCTCAGGATGGCGATCAGTCCCCCTTCTTCGGAGTAGGCGCGGCGGAACTCCTTGCTTTCTCCCCTCCCCGCAATCGAGGGGGGGAAGGGGGGGGCTTCAACCTGCTGACCATGGCGGATGCGCTTTTCCGCCTGGGCATCAACTACTATGGGCTCGAAATCCAGCAGGGCTTCGTCCAGAGGGTGGACGAACTCTCGCCAGTCTCCCTGAGCCAATTCATCCAGGCTCACTGCTTTCTCCAGGGTGAAGCGGCCGCTGGCCAGGCGGGCCAGGCTTTGCAGATGGGCGCCGCAGCCTAGCTCTTGGCCCAGGTCGCGGGCCAGGGCGCGGATGTAGGTGCCTGGTGAGCATTTCACCCGGATGGTGAGTAGCGGAGGATCCCAGTCAAGCAGTTCGATGCTGTGAATCACGATCGAGCGGGGCTCTCGCTCTACGATGATGCCCCGGCGAGCCAGCTTGTACAGGGGTACCCCCTCACGCTTCAAAGCCGAATACATGGGCGGTACCTGCTGGATGGAGCCGACGAAACAAGCCAGGGCTTTTCGTACTTCTTCCTCGCCGACATCCACCTCTGCTATGGCGGTCACCTGGCCCTCGGCATCGTGGGTGTCGGTGCTCATCCCCAGGCAAATCTGGGCCTGATAGACCTTATCCGAGGCCATGAGATACTCGGCCACCCGAGTGGCTTGCCCCAGGCAAACGACCAGTACCCCTGTAGCCGAGGGATCGAGGGTGCCAGCGTGGCCTGCCCGTCGCTGGCCGCTCAACTGTCGCACCCGATCCACGACGTCATGGGAGGTCATCCCTGCGGGCTTATCAATGTTGAGGATGCCAGAAATCCGCTGCCTTGTCAAGCCCGCTCCTCCCTCGGCCGAAGATTCAGTAGATCACAATCTGCGCACCTGACCTTTTATGGCTTCCTTGACTGTCGTCAGCACTTTCTCTTGCGCCTCGTTCAGGTTGCCATCCAGCGTGCAGCCGGCGGCCTGGGGATGGCCACCGCCGCCCAGGTTCGAGGCGACAGCAGAGACATCAACACCGGGCACAGATCGCATTTCCACTCGGATCCACCCGTCGTCTTTCTCGATGAACACGATGGCCACGTCGGCCTCGTCAGCGGTGCCCAAGAAGTTGACCAAGCCGGCAGCGCTATCCTCGGAGAAGGCGCACTCCTGGCGCATGGTATGGGTGATCTGGCCCCATAAGATCCTCCCATCCAACTGGATGCCATTCAGGGCTTTGGCCCATAGGCATATATCCGAGAAGGGACGCCGGTTGAAGACATGATCGGTGACCTCCGGAAGCTGCGCTCCAGCTTCCATCAGTTTGAGCACCGCCCGCATAGTCCGGAGGGGCGTATTGGGGATGCGGAAGCCGAGCGTGTCGGTGACGATCCCGTTGAGGAGGCAGAGGGCCATGTCGGGGGCAAGGGGGACGCGCAGGCTCTCTACCAGGTTCAGCACTATCTCGGCCGCGGATGCCGCTTCCGTATCAACCCAATTGATAGTGCCAAAGTGCGTGTTGGTCACGTGGTGGTCAATGTTGATCAAGGGAAGACCAGCCAGGGACTCGTCGTAAGCTGCCCCCAGCCGTTCCAGGTCGCCGCAGTCGAGGCTGATGACCAGGTCATACTTGCCCTCTGGACCAGTCACTATCGCCTCACTGCCGGGTAGATAGACGAACCTCCTGGGCACGGGATCGGCGCAGGCCAGGGTGTATTCCTTTCCCATCCAGCGCAGGGCCCAGCCCAGGCCCAGAATGGAACCGATGGCGTCCCCGTCCGGGGACACGTGGGTGATGACCATCACCCTCTGGGCGTTGCGGATGGATCGTTCGATGGCCTCCTTCACTCGTTTCCCCCTCGATGATTTCTGTTCTGCTGGATTTCCTCCAAAAGCTGATCTATGCGCTCACCCCGCACCAGCGAGGCATCCTGGTGAAAGATCAGCTCAGGTACATGGCGCAAAGTCAGGCGAGAGCCAAGCTCCCGGCGGAGGAAGCTCGTTGCACGATCGAATCCCTTCATCGCCTCCTGTTGATCTCCCAGGTTGCTGACATAAATGTGCGCCTGGCGCAGGTCGGAGCTGACTTCGACTGTGGTGATGGTCACGAAGTCGAGGCGCGGATCACTGACTTTCTTCTCCAACAAGTCGCTGAGTTCTTTTCGAACGAGATTGCCGATTTGCTTCTGACGACGAGTAGTCATTGTTTAGACCTTGGAAAGATCCGGGAAAGCAGTCAGAAACCAGGTTTTTGAACGCTTCGCATCCAAAATGTGCGCAATCGCTGACATTCTCGATATCCCGAGAAGCACTTTTGAGCGAAAAACCTGGTTTCTTGGTTTATGCTAACTCCCGTTCCTTCTTGTAAAACTCTATGATGTCGCCTTCTTCGAAGTCGCGAAAGCCCTCCAGTCCCACGCCGCACTCGAACCCCTCCTTGACCTCCCTGACATCCTCGGTGAAGCGCTTCAGAGATGACACTCGCCCCTCGTAGATCGGTTGGCCGTTCCGTGTTACTCGGGCCAGGGAATTGCGAGTGACCTGACCATCGGCTACGTGGACGCCGGCGATTTTACCCATACGGGGGATGGTGAACACGGCTCGCACCTCGGCGTGGCCGCTGACCACGTCCTTGTAGACGGGCTCCAGGAGACCTTTCAGGGCCTTGTCCACGTCGTCAATCAGCTTATAGATGATATCGTAGAGGCGGACGTCAATACCCTCGGCCTCGGCTGAGCGGCTTGCAGCCGGATCTATCTGGACACCGAAACCAACGATTATGGCCTGGGACGCTATAGCCAGCATGACGTCGGATTCACCGATGTTGCCTGCTCCGCTGTGGAGGATGCTCACCTTCAGATCCTCGGTCCCCAGCTTTTCGAGGGAATCAACGATAGGTTCGATAGTGCCCCGCACATCGGCCTTGAGGATCAGATTAAGTTCTTTTATCTGCCCAGCTTTGAATTGATCCAAAATCTCTTCCAGGCTGAACACCCTGGCTGGCTGGATGGCCGCTCGCTCTTTCTCATCAGCACGACCGGCAGCCAGGGCGCGGGCTGTCTTTTCGTTTTTCACCACTTTGAAGGTATCGCCCGGCTGCGGGACACCAGAGAGACCCAGGACGACCACCGGCGTTGAAGGCGTAGCTTTCTTGACCGGCTCTCCCCGTTCGTTGAACATAGCCCTCACGCGGCCGGAGAGATCCTCGATCAACAAGGCGTCTCCCAATTGTAGAGTGCCGTTCTGTACCAGGAGGGTGGCGGTCGGGCCTCGGTTCTTGTCCAACTCGCCCTCGATGACCGTGCCCATGGCCGGGCGGTTGGGGTTGGCCTTGAGCTCGGCCAGCTCTGCTACCGCCGAGATGTTATCCAGCAGGTCATCCATGCCGATCTTCTGCTTGGCAGAGACTGGCACGCAGATGGTTTCACCGCCCCACTCCTCGATTTGCAGCCCCACATCGGCCAACTGCTGCTTGACCCTATCTGGACTCGCATTGGCTCTGTCTGTCTTGTTCAGGGCGACGATGATGGGCACCCTTGCAGCCCTGGCATGGTTAATGGCCTCCCGGGTTTGGGGCATCACGCCGTCGTCGGCGGCCACCACCAGAATGGCAATGTCTGCCCCCTGGGCGCCCCGGGCGCGCATGGCAGTGAATGCCTCGTGACCTGGGGTGTCCAGGAAAGTGATCTTCTTGCCGTTGTGCTCAACTTGATAGGCGCCAACGTGCTGAGTGATTCCCCCCGGCTCGTCCGCCACCACGTTAGTGCGACGGATCACATCCAGTAGGGTAGTCTTGCCATGGTCCACGTGCCCCAATATAGTGACCACCGGTGGCCGGGGCTCCAGATCCTCAGGAGCCTCGTCATCGTACATGCGCTCCTTGAGGGGTAGGGAGATCGTGGGGATTTCTTTCTCTCCTTCGACCACAGGAGGAGCCTCTGGGCTGGCATCAAATCCCATCTCCTCCGCTACAATGGCGGCCGTGTCCTGGTCAATCTGCTGGTTGATGTTGGCCAGGATGCCGTTGTTCATCAACTCCTTGATGACCTGGATGGGGCTGACCTCCATCAGATCAGCCAGTTCCCTGACGGTCAAAAAATCCGGTATGGCGATGGCCTTCCTGTTCTGTTTTTCAGTCATATACATCTCCTCTCGTTATCGTCTCTCAGCTCAATCCCTCATTGCCTTACCTCCCGGCAGTTTCCCAGATATTCTATCTTCCACCTTGAGCCTCTCATTCCTCGGTCTCCGGTAGCCCGTGAGCGCGTTCTACGAGTGTCGCTCGTTCTTCATCGGTTAAGCTGGTTTTGAGGGCGTGCTCCAGGCAATCTTTGGTCAGCGCCATCTCCCAACATTCCTGGCGTCGGCACAGGTAAGCGCCCCGACCGGACTTCTTCCCTGTTTCGTCAATCTCCACTCCGTGGTCGGGCGTTCGGACAATGCGCATCATATCCCGTTTGGGTCGTTTCTGTCTACAACCGATGCAGGTTCGTTGCGGTACGTGTTTGCCAGGCATTGTCAATGCTTTAGTAACGGGTTGACCGGGCAATGAGGTGACGAGTGACTCGTCAATGCCTTGCTCGTTGACTCGTCAACTCATTGCCTCGTTACTAATAATAGTCCTCCCACTCCTCACGGCGACGGCCGGGCTTGCGGTGTCGCTTGGCCACCATCTTTCCCAGGTCCTCGTCGTAGACCAACTCCCGTTTCTTTTCTCTCTTTCGGCGCTCCTCTAATTCGTCTTCCTCCTCGTACTCAAGTGTCTCCCCTTCTTCTTCGAACAGCTCCTCAGCGAGCTCCACCTCCTCGACCAGGACCTCTTCCTCGCCAGGCGCAGCTTCCTCCACTTCTTCGGCCCTCTCTTCTACCTCCGGAGCAGCCACTTCCGCCGCTTCTTCCTCGGCCGCTTCCAGCGGCTCTTCAATGACTGCCTCGATCTCTTCGA
>Ga0268276_1003154_pt1 | contig 13146 bp, 7 predicted proteins | sample saktaG_4_FD_190145 | JGI IMG/M metagenome (GOLD analysis project Ga0268276, IMG submission 190145) | Saline water microbial communities from Sakinaw Lake, British Columbia, Canada - sak_2010_1_5_45m | ecosystem: Environmental > Aquatic > Non-marine Saline and Alkaline > Saline ...
CCAGTGGGTGATGCAACAAACTATACTCCTGCGAATATCAATGTCACTGCCGGTTCATTCTCGTCAGCTTCTTTCGGCGTAAAAGTATCAGTCGGCAAACATGGAAGCAATACCAGCACGACAGACTATTTAAACCGTTCATGGACGGTCACGAATACTGGCATTACAGGCTTATCGTATGGTCCCACATTTACTTATGTTGCCGGTGATGTTGCTGGAACTGAAGCAAATCTGTATGGCGGTGCATATAATGGTTCGGTTTGGCTCGCGGCAAGTGTAGTCAATACTGGCACCCACTCATTTACGGGTACCGGGTTCTCAGCCCCATCCTTAGACTTTACTGCCGGCGAACTATCAGCTATGCCAGTGGAAATGGCATCCTTTACAGCGTCAATGCAAGGCGCAAGCAGCGTCCTCCTGACGTGGTTAACAGCAACGGAAATCAATAATAATGGATTCGAAATTGAACGCCGACTAGAGAATTGCTCGGCATGGACAAAAATTGGGTTTGTCTTCGGTGCGGGAACTTCTTATTCACCAAGAGAATATACATTTCAGGATCTCAATCTTTCCCCAGGTGTGTATGTTTATCGCATCAAACAGATCGATAATGATGGCACATTTAAGTACTCTGCCAGCACACAAGTAGATGTCGGAGTTTCCCAAGGGTTAGAATTATTAAGTAATTATCCCAATCCATTTAATCCGGAGACCAATATACGGTTCTCGGTACCGGAAAATGGCTATGCATCATTGAAGGTGTTTAACATGCTGGGCCAGGAAGTCGCGACCTTGTTCAGCGGCATAGCGCAAGCAGGTCATTACATATCAATGACGTTTAATGGTTCCCGATTCGCATCAGGTGTATATTTCTCCCGCTTGCAATATGACGGGAAGAGTATCGTGCAGCGAATGCTGATGACAAAATAGAATGGCTCGCTGCGCGCATCGAGAACGACAGAAGTACAATAATCCATAGCTGGACTACTTCTCAAATACTGATTTGGTATGACAATAGACCAGATCGGTTTGCGATGAATGTTACGTTCAGCAGCTCGTAACAATCTGGAGATTTCTACGCTTATGAAAAAGAAAATGGATTCACATCCACGGCTTGGGATCATAAGGATGTCCTGGTTCATCGTAATCTGTCTCGTCGTCCTCGTCCGATACGGGTACCCCCAATCGATCAGCTATTTTGTCGATGTTGATGGAGGAAACGATAACAATGACGGCAAGGCGGCAGCGACCGCCTGGCAGACATTTGTGAAAATCAACGGGATGCAGTTTCAACCCGGAGACAGGATTTATCTCAGGTCCGGTTCCACCTGGACAGGGCGATTGTCACTACACGGTTCAGGGACGAAAACGAATCCCATCATCGTTGATGTGTACGATGGTTCATTGAAGGCGCGCATCGATGGAAATGGAGTCAATGGATCGGCAACCGTATACCTCTATAACAGCACATGCTGGGAAATTAATAATCTCGAGATAACGAACGACGCTGAGACAGCCGCCGATCGACGCGGTGTTCTTGTCACAGCGTCCAACTTTGGTCTTGTGGAACATATCTATCTCAGGAACCTGGACATCCACAACGTCAAAGGAATCATCGGATCGGGAAATGACGCAAAACGTACGGCGGGTATTGGTATCGAGACCGCTGCAGACGGGGTTGTTCCTACGCGATATGATGATGTATTAATCGAAGGATGCACGATCAGCTACATCGAAAATACAGGTATCTATACCGACAATCTGATCTCGCGGGGCATTCCTGGGACTGCCGACTGGAATGGAAGAAGATTTACCAATGTACGCATCCGGAATAATGTGATCCATCATATCGCGAAGAATGCAATGATTATCCGCTTATTTGAGGGTGGCGTGGTGGAATATAACATCTGCTATGAAACAGCACTCAGTATTCAGGGAAACACAATGTTCACCTTCGCGTGCGATGGTACCGTCTTTCAGTACAACGAAGGGTATAACAACCGTGCGACAGAGAGCTCGCCCGGTGGAGGGGACGGTAGCATGTACGACGCCGACTCGAAAAGCTCCAACATTGTTTTCCAGTATAGCTACAGTCACGATAACAGCCACGGTCTTTTCTGGAATTGCACCTATCAGGCTGATTCCGGTGTTATCTGTCGATACAACATCAGCAGAAACGACAAAGGGATTATTTTCTGTGTCAATTATCCTATTACCTCTTTATACATCTACAATAATACCGTTTACTGCGGACCCGGTCTTTCCCCGATCATTATTTCCGAACGGAACATGGACACAGGGGTAAGAACATATACCTTCCAGAACAATATCATCTATAATGTGAGCAACAACGCCACGTACGATTTCCGCTCATCAGGCTACATTCGGAAGATCGATTACAACCTGTATTATGGGAACCATCCATCCAATGAACCCAATGATCTAAATAAGTTGACGTTGGATCCTAAATTCATCAATCCTGGTTCGGGAGGAATTGGTATCGGCTCGCTTGACGGATATAAACTACAGCAAGGTTCGCCATGTATCGACAGCGGCGTTCAGTTACCTGGTCACTGTAATCAAGATTTTTGGGGGAACAGCGTACCTTCCGGGAGCAAGATCGATCGTGGGGCGTTTGAATATCCTATGGGAACCGGCGCGGTGATGGATGAACATTTGAACCAACCGATGCAGTGTAAACTCAATCAGAATTATCCCAATCCGTTTAACCCAGCGACGAAAATCGTATATGAATTGCCTGCAAAGATGCAGGTGAAGATGGAAATCTATAACCTTTTTGGTCAGCGCGTACGGACATTGGTTGATGCGTATCAGGAAGCAGGAATGTACAGTGTCTTCTGCAATGCGAGTGCACTTTCGAGCGGCGAGTATTTTTATTATCTCAAGACCAGTTCTGGTTCACTTGCAAAAAAAATGATGTTGCTGAAATAGTATCAAATGATACCAAGTGTGTCCAGGAGATGAAGACATCATAAAGGCTCGTCAGGAGTCAGGCGGCGCCCAATCCAGGTGCTGCTTGACGACTGAGGAGTTCAGCTTTGGTGTTCGTATTTTATAATCAACGAAAGAACACCGACCGTTCTTTCACAGTTGCATGTTTTCAATAGGAGGGTTTCCTATGAACCGCCTTACATTTTTTGTTATTGCTTTATCCATGCTGGCGACAACACTGGCGTGGGGACAGCAGACTTTAATTGAAGAATACTTCAATTATCCCGATGCAACCGTTCTAAACACAATAGGCTATTCTATTGGTAGTGGAGCCGGAGTCAATGTTGTCTCGACATCGTCACCAGGACTTACTTATTCTGGGTACGCTGGCTCTGGTTTTGGCAATTGTGTTTCATTAACGACCAATGGGGAAGATGTCGTTCGTAACATCATGCCATACGACACATCTGGGAGTGTTTATTTAGCGGCGCTTGTTAATGTGAGTGCTGCACAGGCTACCGGTGACATGTTCCTTTCTTTCCATTACAACAACACATTTAATGGGAAAGTGTTTGCAAAAAAAGATGCAGGGACTGGTTTTTATTTTGGTTCTGGAAAAAATACAGGAGTATATGAAAGTACAAGCCGCACTTTCAATACAACCTATCTTGTCGTGGTAAAATATACTTTCAATACAGGCTCTACAACAGATGATCGCATTGACTTTTGGGTCAATCCCGCTCTCGATGGAACAGAGCCTGCGGCAACGGGATCGTTCGCTAATATTACGGACGAAGCAAGGAAAGACTATGTTGCAATTTCGGGATTTGTTTTGCGGCAAGGATCAGCTTCAAATGCGCCAACGGTAAAAGTTGGTGGAATAAGAATGGCAACTGACTGGGCAACTGCTGTAGCTCCGGGATATACGTGGAATGGTTCCGTGAGTACGGATTATCAAAATGCCGCAAATTGGACACCGAGTCGTTCTGTCGCAACAAACAAGGATGTTCTTTTCTTTAATACTGGTACGAGCCTTTCACTCACCAATCTTCCGACAGAGACTATTGGTGGTTTAATGATTGACAACAGTACAACACTTGATTTGGGAGCCTCTACTCTTACTATTGGTGGAACTCTTACGCTAGCATCTGGCACACTAAGCAATACTACCAATAATGTTACACTGGCCAATGGAGCCACCATAGTTATGTCCGGAGGAGTTTTTTCAGTTGCTCCGAATTATACTACATCCGTTAATCTATTATACAGTAAAACAACTGCCCAAACAACGAGTGTTGAGATACCTTCATCGAGTACTGTCTTGGGCAATTTGACAATACACAATAATGCAGGGGTCACGTTGGGAGGAGCAACGACGGTCAATGGTATGCTTGTACTCACTACATCGGCAGACCTGACGACCGGAGGGAATTTAACCTTAGCAGATGGTGCTACGATAATGCGACAAAATGCAGGGAATGTATCAGCTGCTCCTACGTTTGGTTCATCGGTGAACTTAATCTACAACAACTTTTTTGGCAGCCAAACGTTTACAACTGGCGCTGAAGTTCCAAGTTCTTCTTCCGTATTAAATAATGTCTATGCCTATGGTGCTGTTACATTGGGCAGCACAATGACGATGAATGGAACATTGACACTTGCGAGCGGCAAGGTAACTCTCGGTTCCTACAATCTTACTGTAGGAAGTGTGAGCGGTACTTCATCTTCGAAATACATGAATGCATCGGGTACGGGTATTTATAGTCAAATTGTCACTGGAACAGGTGCTTTTATTATGCCAGTGGGTGATTCAACAAACTATACTCCTGCGAATATCAATGTCACTGCCGGTTCATTCTCGTCAGCTTCTTTCGGCGTAAAAGTATCAGTCGGCAAACATGGAAGCAATACCAGCACGACAGACTATTTAAATCGTTCATGGACGGTCACGAATACTGGCATTACAGGCTTATCGTATGATCCCACATTTACTTATGTTGCCGGTGATGTTGCTGGAACTGAAGCAAATCTGTATGGCGGTGCATATAATGGTTCGGTTTGGCTCGCGGCAGCTGCAGTCAATACTGGCACTCACTCATTTACGGGTACCGGGTTCTCAGCCCCATCCTTAGACTTTACTGCCGGCGAACTATCAGTACTTTCCGTCAAGCAGACTCTTGAGCAGCCAAAGGTATTTGCCCTATTGCAAAATTACCCGAATCCATTTAATCCAACTACGACCATCCAATATGGGTTACCGGCGCGAAGCACTGTTCGGCTTGTTGTCTATAATATCTTGGGTCAAGTAGAGAAAGAACTCATTAATGCTGAACAACAAGCAGGATATCAATCAGCGGTATGGAATGCAAATATATCGTCAGGCATGTATTTCTATCGACTTGAGGTAGTTTCAGCAATGGATCCTTCGAAACGATTTGTCGAAACGAAGAAGATGTTGCTGTTGCGCTGATTTGAAAGTACAAAGTTATCTTTTTAAAAGCACCTGAGTAAGTTTTGGGTGCTTTTTTTTCACAGAGAAGAAATATTTAAGTGCTAGCGATTGTGTTAGCAAAAGTGTTAGCAATTATTTTCCATTCTAATCGGAAGATCTCGTATTTAATTCAATTACGCCAATGTGTCTGATATGTGTACAGTTCCTTCAATTCGATGGTGAGCGAATTTTACCATCTCTTGACGAGTTCTTCTTTACTCCATGGCAACGGCGCGTTGTCCCTCTTTTTGCTTGCGGGTGCGGAGGATTAATATCGGGAAAACTCCAACGATCGTAATCGCTGCAGCAATAAGAAAATCATCACACACAGCTTGAACAAGGGATTGCTGCATGACGTGCGATACTACCACGGCTTTTGCTTTCATTGCAGCGTCGCTCGTTGTGCTGCCGAGTGTTTGCTGACTGAACCGAGCCAGATTTTGAGTCACCTGACGAAATACCGCCGATTGCTGGTTCACCACTTGTCCATTGATCGCGGAATGATAAAGCATCCTTCGAGTCAGAAGTGCTCCCATGATGGCCACCCCGAAACTACCTCCAAGCTGGCGTATGACATTAAACAATCCGGATGCCTGAGCGATTTTTTGTTTCGGAATACGCGAAAGCGCCAGCGTGGTCAGCGGAGTAAAGAGCAAGCCCATCGCAACTCCGCGAATCAACAGCGGTATCATAATCTGTCGATGTTCAGAAAACAGCGAGAGTGAACCATTTAGATACAGACTGATAGCAAGCAGAACGATTCCAATAACAGCAGGCACTTTGGGATTTACTTTGTCTGATAGCACACCGGAAATCGGAGCGAACAATGCCTGTAAGAGTCCTATCGGCAGGAACATCGCTCCTGCCTGGAGCGCCGTGTACCCCAGCGAGTTTTGAAGATACAACGGCAGGAGAAACGTACTTCCAAACATTCCCAGTCCAAAAATAAAAAGAATTCCATTGGTAACCGTAAAATTAAAATCCTTAAAGAGAGTAAGTTCGATCAAAGGATGTTTTATGGTGAACTCTGTCACCAGAAAAACGATAAAGGACATCGCGGAGATCACAAAACACGATAGAATGAACGGAGAACTCCAACCGCCGGTGTTCCACGCTGCATTGGCATCCGAAAGAGCCAACAGAAGCGCGATGAGAGAAATAGACATTGAAATGAATCCAATGAAATCAAATGAACGCGTGTGTTCTGATCTATATTCACGCTGAATGACTAAGGTTGCCAATAACCCGACCAATCCGACAGGAACGTTCACATCGAAAATCGCATTCCAGCCGATATTGTCCACGAGGTAGCCGCCGATGAGCGGTCCGAGAGAAACCGAAGCAGCTGCTGCGATCGACCAGAACCCGAGGGCAATGCCGCGTTGTCGAACCGGGAACTCTCTTGTGACAATGGCCATGCCCACAGGCATCATGAATCCGGCACCGGTTGCCTGCACAATACGAAAAACAATGAGCGCGTCCTCATTCCATGCCATTCCACAGAGGAAAGACCCGAGTGTGAAAAACACAAGGCCCAGAAAGTAGGTTCTCTTGTATCCAAAATGATCGGCGACCCATCCTGAAGTAGGAAGCATCACAGCGAAGACGAGAAGATAAGCTGTCAATAACCATTCCGCCGTATCGATGCCGATACCGAATGATGCCATGATCTTCGGGAGGGCCACATTGACAATGGTGGCATCAAGGACTGCCATGAATGTCCCAATCATGACATTCGCGAGCACCCACCACTTGTATGACGTGTGTCCGTGGTGAAGCGATGGGACACGCCGGACGAATCCCCGTTTCAATTGATGTCTTAAAAACGCTGCCACGGCAAATGCTCCTTCACTTCTTTCTCCTCGAATATTTCCGGCAAGAGATCGTCTGGTCGCCGAGGATTGATCTGCCCGGATAAACGATAAAAGTCCCCATGAAATCTATCGAGTCTCCAAAGACTTCAGCAATTCCCCTGGAACTTTCCGATGAAGTTTTGCTAAAGATAGAGATGTGTTGAAGGATTTGCAAGACCTTATTGGTAGAAGAAAACGTATCAACGAGAAAGGAGTCTCATGATCAATCCTCTTCAAGCATTGCATAACAGTCAAGACGCTGCCGGCGATTCGCATGGAAATGGAAATTTATTTAGACCGAAATAATAGGAAAAAGCAAAATTCTCACAGGGTCGGTCTGAAAATCTATGTGTCGGACCCCCCACCCTCCACTCAAAAACGCCACTTTTACTAACAAGTGTTGGCTACTACTCCACCTATTCTTCCGACCAATTCCGAGGCGTGAAATCTATGTCCTCAGCAAAATAGTGAAACCAAGGATATACGAACCATAATCCCTCTGTTAGAAGTTATGCAGTAATACAACTTCTCCTATTCCTTTCACCAATTCTAATCTAATGAACCGGACTCGAAGCAAGAGTTGATATCATTTTTATATAGATTGGTGGCAAAAGTGTATGGCATATTCTTCTACGATTATCATAATGAAAGTTTCATAAATGGTTGGCTCAAGATATTCGCATAACGATGAAATCTAGCCTGTCCCCCGATGGGTTTTGGGGGTTGCAAGTAAGATGGGACTCTGCTACCTTAGAATCAATTTCAGACACTTCATAGCCGTGGGGTCCTTATGAAAATATTCTATCTTAATAATCCAGCGGCTGGCCACAAGAATGGGAATAAGTATTATCCACGCATTCTTGAAGCTCTCAGAAAAAGAGCCATCGAATTCGATTCAGCCCAAACCGAATATGCAGGTCAAGGCATCACGATCATACAAGAACTCAACTTTGATAGGTATGACGCTTTGGTGGTCTCTGGTGGAGATGGTACTATTTTTGAGGCGCTGAACGGTTATTTTGCTAATGGTTCAAAGAAGCGGATTCCATTCGGTGTGGTCCCGATTGGAAGAGGTAATGCATTTGCCCGGGATCTTAATCTCATTCCTTCACGATGGGAAGAAGCGCTTGATGCTGTCCGATCCGGTACAACGAGAAAAGTAGACGTAGGCACCTTTACGACAAACGGAGAAAGGTACTACTTCTTAAATATCCTCGGCTTTGGGTTTGTAACAGATGTCGCGGCTACGGCCCACACGGTAAGAATGTTTGGCGATCTCTCGTATCTTCTTGGTGTATTCTACCAGACTATCGCTCTGAAACCATACCACCTCACGATCGAAGCTGATGGAAGAACATTTGAGCGGGAAAATGTGTTTGTGGAGATCTCAAACTCGCGATATACGGGGAAAGACTTTCTCATGGCGCCTTCCGCTAAGCTTGATGACGGCTTGTTGGATATCACCCTTCTGAATAAACTCAGCCGAGGAAAAGTTCTTCAATGTCTTCCAAAGATATTTACCGGTACGCATGGGACGATGAAGGAGGTGGAGATGTTCCAGGCGAAACACGTGATCATGAAGAGCAGTGTGCCCAAAATGCTTACACCCGATGGGCAACTCATGGGCTCTACACCAGTCGAAGTGCAGTGCTTACCCAGTGCGTTGGATGTATTTACAAATGCTGACCTGACCTGCATTCAGGAATAATGAGGACGATGATGAAGGGGTTATAAAGATTTCAAAAAACGTCATAGCCCTCTTCATGAAATAGAAAGGTTCCACTCGTGCATCTCGAATTGCTGGACTGGATTATTATTGCGGCAACGTTATTCGTTTGTTTTCTCCCGGCGCTGTTCTTCGGACGGCGGGCCGGAAAAAATACATCGGAATTTTTTGCATCCGGTCGCTCCGTTCCCTGGTGGCTGGCTGGCCTTTCGATGGTGGCAACAACCTTTAGCAGCGACACGCCGAATCTCGTGACGAATTTTGTCCGCACTCATGGTGTGGCCGGCAATTGGGTCTGGTGGGCACTTGTGCTGACAGGAGTATCAACGGTGTTTTTTTATGCCCGGCTGGTTTACCGGCTGTACAACTATCTGGTCTTCGTTATTCGCCGTAGGCAATTTCCTGTACGGCAGAATGGAGTATGCATTTTTGTTGTTGGGCGTTTTTCTCCTGAGCGGTGCAGTGCTGCTGCGGGTGGTAAACACGTTGTGGAAGTCAGATGCCCATACCCAATCCACTGCATAAACCTATGAGAAATAATTCGAAGATGTGTTAGAGTGTGTCACAACGATCCCGTTGTTCTCGCGGTTAAAGACAAGTGTCGATTTCTAAGAAAATATTTCGCAAGATGTCTCAAACAGCTAAACCGTGCGAGAAAAGGTCAAAAAACGATAATTTGCGTGTTAACCTACAGTTATAGAACAGTATTTATCTTGTTTCCCTAGTTTTAGGAGGTAAATTGCTGCTATGTTAATCGCCCGATCATCCTTTTTCTTCAAGGCGTCAACGTCGCTGAGGTCGTCTGCCTTGTATGGGGATAATGCATGAAACAGGGTCAAAGAATTTTAATGGTTGTTCGTAAGCCTTTCTTCACTCTATCTGGTTTCAAGCGAAGAACAAGATTTCTTTATCCTCAAAGCTTTCGAATCTCTCCCTATTATTATGACCCTGCATAAATACTCAATGCAGTAATTCTGTGGTTTTGTTTTATCCAATAACATTAAGATAGATAGAGTAATACGAAAAGAATAAATCAAGAGAAATGATGATGAAGGTGAGTATCATTCTTGTCGGGAGTGTTATGCTGATATGTTATAAAAGCACGCTCTCGCAAGGGCAAATCCAAGGAACCATCAAAGATAAAATAACCCGACAACCGGTTATCGATGTTACGGTCAGCATTCAAAGTTTGAAAGTTGGAACAACGACGGACTTAAAGGGATTCTATCAAATTCGGAACATTCCCTACGGAACATATGCGTTACAAGTAAACCTTATAGGTTATAATAAGATTCAAGATACTGTTGTCATTGAAGGAGAAGCGGTAAAAAATTATGAAATAGAAAAATCTACAATTCCCAGCAAAGAAGTGATCGTTGTAGGTTCACAGGAAGGCACTGCGGAAGACGGCTATCGAACCCCAACCGCCCAAATCGGATTATTTGGGAATTTGTCTGCGATGGATGCGCCCTATGCTATAAATACTACCCCGGGAGAATTGATCGAAAATCGCGGAGCACATAATTTAACTAGTGCGCTCCAGACGAATCCGACTGCCGTTGTCGTGCAGCTGCTCAATAACGATGGTGCAGGCACTGCTGAAGTCAACCTTCGAGGATTTGATGCTGTATGTATGCAAGATGGACTGATTGTGAATAGTTATCTCGCCCAACCCGTCGAAGATGTTGAAAGAATAGAAGTCATGAATGGGTTTCCCAGTTATTTCTATGGATTCCAAAGTATCGGCGGGACGATCAATTTTATAACGAAACCGCCTAGTGCAACCCCCTTAGCAAAGTTATCCTTGGGTCATTACAATGGTGGTGTAAATTTTATTCATGCCGACTTAGGAGGTCCACTCGATAAAAACCAGCAACTGATATACCGTATGAATGTCTATGGTGACAACGGAGAAACGTATATTCAGGATGCCAGTCAGCGGCGGAATTATTTCGCGACAGCAATTGAATTTCAACCATGGATTGCGACGACATTGAAAGCGAGGATTTCTCATCAAGATGTATCTTACAATGGGCAACAGACGCTGTTTGTTATCGATCCCACCAAAGGAATCAAAATCCCGTCGGAATCTCAATTTGATGCCACGGTATTATATGGACAGCCATGGACGTACGTAAAAGGACGGCAGGAAATGATGGGATTATCTTTTGCGTCGAGATTGAGCGACTTTATTATTATAAGAGGTGCTTATCAATATGTTGATTTTTACAGAAAGAACAGGACGGTATCAGCGACATTGACTGATAATAATGGCAATTACGCAGAGACGTATTCAATGTCAGCCCCGGTAAATACGTTGATGCAATCTTCTTATGTCTTATGTGATGCAAATTTCACTACAGGGACTATTCATCATGACCTAACATTTGGTTATACGGGCAATGTGTCCTTGCAGATGAATAATCCCACAAATATTTCGAAAGTTGCTTTAGGAAAATTTAATATCGATCACCCAAGATATATCGCAATCCCTGATACCGCTTCCCCGTCGGCAACAATACGGCATCAAACCAGAACATACAACTCATTCCTGATTGGCGATCGCATCGCATTGACCAATAAAGCCGTTGTTACCGCGGGGGTGAGCTATCACCAATTTAAGTATGATGATGAAAACACGGCAACCGGAATAGTGAGTGCCGACTATAAGCAATCGAAGCTGACACCGAGTATTGCCCTCACTATTAAACCCAATCCTAATATATCAACGTATGCTTCCTATATGCAGGGACTTGTGGCAGGAGGGAGCACAACGACAGCATATGCAAAGAATGTCAATGAGTTATTGTCGCCGAGTACGAGCGATCAATATGAACTAGGAATGAAAGCGAATACAGCGAAAATCGATTTTTCTTCTGCGGTCTATTATATTAACAAAATTAACGAATACCTTGATCTCCGGGACTCCGTATATAAACAAGAAGGGCGTGAAATTCACAAAGGAATAGAGTTCTCTGTAACAGGAAAAATATTTGAAGGACTTATATTTGTTGGCGGATACAACTACATCGACGCCAAATATGAAAAACAGGCAAACAACCCTGCTCAAGAAGGCAAAACTCCGACAAATGTACCCAGAGATCAGGTCCGGGTGTATTTGGAGTATGCACTACCCGGAATGCCTGGATTGAGTATCTCCGGTAGCGTTGCCTATACAGGGGAACGTCCGGCGGATAATACGAATATAAATTTTCTTCCTTCGACGGCAATATTTAATGCAGGCATTCGATACGAGCCGACCATCAACGAACACCTACTGAGCTTCAATCTTCATATTGAGAATGTCTTCAATACGACTTATTGGGCTTCCTACAAACCTACAGGCACCATTGGGCTTGGGTTGGGAGCACCTCGAGTGATTTCAATATCCTCAAGGATTGAATTATAAATATTCTTGTATGATGAGGGGAGGGCTGTTCGATATTTTGTCGAACAACCTCATAGAATTTCCGAGGATTGTATTCAGGGACCTAAAACCTACATATGTAGAAGATTAAGGTTCTAGGTCTCTTCTTTTAATATGGTGTAGGAATACTGCTCTTTTTTTGATAATTGTTTGATTATGACAATCATACCGCACAGGTTCGTTCAGTAAGTTTTTCTTGAAAAATATTTGTCATTCAAGAAAGAATTATCAATCCCGTGCTTTTTTAAAACGAAAATATTCATAGGCTATAATAAGATGTCCGCTTATCCTGATTGGGGGATTCATCGGGAGGCAAAAAAGGCATCATTTGCAGGGCTAGAATGGATCACAGCGTACCTGTTGTTCCAATGTTTCAAGAGTAAAGACAAGTGTCGATTTCTAGGGAAGTATTCCTTCACACGTTTCAAATGGCTCATTCCGCACAAGAAAGGGCCAAAAAACGATAATTTACATGTTAACCTACAGTTATGGAACAGTATTTATCTTGTTTCCCTAATCTGAGGAGGTAAATTGCTAATGTGTTAATCGCCCGATTAGCCTTATTCTTCGAGCGGAACTTGCCAATACTTTTGAGACAAATATTTTCATGAGTTAACCACCAAATCCGACTGCGATTTTTAGTGGTGGATTGATCCACACATGCTCTGGGAGCGGTTTCACGACCGGCACTCCTTTG
>Ga0268276_1003155_pt1 | contig 13143 bp, 8 predicted proteins | sample saktaG_4_FD_190145 | JGI IMG/M metagenome (GOLD analysis project Ga0268276, IMG submission 190145) | Saline water microbial communities from Sakinaw Lake, British Columbia, Canada - sak_2010_1_5_45m | ecosystem: Environmental > Aquatic > Non-marine Saline and Alkaline > Saline ...
ATTGATATCCTCAAGTAATCCTGAATGTTGCGGGCAGAGGAAACCAATAGCAATAATTGCTAAATCCGCAGTTATTTCAAATTCGCTCCCCGGAATCTCCTTCATCGCAGGACAAGCTTGGCCTTTAGTTTGAATAAATTCTACTTTTGCGCAGGAAATTCCTTTTAAAAAACCTTCCTTCTGAATAAAACGCTTGGTCAGTACAGCCCATAGGCGCTCTGCGCCTTCTTCATGGCTGGTTGTTGTTTTTAACAACAATGGGTATGCTGGCCAGGGATAAGCTTCTGTTCTACAGTTAGGGGCCTGAGGCAAAACTTCTATTTGCGTTACGCAAGATGCCCCCTGGCGATGAGCTGTACCTACACAATCAGCTCCCGTATCCCCTCCTCCGATTACCACTACCTTCTTGCCTTTAGCATCAATTAATTTACCTGCGGGTATTATTTCTTTGGACAAGCGCTGATTTGACTGAGTTAGATATTCCATGGCAAAATAAATACCTTTGGCCTCTCTTGCCTCTACCTTGATATCTCTGGGCACACCACAACCGCCGGCAAGACAAACCGCATCGAAATCTTTTAGAATCTTCTTAGCCGAATAATCAGGGCCCACGTTAATGCCTGTTTTAAACTCAACGCCTTCTTGCTCAAATATATCAATGCGCCTGTCGATAATTTCTTTCTCAAGTTTAAAATCCGGAATTCCATAACGCAATATACCTCCGACTAGCTTAGAACGTTCAAACACAACTACACGATGACCGGCTCTATTAAGTTGGGCAGCACAAGATAATCCCGCAGGCCCCGAACCAACAACGGCCACCTGTTTTTGCGTCCTTTTCCTTACCGGCCTTGGCTTAATTAACCCGTTTCTAAAACCAAACTCTGCTATCGCCAATTCATTCTCACGGATAGTAACGGCATCATCATTTAAACCTAACACGCAGCCATATTCACAGGGTGCCGGGCACAACCTGCCTGTAACCTCAGGGAAATTATTCGTACTTTCTAACAATTCCACCGCATCTTTCCAATTGCCACTAAATACATGATCATTCCACTCCGGGATATAGTTTCCTAACGGGCATGCTGCATGGCAGAATGGAGTCGAACAGTCCATGCACCGGCTAGCCTGCTCTTGCGACTCTCGCTCGGGCAAAATCTTGGACACTTCTTTAAAGTCACAAATGCGTTCGCAAACTGCCCTATATTGGCTATTTTGTCTGGCTAATTTTAAAAACCCCTTAATATCACCCATCTATCTTTGCCCCTTCTAAAATACGCTTGTACTCAATCGGCATAACCCTGAGAAACTTCTTAAATTCTTCGTGCATATTATCAATGATTTTTTTTGCTTTTACGCTATGGGTATATTTCAAATGATTATGCAGTAAGTGATAGATTGTATCCCGGTCTTCTTCCCGAGCGCACTCTAATTCGACCATATCTTTATTGCATTTACTGCTAAAAGAGTTATCTTCATCATAAATATAAGCTATGCCTCCGGACATGCCGGCGGCGAAATTTATTCCCGTCTTACCCAACACCAGGACCCTTCCTCCGGTCATATATTCGCAACCGTGATCGCCTACGCCTTCGGCAACCGCATATAACCCGGAGTTCCTTACACAGAATCTTTCCCCGGCTAAGCCGCAAATATAGGCTTCTCCGGAAATAGCCCCATAAAAAGCAGTATTACCCATAATTATATTTTGATCCGGGCTATAGGATGAATTCTTGTCCGGATAGATTATAATTTTCCCGCCGGAAATACCTTTACCAACATAATCGTTAGCCATGCCTTCTAATTCAAAAGTTACGCCTTTAGTTAAAAATGCACCAAAGCTTTGTCCTGCGGTACCCTTAAATTTAACCGTTATAGTATCCTCCAAAAATATGCCATCCCCGTATTTTCTACAGATTTCACCGCTAAGCATTGCGCCGCAAGCCCGATTAGTATTATTTATTTCAGAAGAAATTATAACTGGCTTGTTATTTAAGATTGACTCCTGAGACAACTTTATAAGTTTCCTATCAAGAACATCGTCTAACTGGGTATTCTTTTTTGAGGTAGCTAGGCTAGTAATATCCCCACAGGGCGATGGTGCGTAAAGAATATTAGAATAATCTATGCCCTTGGCCTTAGGCGGTAGAATATCGCTATTGAATTCCAGGAGATCCACTCTCCCGATCATTTCGCTAACGCTCCTTATGCCAAGCTCTGCCATAATCAAACGCAGCTCCTCTGTAACAAAATTAAAATAATTTACTATATACTCCGGCTTTCCTCTAAACCTCTTCTGTAAAATATCATCCTGAGTCGCCACCCCGACTGAACAATTATTAAGATGGCAGTGCCTTAACATGACGCAGCCAATTACTACCAACACGGCACTACAAAAACCATACTCTTGCGCCCCTAATAAGGCAGCTATAGCAACATCGCGCCCTGTACGCATTTGCCCATCAGTTTGCAAGCAAACTCTCGAACGTAAGTTATTAAGAACCAATGCCTGGTGCGTTTCAGAAAGGCCTAATTCCCAAGGAAGCCCAGCGTGCCTTATGGAGCTTCGGGGTGAAGCACCAGTCCCTCCGTCTCCGCCAGAGACAAGAATCATATCCGCGTGCCCTTTGGCAACTCCTACGGCAACTGTGCCTACTCCGATTTCAGAAACTAACTTAACGCTAATGCGCGCATAAGGATTGACATTTTTTAAGTCAAAAATAAGCTGCGCCAGGTCTTCGATTGAATAGATATCGTGATGCGGAGGAGGGGATATCAAGGTAACTCCGGCAGTTGTATACCTAGTACGCGCAATTATCGAATTTACCTTATGCCCGGGCAATTGCCCTCCTTCTCCCGGCTTTGCTCCTTGGGCGATTTTTATCTGGATCTCGTCAGCATTAACAAGGTAGTTTGCGGTTACTCCAAACCTTCCTGAAGCAACCTGCTTTATGGCGCTTCTCCTTGAATCTCCGTTCGGTAAAGTAACAAATCTATTGGGGTCCTCCCCTCCTTCTCCGGTATTGGATTTTCCTCCTATCCGGTTCATGGCAATAGCGATAGTTTCGTGGGCAACACCGCTTATCGAACCAAAACTCATTGCCCCGGTAACAAAACGCCGCATAATATCTCTAGCAGGCTCAACCTCTTCTATCGAAACAGGCTTTACTTTTTTAAACTTAAGCAAGCTCCTTAATGTCGTAGGATTTAAAGACTGATCATTAATCAGGCGCGCAAACTTCTTATATTTATCATAATCGTTACCGCGCGCGGCGTCCTGCAAAGCGGCAATACTTTCCGGTCCCCAAAGGTGAAATTCCCCATCTTTCTTCCATTGATAAATTCCTCCACTAGGTAAAATCTCTTTATTAATATCGCTTTTCTTATAGGCCTGGCAATGTCTTTCTACGGTTTCCTTGATTATTCCCTCAAGACTGACTCCACCTATCCTTGACACAGTACCGGTAAAATATCGTTCTATAAAATTATATTCTAAACCTAAGGCCTCAAATATCTGGGCTCCGCGATAACTCCTTAAAGTAGATATCCCCATTTTTGATAGTACTTTTAATACACCATCTGTTAATGCCTTATGGTAGTTCCCTAACGCCTTCTTAGGCTCAAGGGTAATCTGTTTTCTTCTGACCAGATATTCTATCGCCTCATAAGCCAAATAGGGATTTACACAATCAGCGCCATAACCAAAGAGCAAAACAAAATGATGCACTTCTCTGGGCTCTGCGCTTTCTATAATCAATGCTACCTGCGAACGGATAGTCTTTCTTACAAGATGATGATGGATAGCGCTGATCGCTAGCAACGCCGGCAGAGCAATATTATTTTCATCAACTCCACGATCGCTAAGTATAATAAAAGCATATCCTTGTTCAATGGCGTATTCAACTTCCGAGCAAATCCTCTCAAGTGCACGCACAAAACCATCATCTCCGCTTTTAGCGTCAAAAAAGGTATAGATAGTTTTAGCCCTAAAAGCGTTTGTGCTAATATCGCGTATTTTCTGAAGCTCTTCATCGGTTAATATGGGATTTCTTATCTGGAGCTTATGGCTATGTTCAGGAGTCTCCTTTAAGATATTCTTCTCCGGGCCGATAAAACTTTCTAAACTCATGACGTTTTTTTCCCTTATAGAATCTATCGCCGGATTAGTGACTTGCGCGAATAATTGCTTGAAATAGTTATAAAGGACTTGAGGTTTTTTTGATAAAAAAGCATGCGGGCAATCATTGCCCATAGACCCGACCGGCTCTTTGCCGTCTTCTGCCATGGGCGCCAGTATCATTTTAAAATCTTCCCGCGAATAACCAAACGCCTGAAGCTGCAATATTAAATCCTTCGTTCTCTTATTGCTAAAACCGTTACTAATAATTTTATCAAAATCAACTAAGTTTTTCGCCAACCACTCACCATAAGGCTTAAGGCTAGACACGTTTTTCTTAATACTAGAATCCTCCACTATACAGCCTGAGTCCGTATCAATAAAAAACATCTTTCCCGGCTGGAGCCTCCCGGAAACTTTAATCTTAGCCGGATCAATATCTAAAACGCCGACTTCCGATGCCATTACACAGAAATCGTCTTTAGTCACAATATAGCGGGCTGGACGAAGACCATTCCTATCAAGTGCCGCTGCGATATGCCTGCCATCTGTAAATGCAATTGCCGCCGGTCCATCCCAAGGCTCCATAAAACAAGCATGATACTTATAAAAGTCTCTAAGCTCTTTACTCATTAACTTATCATGCTCCCAGGCAGCAGGGATTAGCATCATCATAGCCTGCTGAATAGACCTGCCTGACAAAACTAACAACTCAAAGAAATTATCAAGTGCAGCTGAATCGCTTCCCCCCTCGACAATAACCGGCTTTAATTTTTCTATATTCGTACCGAATAACTCACTGGCCAACAACCGCTCTCTTGCCCTTACGCCATTAATGTTGCCGCGTAAGGTGTTAATTTCACCGTTATGGGCCAAAAATCTAAATGGCTGCGCAAGATCCCAGGTAGGAAAAGTATTTGTTGAATAACGTGAATGTACTAAACACAGAGCACTCCTGATGCTTTCTTCTTTAAGATCAAGGAAAAAATTAGCCAACTGCCCAGGCATTAACAAACCCTTATAAGAAAATGTACGGCAAGAAATATTAGTTATATAGAAATATTTCTTTTGCTCAAAATTCAAGGCGCGGATAGTATTCTCAACCTGCTTTCTAATAATATAAAGTGTCCTCTCAAAATCCAGTTCATCCGCAATCTCCTTATTTCTGCCTATAAAAATCTGCTCGAAATACGGCTGAGAGCTTTTAGCGCCTTCCCCTATGTCGGAATCATCTACGGGAATCACGCGCCAGCCCAAAAGAATCTGGCCCTGCTCTAGAACGGCCTTCTCAAATATCTCTTTGCATAATTTCCGGCTGGCTGGCTCAAGAGGCAAGAATATTAAACCGGTACCGTAAAAACCTAAATCGGGCAATGCAATTCTATTGTTTTTAGCAACCTTTCTGAAAAAATCATCCGGCATTTGGATAAGAATCCCTGCGCCATCTCCTGTCTTAGGATCGGCTCCGGTTGCGCTACGGTGAGAAAGCCTCCTTAAAACCTCCAGGCCTTGCCTTACAATTTCATTACTCCTTAGGCCTTTTATATTACAAACAAACCCCACGCCGCAGGCATCATGCTCAAACTTAGGATCGTATAGACCTTGTTTTTGCGGTAAATGTGTATATCTCATAGCTTTATTTTCCAATTGCTAACATCAATACCCAACTTCTTAATCTTTGTGCGCATAGTATTACGGTTAATACCCAGAATGCGCGCAGCCTTAAGCTGGTTTCCTTCACAACGCTCTAAAGCCTGCTCAAGTAATGGTTTCTCAATCGCCTCTAAAACTGATTTATATAATACGCCTTTCTTCTCATTAAATAAAGAGTTCTCTAGTTCAATTGCCCGATCTTTGATAAAAGCCAGATCTCTAATACAATTTTTTTTCACTACGCGGATTACATCATCCTGGCCTGTATTTAAGGATAAAGCATATCCCTCCTGCACTAACATCTTAGTCAGGGCCTCCTTTGCCTTGGCTTCATCCTCAGTGATCAATATAGTAATCATCTTTTGCTTAATTTTTATGCATGACAGCTCAAAAAAAAACGTTCACTCTTGACAAGAGATTCTGTCAAAAATGAACGCCTGCGTTCTTCTATTTTATAGGCACTACAATGTGCCTACATATACAAGTAAAAAACTGGCTATTTTGGTAACTACTATCTATTTATTTAATGAATAGCATCTCCCTATACTTAGGCAAATCCCAAGCATCATCAGAAACTACACACTCCAAAGCATCCACGTGCTTTCTGATATGCTCCATTAAAGGCTTAAGCTCGGAAAAATAAACCTTTGCCCGTTTTTCGTCGCTTACCTGCTTGGCCTTATCAAGTAATTTAATCATCTCCGTAGCATTCTTACGTACATAGTAAATTTTTGAAACTACCTCACAGAGATGCTCTTTCTTATCCTTTAATGCCGCCGCATTAACTTTTAAGTTTGCGTTTTTCTTAAGCCTGACTAATTCGTCCAAAGTTGAAGCCAGCAATTTCTCATACTTATAACCTGCCGGGACCACCGAAGCATTTACCATTTCATTTAGAGTATTAGCTTCAATCTCTAGGGTAAGATTATACATATGGATCCAGATGTGATACCGCGCAAGCAACTCTTCCCGTGAGAAAACCCTATATTTCTCAAAAAGAACGACATTTTCTTTTTTAGTCAAAGCTTCAAGCGACTCATAAGTAGAGGCGATATTCGGCAATCCGCGTTTCTTGGCCTCTTTGATCCATTCCAACGCGTAGTTATTCCCTTCGAAACGAATATCTTTAGTTTCTTTGGTAATTCTAGAGATCACCTGTAGAACACTAGCGTTAAAATCTTTCCCCGTTGAAGTAGTTTTCCTGATCTGCTCGGAAACATAATCTAAGCTTTCGGCAATAATTGTATTAATTATCGCAATAGGGGTCGAGATATTCTGCGATGAACCTACAGCACGGAATTCAAACTTAGCTCCGGTAAAGGCAAACGGTGAAGTACGATTCCTGTCAGTCGAATCTTTACTAAATTTAGGAAGGCGCCCAATCCCAAAATCCATAATATCGGATTTAGAGACTTTAGACTTAACCCCTCTCTCAATCATATTTAGAATATTGGTTAACTGTTCACCCAGAAATACACTGATAATCGCAGGCGGTGCTTCATTGGCTCCCAGGCGATGCTCGTTGCCGGCTAATGCTACAGAAGCACGTAAAAGGTCACCGTGCAGATAGACCGCTCTTAAAACAGCGGCTAAAATAGCTAAAAATTGCAGATTGTCTTCCGGAGTCTGGCCGGGATTAAGCAGGTTATTCCCCTGATTATCCGACAAAGACCAATTTAGGTGTTTTCCGCTGCCGTTTATGCCGGCAAACGGTTTCTCATGTAAAAGACAAATCATGCCATGCTTTAAAGCAACTTTTTTCATCAACTCCATCAACAACTGATTGTGATCCGCGGCAATATTTGATTCCTCAAATATCGGTGCAAATTCATACTGATGAGGGGCAACTTCATTGTGCCGGGTCATTACCGGTATGCCCAGTTTATACGCCTCTTCTGCCACTTCAAACATAAAATTAATTACACGCTCTTTAATCGTACCGAAATATTGATCTTCCAACTGTTGTCCTTTAGGACTGGGTGCCCCGATTAAGGTCCGGCCGGTCATAATTAAATCCTGGCGCAGATTATAATAATTTTTATCAATTAAGAAATATTCCTGTTCTGCTCCACAGGTCGAGAAAACTTTCTTTACTTCTTTTTTATGCCCAAACAATTTTAACAGACCTACGGCCGCTTTATTCAAAACCTCGTCAGAACGTAAGAGCGGTAACTTTTTATCCAATGCCTCGCCATGATAGGAGATGAAAATTGTCGGAATACACAAGGTTCGGCCAAGCTTGCTTTCAACAATAAAAGCGGGGCTAGAAGGATCCCAAGCAGTATATCCTCTGGCTTCAAAAGTCGCACGGATTCCGCCTGAGGGGAAACTCGAGGCATCAGGTTCACCCTGAATCAACTTATTGCCGGAAAATTTCTCAATAACTTTACCGGGCCCGGTAAGCGAAATAAAACTATCATGTTTTTCCGCGGTAAGACCGGTCAACGGCTGGAACCAATGCGTATAATATGTAGCGCCCAAACCAGTCGCCCAATCTTTCATGGCACCGGCAATCTCGTTTGCCTGGGCTAAAGATATCGTTTTGCCTTCGGAGATCCAAGTTTTAAACGCTTCAAAGGTATTTTTCGAGATATGCTTCTGCATGGTCTCCATGCTAAAAGTATTCTGCCCGAAATAAGTAGAAACTTTTTTGGGTACCTTCACCTTATCTAATTCCAAACTTTTAATTTTAAACAAGACATTCTGTCTTATGCTCATTGTTCTTCCCTCCCCTATTACATTTTATAAGGAATACTGGATTATTTTACCACAACCCAAGAAAAATAAAAGGAACATTCTCTTAACTCCAGAACGCCGCTGTTCTTTAAATACAAGTAAAAAACATGTAGTTCTGGTAACTCAAGATCCTATCCAGCATTAAACAGCGCTCTCCCCTTTTTCTTCGGTGCGTATTCTGATAACATCCTCAACCGGGTAAATAAATATCTTTCCGTCACCTATCTCTCCGGTCTTAGCGCTATCAATGATAACCTTACTGATACGCTGAAGATCTTGATCTCTAACAATGATCTCTATTTTAGTCTTTGACAGAAGCTCGACTTTATACTTCTCCCCTCTCCACTGTTGGACAACACCTTTCTGCTTACCATGGCCTTCAATCCCAGAAATCATAATCCCGGTAACACCTGCCAAACTAAGCGCATTACGAACCTGATCAACACTTTCCGGCCTGATGATGGCTTCGATTTTTTTCATTTTATCCTCCGTAATATCGAATGTTTATTCACCCTTAATGTCGATAAATGTATAAGCCGGCTTCCTGCCATAAAATTCAGGATACGCAGAATTGCCGTGCTCACCGATATCAAGGCCCTCGATTTCCTCCTTGAGAGAAACCCTTATACCCATTGCATATTTCAGGATAAGCCACAAAACAAGAGAAATTATAAAAGTAAATAGCGCAACTGCCAAAACTCCGGATAACTGCGACATTAATAGTTTTGTCCCTCCTCCGTAAAACAAACCATTACCGGTAGCTATTCCAACTATTTTATTTTGTGCAAATAGCCCTACGCAAAGCGTACCAAAAATACCATTTACTAAATGCACTGAAAGCGCGCCCACTGGATCATCAATCTTAAACTTATCGAACATAATAACAGCCAAAACTACAAGCATACCCGCAATTAAACCAATAATAAGTGAACTGGGTACACTTACAAAAGCACAGGATGCAGTAATAGCTACTAATCCGGCAAGGCAACCGTTCAAAGTCATGCCTAAATCCGGCTTACCTAATAATATCCAAGATAACAAAGTGGCACTAATAGTGGCCATTGCCGCGGCCATATTAGTAGTAATAGCCACATGGCTGATAGCCATAGGATCAGCTGACATCGTGGATCCGGGGTTAAAACCAAACCATCCAAACCAAAGCACAAAAGTCCCTAATGTTGCCATTGGCAGATTGTGTCCCGGTATAGGATTTATCCTTTTGTTTGTATATTTACCGAAACGCGGACCCAATACTAAAATCCCGGCTAAAGCTGCCCATCCTCCTACTGAATGTACAACAGTTGAACCGGCAAAATCAAACATCCCCTTAAGCTGAAGCCATCCTCCTCCCCATATCCAATGGCCTACTATAGGATAAATAAACATAGCCATGAGAAAAGAAAAAACTATAAATGATTTATACTTAATACGTTCTGCTACCGCTCCTGAAACAATAGTAGCTGCAGTTCCGCAGAAAACTAATTGAAAGAAAAATTTTGCCCACATCGGAACCCCCGTCCAGGAAAGTGCTGAGTAAACGCCCTTATAGGCTTCCCCAATTGCCGGAGAATTATCTAATCCACTGGCAAAGAAAATGCCCTTTAATCCAATTAATGGATTCCCATCTCCAAACATAAGGCCCCAGCCTAAAAGTAAGAACCCCACTGAAGATACCGCAAAAACAACAAAATTTTTAGAAAGGATATTAACACAGTTCTTCGAACGTGCAAAACCTGATTCGACCATAGCGAACCCTAAATTCATAAAGAACACCATCTTCGCGGTTATCAGAACCCATATTGTATCAATCATTATTTTCATCGTCATATCCATAAACTCCTCCTTTTTATCCTATACATAGTAGTATCTCAACAATTAAGCCTTCAGCTAAAATATAAAATTTAAATACGCCCCCCCGTATAACCTATTCTTTTGATTACCATTATTCTTATCGCTGATGTTCCCCCAAGGGACAGAATAATTGATGTTTGGTTTACAAGTTAAGTTTTTCAATAAAGGTATAGATACTCCAGCCCCAAGCGCCGCATCCCCACCTTTACCGCGATAATATTGTTTATTGTTAAAACCTACGTGGCCCGAGAAATCAAAACTCATATTATATTTTTTTATGGCAAACGGTATACTGTGAGATAAATTGAGCACCATATAGCTACCTTCGCCTCCACCATCATCTTTTTTACCAAAATCATAATAATAATAGATTGCCGGAGAAAGTAATAATTTAGTAAAAGTTACCCCGCCGTAAACTTCCCGGCTGAAACCTCTGGGAGCACCATCAGCAGGAGCAGCATCAGGGAAGTCATAATAAGTAAATCCCGTAGAAACTGCTACGATGGGAAAACTATAGGTATAATCAAATAGATAATCTGTTTCACTGGATCTTAAGTTATCTTTGTTTTGCAGATCGTGATTAAGCCATATACCTAATTTTACTCTGCCAAACTTTGATTCCGGGCTACACACATAGAAACCCGGCTGGACTACAGCATCTCCATCCAACATTATGCCTCTCCACATATATAAGGAATTAAAAGCTACATCTGCGGAGATTTCAACTCCTGAGCCTGATAAAATACCGTCCAACATCCCGTCTTCGGCTGCCTGCGCCGGGCCAAGCATTAATGCGCTTAAAAACAAAAATAAGAGCAATTTTCTTTTAAGTCTTTTCATTATTACCTCCTTATAAAAAACACAGGCGTCTTGCCCGCTTTTTAATAAACGGTCAAGACGCCTTCGTCTGGTTAAAAAAATAGCGTTCTATTTCTAGAACGCCTTTGTTTAAATCTTACACTTCAACGTGCCTTACATTACTACAAGTAAAGAATATCGAAATCTGGTAACTAAATTTTATCTAAATGTTTTTGCGACTTTGCCCTAATTTTACGTATTAACTTAATTACACTAACATGAGAAATACCCATCTGCTTACCTATATCTCTGGTAGTCATACCCTGGCTAAAATATGTAAGTAGCATTCTTTCTCTGGGACTAAAACCGTTGTTTTGAATGCTTTCTGCTAAAAGTCTATTATGCAGGCTATCCCGGCAGTCATCACAAGCCCAATTCTTACCCAAAACATCCTCTACGGTTGCCTCTTCATTTACGCTTAAAGCCGCATCGATACTGATTATATTGGAACGCTCATTTACCTTGCGGATATAATTCTTAAGGTGAAAATAGCACCCCTGTAGGATATAGCTATCTGTTTTATCGCTGAGGTTACCCTTTACAAAATTGCTCCAAAGATGGACTACTGCTTCTTGAGCCAAGTCATCATGATTAAAGTAACGGTAATGTCCATTTAATTTATAGGCTATACGCTTAATTGTTGGCAATAGCTTGCGGTATAACTCTTCAAAACTCACCATTGTCTCCTTTTGGTTAGCAGCGGATTATACTTAGCTTGTCGCAAGACAGCCCCTAATGGCTATGCTAATTTCGCTTACAATAAAAAACGTCCCTACCCTTTTTTAGGGTAAAGGACGCCTTAGTCCTGACAAATAAAAAAGCCTCCCGGCGAAATTTGCTGCCAGAAGACCTCTTAGTCTTATTGCTACAACATTGTAATCTAAATAAAGCTTATCACAATTTTTATTGTTGTCAAGAAAAAACGCCTATTTCTTATTTCTAATATCTTTAGCCAGGATAATTGCTTCGGCTACCTCACGCATGGACCTACGCATATCCATGCTTTGTTTCTGAATCAGGCGATACGCCTCTGAAGGCAGAATATTTGCATCCTGAGAAAGAATATCTTTTGCCCGCTCAATTAACTTACGCGTAGTAAGTGCTTCCTCCGCCGAACGTGCACGTAAATCCAGCTCGGCATTTTCAATAGCAATAGCTGCCTGGTTGGCTAAAGCAGTCAATAAATCCAGTTCGTGCTTAGAAAATTTATGCTTATTTGAAGTATAGCAATTAAGTACTCCGATGACTCGCCCCTTAACCGCCAAAGGCACACAGGCCAAAGAACATAAACTTTCTTTCTTAGCAATATTACGATTTAAATAACGCGCATCATTCTTGATATCCAAAATACACATTGCCTTATTATCCCTGGCGACTACGCCGGCTACACCCTCGCCAAGACGGATATTTGGTTTCTTGTTATAAGCCTCAGATATTGACTGCGTAGCTTTAACTACTAACTCTCTTTTCTCCGGGTCAAGCAGCATTAAAGAAGAAATCTTAGAATTCATAATCTCAGCAGTCACTTGTACAACTAAACGCAACAACTCCTCAAGATACATACCGGAAGTAATCAGGTTTGCAACCTTTGAGATTGCCTCAATCTGCTTAACATAAACTTGAAAATTATCTTTTTTCGCCACAGCCATTATTTTCTTCTCTCTAAAAACTTCTTTATCCTATTCAAAGCTTCCTTTAAATTATCCATACTAGAAGCGTAAGAAATTCTGATATAGCCTTCTGCGCAAGGACCAAAAGCAGTCCCCGGAACCACCGCCACTTTCTCCTCTTCCAATAATTTGCGCGAAAAATCCATAGAAGATAAACCGCTGCTTTTTATGCAGGGAAAAACATAAAAAGCTCCCTGCGGCCTCTGGCATTTTAATCCCAGAGAATTTAATTCTGTAACTATAAACTCTCTTCTT
>Ga0268276_1003157_pt1 | contig 13139 bp, 13 predicted proteins | sample saktaG_4_FD_190145 | JGI IMG/M metagenome (GOLD analysis project Ga0268276, IMG submission 190145) | Saline water microbial communities from Sakinaw Lake, British Columbia, Canada - sak_2010_1_5_45m | ecosystem: Environmental > Aquatic > Non-marine Saline and Alkaline > Saline ...
ATAATTGCTATGATTTGATCTTTATGTTTGATTGTTTCTATCATAATAATGCTTTATTAATTACTTCTTCCCACTGACGAGCGTGGTTTTCTAAATTAAGCTCCTTTATCTTATTATACCCATTATTAACTAATCTCTTTCTTAATTCTTCGTCTCGCCAAACTAATTGAATCTTCTCCGCCATATCTTTTTCATCAAAAGGATCAAAGAGAACTCCAGCATCCCCTATCTGTTCTGGCATAGAGAAAAGATTAGAACAAAGAACTGGTGTCCCAAAAACCATTGCTTCTAATGGTGGAATACTCGTTGGACCAATAAGCGTTGGGAAAACTAGAGCAGTTGCTTTCTTATATAGAGCAGCTATCTCCTCATCCGAAACATAACCCAAGTGTTTTATATTCCCTCCCACTGCCATCATTTTATCATAGCAATCTATGTTAGCATTCTTGTTACCAACTAGAACTAATTGAATATCATCTTCTATTAATTTTAAAGCCTTAGCCAATCTGATATGATTCTTGTGATACCAGAATTGAGCTGGATAAAAGAGATATTTATCATTTAAATCAAACTTCTTTATTATCTCTCCGGCCCTTTCTTCACTCATTTCTCTATAACCATAAATAGTGCCTGAAGGAATGTAAGGAATAGCTTTTATCTTATCTTTAGGCACGCCATAGAATCTATTAAGATCTTTTAATCCTTGAGTTGAATCAACAACATTAAAGGCAGAGTGTTTAGTTGAGTACTTGTAGATTATATCACGAATTACCCTTTCTTTAAAGCCGTATTCTGGAAACTTAGGATAATACTTATGCATAATATCAGGGACAGAAACGGTATAAGGAATCTTACATTCTAATCCTAATAATAAAGGACAAGGAATGATAATAAGGTCTAGATTAAGAGACTTTAACAACTTCTCATTCTTATTCTTAGATCTTCCTAATAATACCTTTATCTTATTAATAAAACTATTAGGGGTAGCGTCTAAGCGAACCAACTTAGCATCTTTATTGATAAACTCATCGGCATCGCCATAGTGTAAAATAGTATAGTTGAATTGAGGACAATATTTAATTAAACTATCAGCTATAGAACTAGCATATTGAAACACTCCCCCGCTCTCTAATAATGGAAATAATATAGCTATATTCTTCTTCATACTCATATCTTTTTAGCAATGATAAACATATCCCAATTATCTTCAGAAACACCTGAATCTAAATCAAGAAATTTACAAGCTCTAACTAATTCAAAGCCAGCCTTCTTCAGAAAATACTTTAATTCAGGAAGTGTCCAGAAACGCATTCCATGATCTTCGTCAACGATCTTTTCTCCATCTTTAAAAACTTGAAGGTTAATATTCAAGAAGTTCTTCTCAATATCTAAGGTTTGTTTTGTTTTCCTCACAACTCCGTCCATTTCTTTTTCTTTATCAAAGGGCCTATCTTTAAGAACAGCTGGCAAGTACCAACAATCAAAAACAAGAAGACCACCTTCTTTCAGGCAATTAGCTGTACTTTTTAACATTCCTTCCATAGCATCATTTTCTGTTTGATAACCAACCACATTAAACATAGCTATAGCCATATCAAACTTCTTATCTAAATAGAAGTTGCTATTATCGCAACATTTAAACTCTATCGGCAAGTTTCTGGTTTTCTCTTTAGCAATCTCAAGCATCTCTTCTGATCTATCTATTCCCATTATCTTAAATCCTTTTTTAGCTAAAAGAGCATCATGAGTAGCTGTCCCGCAACCCAAGCTCAAGATATTTTCTACTGGAGAAGAATATCTTTTAATAATCTCTTCTAAAAACTCAACTTCCTTATTATAGTCTTTGTCTTTATAGAAACTGTCGTAGTAATTAGAATATTCTTTAAAGTTTGTCATAAAATTATTTACTAATTATATTAATAATGTTTTCAACATAGGCACGGGAACTAAACTCCTTAATAGCTCTTTGATAATTTTCCTCTATAATTTGCTTCTTTTTCTCTTCAGATAGGTTATAAACATAATTAATAACTCTCAACAAATCATTAGAATCACTCTGCTTAAAAATAAAATCAGCTCTACCAATAACCTCTGGGATAGACCCATTATCACTACCTATAACAAATGTTTTAGCAAGCATACTCTCGGCTATAACATAACCAAAAAGCTCTACGCATCCGTTCGGCTTACTGGTTGTTGACATAATCAATAAATCAATAGAATTATAGACACTATTAAGATTATCGTAGTCAATAAAACCAAGATATCTAACTCTTTCGCTTAGGTTATTTTCTTTTATAAACTGATTAATTTGAGAGTTATAATTGTGGTCATAAACCTTTCCAGCATAAAGCAAGACGAAATTATTGGGTAATTTGCTTAAACAATCCAATATAGTATCTAAGCCTTTCTCGGGAACAATTCTGCCCATAAAGCCTAAAACAAATCTATTTGGTTTCTTGAAAGAAACTTCTTTTTTATAAAAAAGTTCTTTGGGAAAACCCCAATACACTTGATAAAGATTTGGGTAATTTTTAAATAAATCTATTTTTTTAATCCTCTCCAGCTCTTTTTTATTACGACAAATAAGAAAATCAATATTCTTAAGTAAAAATTTTAACTTTATCTTGTTTAAGAAAGTAGGTTCAGAAATATTTCGGCTAGCAATAAAAACAATTATTTTAGATTTTCTAGAAAAGAATCTTTTACAAAAAACGATAAGTAAGGTAATTTTTGTAAAAAACTCATCATTGATATAAATAAAATCTGGTTTGAACCTTCTTAATTCAGAAATAGTTTTCTTAACATATTTTATTTTTTCTATTAAAGAGGGTTTCTTTTCTAGAATAAAGACTACTGTTTCGAAATTATTTTCTTGAAATAAATTAAGATAACTAGAATAAACTTCATCAATAGATGCTAGAAAAAACATTATTCTTTTTTTCATCATCTTTCTCCAGGTCCACTATAATAAATAATTAAAAGTTTCATGTTTTTAATTTTCTAATATCTTTTTTTTAATTTTTTTTAAGGCATAGTATAATCTAGGAAAATTTTGCTTTAAAAAAATTACTAAATTCATATAGATAATAGGGAAAAAATTAATTATAGCATTTTCTATTCTTGCTAAATAGCATAAGGAGAAACAAAATAATTTTTTATTATCATCCCAAAATAATATTCGAGTCGCTGAAAACGAATGAGGTTTTGCTACAATAACTCTGGCATTTTTTATTTTCTCTGAAAATTCTTCTATTGTATATAAATCAAAACCAGTTTTTTCATTTATGAAATTCCAAATAATATAACCCCTTTCAGAATTCCTAATCACTTTCTCAAAATAAAAGTTTTGGATAGGTCTTAAGCATTCACTAAAAGCATAATTGCTTATCACTAAATCATATTTTTTCTCTTTATTCAACAAATCATCTGATGTTAAAAAACTTACATTTTTAACTCTGAGTTTATCTAAATATTTTTTAGATAAATCTAAAGATGGTTTTAGGTCTACAATACTATAAGAATTAATATTAAAAAAGTCTGAAATAATTTTACACTGTCCGCCGTAACCACCACCTATCTCAATAATTTTCATATTCTTTAAATCTCCGAAAATAATTATGAGATCGCTCAATACTTTAATATATCTCAAAGTTGTTGGTGAAAATCTCCCGTATTTTCCGTAATCATATATGTATGGACTTCCATATCTATCATTTTCTCTAAATTTATCAAACCAATTAACTAATTCGGGTGTTTGGGAATTTATAATTTTTAAGTATTTTTTACCCAACTTATATCTAACACTTTCAACAATAGCGCTATATACTGAATTTTTTCTAAAGTTTTCAAAAACCTCGTCATTTTTAGCCGCTAAATCACAAAAAGAAGGATATTTTTGATTATCAGATAAGCTTGTTTTTTTATATTTCTCCATAACCATCAATTTTTAGATTTTTATCTTGATATATATAATAAATTTTGGGGTCTTTTAAAATATCTTCCAATTTTTGATCTTTGAGGCTACCAAAAGTATAAACTTTTTTCCAATCTAGACAGCAAAGTACAACTTCACCATCTTTTGATATTATAACTTCATTAAGAGGAGCAGAACACGTTCTCTTATTATTGATTTTCGGACTATTATAAATTGGTATAACATAATCGAACAAGCAGATCGGAGACAACCGAAATGCTATTTTTAAATGTATTTTTGAGAGACGCTCCATTTCTTTTTTGGAATAAACAGAAATATTAATATTTGTAACACCTGATTCTACTAATTCATCAGCTAATGTTTGAGTAAAATAAAATCCGTTCGTACAAATACAAATTCTGCTTTTCGGACATACCCGACGAGCATATTCAATAAACTTAAACAAGCGAGGATCTATTAACGGTTCGTTATAATTATGAAAAGCAATTTCACCCTCAAAGTTATATCTTTTTAAGGAATCCAAAACATTATAGACAATGCTTGCTGGCAGAATTTTAGGTTCTTGAGTAAGGCTTAAAGGACATTTTATATGAATTTTTGAATAATTACACAAATTTGATAATTCAAAAGCCACTCTCTTGGTTCGCGAAAAAGGATTTCTTTTGATATCTTCCGGTATTTCTAATTCTTTGCATTCATTTTCAATTTTCTGCCAATTTTTATCCTCTTTGATAATCTCCTTTTTATCGCAATACAAAGTTTTATTATAGGCAGAAAAATCTGTTTTATCGCGCTCGAATCTTATTTTATGTATATCAAAACCAAATATTTTGAAAATTCTTTTTATATATTGTTTAAAATTAGACATTTTAATAATTTCCTATGTATTCTATTCCTATCGCTTCAGCCACATCTTTAATTATACATAAATTATGTTTTTTGGCAATCTCCTTTATTTTATCCATTTCAGTGACAAACCCATAAATAAAAACAGCTCTCAGTATAAGGATAATTAAAGTTTTTTTACGTTCCATTTTAATTTATTGACAATACTGCCAAAATCTAAATTAGAATCTACATTGCTGAATTTTTCTTTTTCAACTATTTCTAAAGAAGTTTCAACACGATCATAAAGCACACAGCCCGGAACCGTAGCAGAAATTCTAATAGTATAATTATTTACATTTAAGAAAAGATTATTAACTTCAATAACTGCTTCATATTGGCCCGTTTCCCTAATTTGAAGTAAATTCTCATTAGTATCAACATCAGCTGAAAAAATTAAACTTTTATTATCATCATTAGAAATAATTTGCATAATAATTACAGCATTAGGCGCTTCCTTGTTAATATCATACCAAACTTTTACTTTGAAATTTTTACCCAATTCTACCTGGCTGTTTCTTTCATTTTTTTCATTAATAACAAATGCTTCTTTGATAATAATTTCTTCGTTTCTATTTACTTCTCTTACTTGACTAACATCAGTGCTACTTTTTAAATAATAGCTAACCACCTCTTGTGTATCTCCTATCATTTTAATCTTTCCCCTTTCTAATAAAATACATTTTTTACACAACTTCAAAACTGCTCCCATATTATGGCTAACAAAGAAAATTGTTTTTTTACTATCATGAGCTACTTCCTGCATTTTAGCTAAACTTTTTTGCTGAAAAGCGACATCACCAACTGACAAAACCTCATCAATAAATAAAATCTCGGTTTCTAAATGAGCTGCCACTGAAAAAGCTAAACGAACATACATTCCAGTTGAATAACGCTTAGCTGGTGTATCTAAAAATTTCTCTATTCCAGCAAATTTTACAATTTCGTCAAATTTTTGGTCAATCTCCTTCTTAGACATTCCCAAAACAGCACCATTAAGATAAATATTTTCCCTCCCAGTTAATTCAGGATGAAAACCAGTCCCGACCTCAAGCAAACTACCAACCCGACCGCGAATAATTGCTCTTCCTTCAGTCGGTGGCGTAATCCGAGTTAAAACCTTCAAAAGAGTGGACTTACCTGCACCATTAGCACCAATCAGGCCCATAATCCCACCTGGCTCAATTTGTAAACTAATATCTTTAATAGACCAAATCTCTTCTTTGTTTTGCCTTTGCCCAGCTAACCAATAAAATGGACTTTTAAAAGTTTCGACAAACTCATCTCTTAGAGTATTATAACTCATCCCTCTTCTTCGATGGCTAATTCTGTATTTTTTTGATAAATTGTAAACTTCAATAATCGGTTTCATTTTTAAATTATGTTTTTAAATTATATCAGCAAAAGTTTTTTCAGTTTTAAGAAAATAAGCCAAACCAATAATCAAGAAAACAACGCTAGCAGTGGCTGAAATGCTTAAAATCATCCAATCTATTGAACCTGTGCCCAAAAAAACTGTCTTAAAAGTTTGGATAGCTCCGGTCATTGGATTTAAAGCTAAAATCCATTGATAACTCCTTGGAACAATGCTTACTGGATAAATAACCGGGGTTAGAAATATTAATAATTGGATAAAAAACGGCGAAGCATAGCGGACATCTCTATATTTAACACTAAAGGCTGCTAAAAATAATCCCAAGCCCAAAGAAACAGTGACAATAATCAAAAGCAATAAAGGAAAAAGAACTAATCCTTTGAAATTCGGCATAAATCTATAGTAAATCATAATCCCCCCGAAAATTAAAGTGGCAAAGAAAAAATCCACTAAAGTAACAATGATAGAAGCGGCTGGTACAATTATTCTTGGCAGATAGACTTTTTGAATAAGATTAACGCTACCAATTAAACTTTGACCGGCATTAGTCAAAGAATTTGAAAAAATATTCCAAAGCAACAACCCGGCATAAACAAAAATAGGATAAGGAATATTATCTGAAGGCATATTGGCTAATTTGCCAAAAATAACAGTAAAAACAACCATGGTAAGAAACGGCTGAAGAATTGCCCAGACAGCTCCTAAAAAGGTTTGCTTGTAACGAACTTTAATATCGCGCCAGGCAAAAAAATAGAAAAGTTCTCTATAGCGCCACAATTCTCTGAAATCTATACTAGCCAATCCTTTTTTTGGTTTTATAATAATTTCCGTTTTTTGTTTCGTGAAATATTTATAAGCTGGTGGACCAATTATCTTTGATCTTATTTTAACAAGTATCGGACGTAGCTTCTCTCTAATTGGTAGAAAAGAAAAAACATAACTAGCTAGACAGAATAAATAAGCTCTTCTACGTCCAGGATAAGTGTCGCTATGCATTTTTCTTAACTGAAGATTAAGTTTTAATTTTCTCCTTATATCCCTATTACGCAAGCTATAACTACTAAATAATTCTTTATCTAAGTAACAGGCAAAATATTCTTGAAAATTATAGAATTTACCCATTTTTCCTAATTTCATCGAAAGATCCATGTCAGCAAAAAAACCAAATTCTTCACTATATCCTCCAACTTTTTCTAAAGCATCTTTTCTGAAAAGAACTGTTCCATGAGAAAGTAAGTTATCTACTAATATTGATTTTCTAATATCTTCGTCTTTCTCAGGAAATAAATATCTAGCAATCTCCTTACTATTATCATCTATCTTAATCATTCCCGATCCAATTAATACATAATCTGGCTTGGCTTCAAGAAAAGCGACTTGTTTATCAAGTTTTTCTGAGTCACACCAGAAATCATCATCATCTATTCTGGAAATATATTTACCGCGAGTCGCTTTAATCGCTCTATTCAAAGATTTTACAAAACCAATATTAGTCTCATTAACCAAAGTAGATACTCTTGAGTCTTCTTTGATAAATTGAGCAATAATTTCAGCTGTTTCATCGGTTGAGCCATCATTAACAATAACTACCTCTATATTTTGATAGGTTTGATCAAGGACACTCTTAATTGCCCTTCTAATATATTTTGCTCCATTATGAGTAGGAGTAATAATTGAAACTAATGGTTTATTCATAATATGTAAAGTATCTCATAAAATCTTCATTAAATCAACCTTATATTTGGTTAAATATTTCTCTAGTTTGTAATATGTATTTCCTGAGGAATTTTTTGATAAATAATGGACATTTTAAGGATAAATAGGGTTTCAAAAGATAGATGTAGGAGGTTTTAGGATAATCTCTTTTTTGAATAGCCTGATTTCTTAAAAAAAGAATTGCTCTTAGTTGATTTTTCTCTTTTTTAATAGAAATCATTTCTGCCCAATATCTTTTCTTTATTAAGAATAGCGGTAAGTTTGCTCCTTTAGCTATTTTTAATATTCTAAACCACAATTCATAGTCTTGAGTGGTTTCAAATTCTTCGTTATATAATCCGACTTTATTTAAAATCTCTCTATCTATCATAACCGAACTATGAATAAATGGGTTTCTTTTAATAAGATTTTTTTTGATTTCTTTATGAGCAGTTAGTAAAGTATTTTTAGCTAAAACTTTTCCTTTTTTATCAATTGCGTAGTTGAATGTTCCCAAGATTTTAATATCTGGATTGTTATCTAAAAATTCTATTTGAGACTTAAATCTCTCTGGCAGTGAAATATCGTCAGCGTCTTGACGAGCGATATATTCTCCTCTGGCTATTTTTATTGCTTTGTTTAAAGATTTAGTCAAACCAATATTTTGGATATTGGTAATTATTTTAATTCTAGAATCTTTTTTCGCTAAGTTATTTAAAATATCTTTAGTTTTATCAGTAGAGTTATCATTAATAATAATAAACTCAAAATCACCGTATGTTTGACTCAAAATACTCTCCACCGACTCTTTGAGATAGTTTTCTTCATTGAAAGCTGACATTATAACTGATACTTTTAAATTTTCCATATTAAAAATTAGCTAACTTTTTTAATAAAGGTATCTTAACGATCAATTTTAGTGCTAAATCCCTCTTTATAGTTAAAAAATAATAAAAAGCTAAACTAATCCAATATCCTAACACTACTCCGAAACAGATACCTATTATCCCGAATAAAAATCCTAATAAAATAATAATTAAAATCTTTAAAATACTTGGCAAAATAATTAAAGCTGTTAATTCTCTATGGCGTAAATTTGCCTCTAAAATAGTATGCATTATAATCTGCAAAATAACAGCTGGTAAACCTAATGCTAAAATTAAAAAATAAAGCTTAGCTCCCTGATAGGCCTCTGGTAAAAATAAATCTATGTATAAATAACCAAGAAAGACACAAATTAAAGTGAAAACAGTGGAGAGTAATAATCCTTGCATTAATTTCATCTTTATTTTTGAAACTAATTCTTTTTGCTCAATACCAACAAAATCAGAATAAAGAAGATTCTGTAACGACTTCGTTGGACCCCTGAATCTTTCTTCTAAACGCAGAGCGATAGAGAATACGGCTAAGTTAGCAAAACCGAAAAATGGGCCTATTATAAAACTTGTTATTTTATTAGATGTCCCCGATATCAGACTAGCCGGAATTAATTTTATCCCATAAGAAAAGCAGGTTCTATCAATTTCTCCTCTTTTATAGGGAGAATATAGATTATTTTTAAAAATAACATAAAAAAATCCCGCCAGCCCCATTAAAGACGTTAACCCAAATAAAACATAAGCAAAAATCAATATATCATGAGTTGCAAATGCTGTATAAGCTGATGCAATAGATACTAATACAGAGGTAATAATTTGCCAAATAGCATAATTTTTAAATTGTTTTTTGGCAATGAAAAATTGCAGATAGCTTATTTGAGGCAAATAACCTATAATCAAATACGCCCCCATCACAATCAACAATATAGATGATGTAATAAATCCTATGTAATAAATAAATGATGCGCCCAAAAGAACTAACAACATTAGAATTGCAAAAAGTTTAAGCCGACTAAAAAAAGCGAATAGAAAAGTTCCTTTCAATCCTTTGATAATTCCTCTTCTAGCGCCTAATGTAATATAAGAAGCAGTCAGAGTGATCATCCAGAGTTGCAATGCTTGTATGAACTGAAACTCTCCGTAATCTTTGACTGTCAAATTAGCTAAAACTATTGGCAAGGTTACCAAGCCAACAAAAACAGACGCTACTTGTGGAGATGTAAGAAAAAACCCGCCAACAGAATATCTTTTAATCAAACTTTTTATAAATTTTATAAAATCTTTCATACTATGAAATGCTTAGGACCAATTTTTCTTAGACCTTATTAAGATCTGGAACCCAAGAAAATTTGGTAAAATCTTAATTATAAAACGTTTTTTTATTTTTGGTATATTTGAAATTACGAACCAATCATTAATTTCAAAATTATTATCAGTTAATATCTTTGAAAAGGATTTAAAAGAATAAAATCTTTTATGTCTTGAATCTGGAGTAGAATATAATGTCCCAAATAAATGTTTCATTCTATATCTCCAAAAGCTATAATTAGGAGTAGAGGAGATAAACCATCCGTCGTATTTCAAAATCCTCTTTATTTCTTTCAAAAAAGCTCTAGTATCCCAGATATGTTCTATTACATCCAGACAAACGATACCATCAAATGTATTATCTTTAAAAGGCAACTTCTCTTTCTCGAAATCGCATTGATAACTTTCAAAGCCCTTTGCTCTTGTTACCTCTGCAAAAGCTCCATTTCCATCAATACAAGTTACATTATAACCTTTATCCCTCATTATGACTGAAAACTCTCCAAGACCAGATCCACAATCAAGCACTTTAAAATTCCCTCTAAGCAAAAGCTTCTCTGCTAAATATTGTGGTCTTTCTTCATCATACTCTCTATTCCTTTCTCCAAATTTAATACCTATTTTATCACTGCCCATATTTTTCTAAATCAACAATTTTTTTATTTCTATATCTTTTCTAAAAGTATTGATCTGACTATTTTTGTATCATTTTTCAAGAAGCTTATTAGATCACCCATTTTTACATTTTTATATAATCCCCGATTCCGCTCTCCCTCTCTTGCAACTTTTATTGGCTTGTATCCTCTCTGAATAATTTTGTCTGGCCTTGCTTCGCCAGCCGAAATTAAATACTTTACCCTAAAGCCAAATTTCTCTAAAGAAGCAAGTTCCTCTAAAAAACTAAACTCTCCCATATTAAACGTGGAAGGATGAACTTCTATCAGTAATTTCAAATTCTGTTTTATTCTTAAAAAATCAAGCATTCCAGCAATAGCCATACATTCATACTCTTCTATATCCATTCTAATAAAATCTATGTTTTTCTCTTTGGCAAAATTATTCAATTTCACACAATTTACTTTAACAAAACCAACGTTTTCTTGCTTCCCAGTGAAACTACTTAAGTTTGTTTGTTCAGATAAATTGAATTCTCTAATACAGTTCTTTTCTGCTATAGCATATGGATATAATTTTATTTTTTGAGAAAAATTATTTATTTTAATGTTTTTCTTCAGCATTTCTATATTCCGCGGATCAGGCTCAAAAGCATATACTTTACCATTGTTTAATAAAGAGGCTTCTAAAATTGCGTAATAGCCTATATTAGCTCCTACGTCTAATACATTCATATCATCTTTGATCTCATCCATAATTATATCTGTATCTAATAATTCTCTTGTATTACATATAAGTAAAGATTTAGACATTCCAACGTTCAAATCTAAAAGCATTTTATTACCGTGGACCTTTGCTATAACAAATCTTTTGTTAATCAATTTATAAAACAAAAATCTAACGATATTTAAAAAAATTCTAATTTTACTTGTTCCATCGTAAAAAAAACAATATTTACACTTTTTATAACTTTTAAAGATTTTAGGGATTCTCATAATTTTTTAATTTTTTTATCGTAAAGTTTCATAAATACTTTTTTCTTTTTTTAAAACCTTATCTAGACTAAAGTTTTCTAAAATCGTTCTTCTGGCATTAAGCCCCATTCTTTTTTGTAAATCATTATCATCCAATATATTCATTATAGCGCTCCTTATTGATTCCACTGATGTCTCACACAAATAACCATTTTCTTTATGTTTAATTATTTCATCTATACCATAAACGTTAGTTCCAATTACTGGAACTCCACAAGACATTGCCTCTAACAAAACTTTTGGACAACCTTCATAAAGTGAGGGTAGAATAAATAATCTGCTTTTATTTATTTCTCCCGGTAAGTCCTTGTTATTAATATTCTCTTTAAACTCAATGTTTTCTGAAGAAGCTAGTGTTAATTTATCTTTAAGAGAACCTGTGCCAAATATCGTTAATTTTATATCCAATCCTTTAACTGCCTCTATTAAATTAAAAAGGTTCTTTTGATCCTCTAATCTTCCGACAAAACAAATTCTATTCTCTTTCTCAACGTTTAATGGCTTAAATAAATCCGTATCAATATAGTTAGGGATGTAATTTACTTTTTTTGGATTAATCTTGTATTTCTCTTCTACATATTTCTTATCTGCCTTAGAAGAAACGATTATTGCATCGGCATTAGTATAAGCAAATTTTTCTAATGATTGAATCACTACTTGTTTCCATTTTTTAGTTTTTGCTTTTTGGGCAAATATTGATCTCTGATACCCCTGACGCACTACTAACTTTTTCTTAAAGATCTTTTTGGCTATTACTGCTTTCCATGAACCATCCATCTGGTTTGTTTTGAATATGTCTATATTTTTCAGCTCTTTTCTAAAAACAGACATTGGCAATACTTTTATTCCTTCAAACAGATACGACCTATTGTCGTAAGTTAAAAAGTATATCTCATCAAAATAATCTAATAGCTTTTTATATGGTTTTACCTCTCTGTCTAAATTACCTACTTTCTCCCATATTCTTAGAGAAACGCCTCTTGTAAAGAACAGAGCTAATTTCATAGTTATTCCCCTACTAGCTTGTTATTTATTTCTTCGGCTGTTTTATGTAATTTCAAATCAACACCATTCTGATCAGCGAATTCAATCATAGCCCTTATATCCTTAATCAAACATTTGCCTCCATAGCCACGATAACCCTTATGCATTATCTTTAGATGACTTCTGCCAATTCTTTTATCAACCGCTGCTGATTGAGCTACCCTATCATAATTAATTCCTATTTTTTGACATAAATCATACATTTGATTAGCAAAGGTTACTTTCAAAGCAAACCAATTATTAGCAAAATATTTAGCCATCTCAGCTTCAGTTGCCGGTAGAATCTTTTCAAATGTAGCTAATGGTAATATCTGAATAATATCGCCAGCAATATTATAGCTTTCCTTTGTATAACCAACTAGTTGTCT
>Ga0268276_1003158_pt1 | contig 13120 bp, 11 predicted proteins | sample saktaG_4_FD_190145 | JGI IMG/M metagenome (GOLD analysis project Ga0268276, IMG submission 190145) | Saline water microbial communities from Sakinaw Lake, British Columbia, Canada - sak_2010_1_5_45m | ecosystem: Environmental > Aquatic > Non-marine Saline and Alkaline > Saline ...
TATTAATAATGATATTAATTTAACAATAGATTTAATTTATGTCAAGTAATATATTGCCGCCAATTACATTATATTCAGTATGTTATAGCGATTTGTGACTTTTTACGAAACCATCATCCTTTATTAAATAAATTAGTGCCAATTTATCACCCATGATTTACCAATGAAACGTATAACAATCGCATGGAAGTAACGCGATGAGCTGTTCGACAAATGACAGATTTGAGTCTTTGCCAACCAGTGTTTCGGCGGAGGCCGGTTTGCGCTCCGACTCGCGTTCCTCATGCGTCGTCCGTTAGACTTATAAGGAATTTATAATGCGCATTATTAAAGTAATCTGTATACTAATAATTACATTTAAAATTGCTCTGTCAAATATGGGTGGTGCAGTATTTAATCCATCGATTATTGGTAGTCCGGTGTTATTCGAAAAAACCGATCTATCAATATCATCTGAACAAATATATATGAATCTTTTCGCAACTAATACAGGATATGTTTGTAAGTTTCAATCAATCTATAATTTTGCTGAATCGAATAAATCTAATATTGAACTTATCGGAATTTTCTATGGACTCCGTGCAAAGAATGTGACAATGATGTCTGATGACAAGCCTATTAATTATAAAATTGATGATCGGGATACAAAAATACTAGATTCTTTATTTTTTGAAAAACCCTTGAAGGATTTTTATGAACCAATAGACTGGTTTGATAAGAAACCATTATTCCGATATGGATATAAATATTTATATAAATCAAACAGAAAGAACAATATTATTGCTACTGGTGATTTATATCCAGAAAAAACCAATTATTGGGGAATCGGAGGTATGTCATATATTCCTTTCAGACATCCGGCTTTAAACAAGAATATTGTACCAGATGATTATAAATTTCAATATTTAATTGAGCCAATATCTTCATGGAAATCAGTTGGTAATATTTCTATAACATTTAATTATCCTAAGAATATTATTTTATATTCAAATGTTAATAATGATTCGATATACCGATATAGCGAGAAGGTTAAGCCGACATTAAATGGTGAAAAATATTGTTTTTCGACTGAATTAAGTTCATCATATCCAGATATCATTGATTTTAAAATTCGTAGAAGACCCAAGTTATTATGTATTGGAGGACCAATAATTGGAATAGGAGCGATAAAAGATTTCGGGACAATATATAATTTATCATGGGAGACAGCAATAAATTTGAACTATTACCATGCTGCATTTATTGGAATAGGATATGAAACAAATTTTAAAGACTATAAGTTTTTTGTTCCGAATGTTCACTTAAATAGTGTTCTAATAAGTATATTTGGACTAAATATTGGTCTTCCATATGACATTTCATCAAAATTATTCAAAACTCGATTAGGATTTTCATGCGATCTTTCGATTGTAAGTTTATCATTAGATTGGGATTATAATTCAGGAAATAAAGAGTGGAAAAAGTTTTTACATTTAAACGTAAGTATATAGAAAAAGTCTAACCATCGCTTGGAGCCAACGCCTAAAGCTGTTCGACGAGTTTGAGATTTGAGGATTTTGTGGAAGGTTTGACAAAATATAATGGAGCGATGTTCCGAAATCCGGCGTGGTTCACGCTTGACCGTTATGTGATATTAAAAATGGAGATGTTAAAAAATGGATAAAGTCAAGTCAATAGAAATCACTCCAAATACTACTGTCTTAGAACTTGTTAAAAAAATGTATAATACCGGTTTTCAAGGTAGAAAATTATCTGAATCCGTTGAACTTTTTGCAAGAATGTTATTAGATGAATCTGTAACTATTTTATTAGGTTATAGCGCATCACTTTCTGTTGCTGGACAATGGAAAATAATTAAATGGCTTATTGAAAATAATTATATTGATATTCTTGTTTCAACTGGCGCGAATATTTCTGAGGATATAATAGAAGCCATGGGCAATAGCTATTATAAGGGTAGCCATTTATGTAATGATCAAGAATTGTTTTTAAGTGGATTTAACAGATATTATGATGTAATAGGGAAAGAATCTGATTATTTACAAATGACTGAGTATATTGCCGAATTTATATTGACATTAGATGAAAATAATAATTATTCATCAAGAGAATTTTTATATTTATTTGGCAAATATCTAAATAGTAATAACATTAATTCAATTTTGAGTTGTGCATTCCAAAAAGATATTCCTGTTTTTTGTCCAGCTATTTGTGACAGTCCTTTTGGGGATGCCTCACTTATTGCAAAATCAAAAAAATTTCATTTAAAAATTGATTCAATAAAGGATTATACTGAATTCATGGGTATAGCATCCTTCGTAACAGATTCTGGAGTATTTTATATTGGGGGTGGAGTCCCAAAAGATTTTATTCAATTATTTGCAGTAACTCCTGACTTACTTTTTCATGATAGAAAAATTCCAAATAGATTATTTCCAAAAAAGAGAACCGGTACAGATGAAACATATTATCCTCATAAATATGCAATTCAAATAACGACAGATTCTCCTCAATGGGGCGGATTATCAGGTTGTTCCTTCGAGGAAGCGATTTCTTGGGGTAAAGAATCTGACAGGACAAATTTTATTCAATGTTACTGTGATGCAACAATTGCTCTCCCCATAATAATGCAAGCTATTTGTGAACACCAAATTAAGAGAAATAGTAAAAATATTAATTCAAAGTTTAAGGAGTAGGAAATGAAAACATTATTATTAGTTGTTGACGCCCAAAAAATTTACACAGATGCTAATTCAGAAATGTATTGTGACGATGCAAATTTGACAATTTTGAATATTAACAGATTAATTGAAAAGTTTGAAACAGAAAAATATCCAACCGTTTTTATTAGACATATCCATAAAAAAGATGGAAGTGATTTGGGGAGGATGTTTGATTTCTCAGGAGAACCTGAAGACGATTTTAACTTTAAGGTTGGAACAGACGAAATAGAATATGATAATAATTTGATTATCCCAGAAAACGCAATTCACATTGTGAAAACTCGATATTCATCGTTTATTGGGACTCAATTAGACAGTCTATTGAAAAAATATAATGTTGAAAAAATTGTTATCTGTGGATTTATGACAAATTTTTGTTGTGAGTCAACAGCCAGAGATGCACATGATCTTGATTATTTTGTTGATTTTATAATTGATGCTACTGGTACTCCAGGAACAGAAAATTATAATCAAGACAAGATGAGAAATATTATCACTGAACTTTTATCAGAAGGTTTTGCAGTTGTCATGAAATTAGATGATTACTTAAATAAATAATTTCACTAATTGAAAGGATTTTATGCAATTCGGAATAGCTGAAGCTGTAGAGCATTGGAGTAGATATCGGCCTCGTAATGTTGCCATCTATTCTAATGATAGAATTATTACTTATCGTAGTTTAAATGATACTGCCAATAAATTATGCAACTTTCTATTAAAACAGAAAATTTCAGAGCCAAGAATCGGAATAGCATTATCATCAAAATATAACTTTATTGTATCCCTATTATCTATTTTAAAAATGGGAAAAAGTGTTACAGTAATAAATACAGGTTTACCGGATCAATCAATAGCAATCAACATTAGAGATACTTGTACAAATGCAGTTATTGTTGAGCAAAATATGAAAAATAAAATTCCTTCAGAAAATGTTAATTTGATTGACTTTCCTCAAGATAATGAATTAAAGGAATTTTCCAATAATTTTAAACTTATCAATAGATTTCCTTCTGATGAATGGGGAATATTATTTTCATCTGGCACAACTGGTATTCCGAAGGGCATAGAAAGAGACCATAACTCTATTGTGACTGAACTATTAGGATGGTGTATAGAACTAAATTTAAATAAAAGAACATCTTTCTATATTGGTCGTCCAGTATATTATACTGGTGGTCTTGTATTAGCGTTATCTACCTTGCTTGTATGTGGATCAGTTATTCTAAACGACTATAACGATTATAATAATCCCTTACAGGTATGGAATGATTATCAAAAATATTTACATCACAATCCAATTACTTGGTCTTTCTTTGTTCCAGATCAAATTCGAATTTTTTTAAAGGATATCATGTCTTCAATTAAGACACCATTGGGTTCAGAGTCTATTTTAACAATGGGATCACCAATTACTGGTGAGGAAAAAAAGGAGACTGTGAAATACTTGAATTCAAATATTGTTGAATCATGGGGCAATTCAGAATCTTTAGGAACGATTACCGATCCTGAAGATGTTCATATTCGACCGAATTCAATTGGACGTCCATTTCTGACTGATGAAATGTATATTGTCAATGATGATGGAAATTTATTAGAACCTAATGAATATGGAAGAATTGCTGGTGGTGAAGAAGCTGGTTTCCTCCAATATTCAAACAGACCACATGAAACAAATCGTGTTAAAAAATCACATTTAATAATATCAGATGATATTGGCTATATGGATAATAGTGGATATTTATATCTTTGTGGAAGACGACAAGATTTAATTGTTACAAGCGATGGTAATATATTTCTTCCAGAATTAGAAACCAAATTACGTAGGATAAAGGGTATTTATGAATGCAGTATAGTTGCAAAGACTCAAGAAGATGGTTCATTCTTTCTATATTTGTTTCTTGTATGTTCTTCAGATAAAACGAGTGTAAAAGAACAAATAAATAACCAAATTAAGACAATCTTAGATGATCATGAAAAAATTGATAAATGCTTTTTTGTATCTGAACTTCCAAGGGTACCGTCTGGTAAAGTAGACAAAATAAAATTACTTGAATTGATCGAGAAATAAATAATGAATAATTGGATTAAAATAATAGATCTACTTGCTCCTAATATTATGACACCTTGTTATATTTACAATACAAATTCTATTTTTGATAATTTACAATATTTAAAAAATGCTTTTAATAATATCCCTATTAAATATTGGTTATCATTTAAAACTCACCCTCTTAGAAAGTTAATAGACCAATGGTATTATTCAGAAAATGGAATTGAGGTTGTAAGTGAATATGAATTATTAGCCGCTTTATCAACCGGATTTAAACCGAATAGAATTTTGGTAAATGGGCCAGCAAAGCATAATTGGTTATATAAATATACATTAAAAAACTTAAATGTAAATTTTGATTCTATTAATGAAATTTCATACTTATTACAGCAAGCAAGAAACCAAAATTGGGTGATTGGTTTACGTGTTAAAACCTCAGCTGAATGTGATGTAGATGATCAATTATATGGTGGTCAATTTGGTTTGTCATCTGATGAAATTAATGAAGCAAACATAAAGATTACTGATTTTGGTCTAAGAGTAGATACCATACATTTTCACCTTGGTTCAGATATAATAGATGAAAATTTATTTCAAAAAGCATTAGATGAAATTGCAATTATATGCACAAATTATAATGTATCTCCATTATTTATTGATTGTGGTGGCGGTTTACCTTCGTTATCAAGATGTAATTCTTTTAATTATCACAATTACTATAAAATTATAGCGAATATTTTTCGTATTTTCCCATCTGCGAAAGAAATCTGGTTGGAAAATGGTAGATTTTTAACTTCAAATACAACCATTTTATTGATTAAAATTCTTGATATTAAAGACCGTCCAGAATGCCGATATTATATTTGTGATGGTGGAAGAACTAATCATGCATTAGTTTCAGATTGGGAAAAACATAATATTGGGTGGTACCCTAACAAAACTGGTGCATATAAATTCTCTACTATTTGTGGCCCAACATGTATGCACTTTGATAGGTTAGATAGATTAAATTTGCCAACAAGTTTATCTATTGGTGATTTCTTTATTTGGTACGATGCAGGAGCTTATCATATACCATGGGAAACAAGATTCTCAAATGGTTTAGTTGATATTATTTCTATAAATAATCATGATAATATTGAAACTTTAAGGATTAGAGAAGACTTTCATAGCTGGTGGAGACAACACTAGAATATGGGGAAATTAAATGAAAATTATTAAGACAACTCCAACAATATTTAAAAGAATTAAAAGTGGTTTTCCGCTTGGTATTAAAACAATTATTGCATTGACCGGTATTGCAGGTACAATAATAAGAGTACTTACATTGACAGGGATTGTATTTAAAATTTCAGAAGTACTAGAAATAGGATTAGGATGTGTTATCATATCTTTCATAGTGACCATAATAAAAGGTCATATTAATCACCTTCCTTCTCAAATAATTTTTGAAGAATCAATTGACGGAACCTATGTAGCAAAATATTGTACTCGCGAATCATTAAAAGAAGCAAATTCATTAACTAAACCTTTTTATCACCACGAATATGTTGATGACAATATTGTTGAGCTTTGGCGTCAGAAGAATACCCAAGGATTTGTTGGAATATTTAATTCAAAAAATGAATTATGTGCTTGTTTTGGGATTATTGGAATTGAGGAAAGTTTCATGAATCAATTTATCAAAGGAAGGCTTAAAGACAATGATATGTTAAGTGAAGATGTGCTGTCATTTGAGGAGACAAAAAAAAGTTCAACTCCATATATTAGCGGTGTTGTTGTTCGAGATCCAGATTCTCCCGCTGGGCATCGTCGTGCTTGTGTCATGATATGGACAATGCTTGAATATATAAAAAAAATATTTGGATTCCGAAAAGAGAGACATATTTTCGCATTAGCAGTTAGTAAAACAAGTGAAAATTTATTAAAGAAGTGTGGATTCCAAATGTACTGTACCAGTACCCAAAGAAAAGATAAATTAAATTTATATCAATTACCTATCACCAAAGAGGCCATTGATAATATTTTAATTAGGACAGGCGATTATTCTATGATATGTAAAATTCAATTTTAGTAGTTTTAGACCTAATTATTTTGAACAAACGCCATACAATTAAATAGATAATAATATTCCCTATACTATCTTCACTTATCTAAAGATACCCGATTAATAATAACTATTAACCAATCTAACTTATTAAGGAGGACATTATGTCAAGTGCAGAAGATTATGCGGCAAAATTAGCCGCGATTGAAGCGATTCCCGATGATCAGTTGAAATCACCGAATATGCCGGTGGATGTTTTCTTGCAGGAGGTTGAGAATACCGTGAAATGGGTCCAGGATGATAAGGACAAACTCATTGCTGCCGGATTGGACTGGACGCTGGTTGACGATATGCCAGCCAGAGCCGGAGCATTACGGGAGGCCCAATCCTTATGGTATAAGGAACGCTTTGCCCGTGAAGAAGCCCAGAAAGAATGGAGTGAAAAATCTCCCGATGCTTATGATCTGCGAGACACGCTTTTGCATACTTTCAGATATGCGTTTCGGAATGAAGCCGATTTAACCAGCCGGATCGCCATTATTGCCGAAGGTTCCGGGAATGCCGATATGATCCAGGATTTAAACGACCTTTCGTTATTGGGTAAAGATCATACCGATTTGCTAACGGCTGTTGGTTTTGATATTACATTGCTTGATACAGCCGCAACGACATCGGCGGAAATGGCAGCTTTATTATCTCAGGCTACCGTTGATCGTTCCGATCAAAATAAGGAAAGAATCATCCGCGATAAAGCCTATTTGTATTTAAAACAGGCTTTGGATGAAGTCCGGGTTTGTGGTCAGTTTGTATTTTGGCGGAATGATGCCCGTTTAAAGGGTTATGTCAGTCAGTACTTTAAGAACCGCCGCAAAAAGAATAATACCAATAGCGACGAACCGACAACTTAAGCGACTATTCCTTTTGCGCCGGTAGGCATACGCAATTTATAACAATCCATCCTGATAGTTACTCATTCCTGCGGCTTATATTAGTCTCTGTACTCAATATTTGGCTTTCCTGCGGGACTTTTGGGGTCTCCTGCGGATAATTTGACATCCAATACGCCGCAGGAAAGAGTAAAACACAATCAGGAGTTTCTGAAAATCCGCATTGGATTAGAAAAAATCTGCACAGGGTAAGATATATTCCGCAGGAATGACCGATTTTCCAGCAGGAGCGCAAAAAACTTGTTACAGAGTTCGATATTTTAAGTACAGGGTTTGAAAAAATCTGCAAAGGATCAAAAATAATCCGCAGGAAGGCCCAATTTTTTAACAGGGATACCCAATATTTGTTACAAAGTTCGATATTTTGAGTACGGGGATTGGTAAATTGAATACAGATATTGAAAAACTTGGCAGGGCTATATAAACTTTAATTAAAGATCAATTCTGACTATATTTATCCGGGAAAGAACAAACACAAGGAACTTGACTTTGACAAAGAAATATGATTATTCGGACTGGTCTAAAGAAGATTTGATTAAGCGCATTTATGAAATGGAAAAACAGAAGAAATATGGTCTGGTTTGGGACGAGGAACGCGAACCGGAACAGGTCGTTTTACAATGCAAAAATGAGTTGCCAGTATTAAAGGAAGTCAAAGAAAAAGAGATCAAAAACGATCCCGATAAACCTACTCATATTCTGATTGAGGGTGATAACTATCATGCTTTATCAGTTTTGAACTATACACATGAAAAATCGATTGATGTAATCTATATTGATCCGCCATATAACACAGGTGCTAAAGATTGGAAATACAATAATAATTTCGTTGATTTGAGTGATTCTTATCGCCATAGTAAATGGCTTTCACTTATGAAAAATCGTCTATACCTGACAAAGGGTTTACTGAAAGAAGATGGTGTATTAGTTATAGCGATTGATGATAATGAAGTTCATAGATTACGCCTTTTAATTGAGGACATATTTCCTGATTATGATATTTCTTCAGTAACTCTTGTACAAAATCCTCGAGGAAATATTACAAAAAATTTCGCAAGAACGCATGAATATGCTCTTTTTGCTATTCCAAATGGTAGATCGGTAATTAATCGGTTAGCAGTTAAAAACAGAATACCAAGAAAGTTAAGACGATGGGGACACAATTCTGAAAGAACTGCTCGTCCAACGATGTTTTATCCTATAATCGTAAAAGATAATAAAATTTTAAGAATCGGTGATATTCCAGATGATGATTTTCACCCTAATGCCAAAAACATAAAGTTGAAAAACGAAGAATTAGAAATTTGGCCCATTGATCAAGATGGTGTTGAAAGAAGATGGAATTTTGGTTTAGATAAAATAGAAGAAGAATTTGATAGAATTAAACCAATTAAAAAGAATGGTTTGATAGATCTTTATATCACTGATGAAATAACTGTACCAAAGACAGTATGGACAGACCCGGAATTTGAAGCTGGTAGAAATGGAGCAACATTAGTGAGAAATATGACGGGTAATGACTTTCCATATCCAAAATCTATTTATACTGTCGAAAGATGTATTGAATTAATTGTGAAAAATAAGCCTAATGCGATCGTACTTGATTATTTTGCTGGTTCTGGAACTACTGGTCATGCAGTAATGGAGATTAATAGGAAAGATAGCGGTAAAAGACAATCAATAATATGCACGAATAATGAAAATAACATTGCTACCGATATTACATATCCAAGGTTGAAAAGTGCGTTAAATGGATATATTTCACCAAATAACATCTTTATTGATGGTGTAATGGAGAATTTAAGATATTATAAAACTGATTTCGTTCCTGCTGAATCAACTGATGAAAACAAAGAAAAACTCACCAAACAATCGGCTGAATTGCTATGCCTTAGGGAAAATATCTTTGATCTCGTGCTTGAAGATGGACCTATAAAAATTTTTCAGAATAAAGAGAAGTATCTGGCCATTTTATTTGATCAGTCGGAAATACCCAGGTTAAAATCAATGATCATCGATTATAACAAACATATCCATATTTATGTATTCTCTTTAGGTGATGATAATTTCACTAATGAATTTCTAGATATGAGCAACATGGTAACAGTCAAGTCAATTCCCGCAGCGATATTGAGGGTTTACAAAAGGATATTCAAATGAAACAATTGGATTATCAGGAAAAGGCAGTTCGGAATCTTGTTGAAAAAACGAATGATTTATTGAGAGTTCCTGCTAATCGTACGATTGTATTTAAAGCGCCGACGGGATCGGGTAAGACTGTAATGATTGCGGAATTTCTGAATAATCTGGTTTACAATCGAATCGATGATAAAACCTTTTCAATTATCTGGGCGGCGCCCCATAGCCTGCATACCCAGAGTAAGTTAAAATTGGAAAAACTCTATTTTGATTCTAAAGCGTTGAAGTGCTCATTATTTGAAGATTTGACAGACCGGATGATTGGAGAGAATGAGATACTTTTCCTTAATTGGGAAAAGATCAACCAGTCGGACAATATTTATATTCGTGAGAATGAGCAGGAATTCAATCTTGAAAAGGTTATCGAACGCACAAAGGATTACGGTCGCTCTTTGATACTGATTATTGATGAAAGTCATCATACCGCCGGATCGGAAAATACCCGGAATCTAATTAATCTCATCAATGCCGGTGTTACAATAGAGGTATCAGCTACACCTACAGTCCCCGGTGATGAATCTGTCACAGTGTATCGAGAAAATGTCATCGCTGAGCAAATGATAAAGAAACAGATTGCCATTAATCCAGACGCTGAAAATATTATCAAAGGAACGACGATTGATGGTCTTCAGATTGAGACTTCAGATCAGGACACTACTAATGAGTTATTGATCAGAATGGCCTTAGCGAAAAGAGAGCAATTAAAGACATATTACAACCAGATTGGTTCTATTGTGAATCCGCTTTTACTTATTCAGTTGCCGGACAAGCGAGTAGATATTGATCTTAAAGATGAAATTGTCGCAATATTAAATGATAACCATAAAATAACTGTAGAGAACGGCAGGTTGGCTATTTATTTATCGGAAAATAAAGAAAATCTTGATACTATTACGAAAAGCAATAGTCCAGTTGAAGTGATGATATTCAAACAAGCTATCGCTCTTGGATGGGATTGTCCACGTGCTTCAATTCTAGCGTTATTCCGTGATTGGCGGAGTATTGTATTTTCCATTCAGACTGTGGGTAGAATCATGCGAATGCCAGAGTTGAAACATTATGAAATTGAAGATTTGAATGTTGGTTACATCTATACCAATCTTGGAGATATATCTATTCACCAGGATATAGCGGATGGATATGCGACTATTTATCATTCCAGAAGAAAAGAAATATATAAGGATATTCGACTTACTTCCTGCCATTCTAAACGCCAGCGCGAGAAAACCCGATTAGCCACATCTTTTTTAAAACATTTTAATGCTGCTGCTGATTTGGATTTAAAGAATACAATTTCAAGGGATGTTGCAGAAATAACTCAATCATTAATAAGTGATGGTATTGTCAGGGATATAGATCAGGAATTCGATCATCTTGAATCCGAATCTCCCGGATTGTTTGAAAAACATTCTGGATCAACAGTAGAGAGAAAATTAAATGCAGAAGAAGTACAGCGTATATTTAACAATTTTGTTATAGAAGCTCTTGCTCCACTATATCCCGAAGAAAGGTCTGTCGGACGGCTGAAAGAGGCATTACATCGATTTTTTACCAATGAGTTTCCGATGGAGTTCCAATATGGTGGTATAAATTCACAGCTTGTTGTCTTAAATCCTTCGAATCAGCAGAAATTCATTGATGTTATTAATCAGGCAAAACAAACATATCTCGAAGAAGTTGAGAAAATCGAAAAAGAGCTAATTACTGATAAAAATTGGGAAGTCCCTCTTTCTCTTAATTATTCCGGTGATTATGAGAAGAAACCAAATAATACCTCTATTATGGATCCATTCTATCAAAGTAAAATCGCTTCGAAACCTGAGAAGAATTTCGCCGAGTTCTTATACCGGAAAGTTGATGAAATTGAATGGTGGTATAAAAACGGAGAAAGCGACGGACGGTTTTTTGCTGTTCCGTACAAACTACTCAATGATCCAGTACCGTTTTATGTCGATTGGATTATCCAATATAAGGACGGAAAGATCGGATTATTCGATACAAAAGCGGGAATTACGGCAAGAGATGCCAAGGAAAGAGCAGAAGGTTTAGCAAAGTATATCAAATCTGAAAATCAGAATGAAAAAAACCTATTTGGCGGTATTGTAATAGAAAAAGGCAGCAGTTTTTGGTATAACGATCAGGAAATATATCAATACGATGAAAGCAGGTTATCGGAATTGGGCTGGAAAATATTGTCGTAATAACCATTTAAAGCACATAACCATTGGCTGCACATAACGACGGGAGCTGTTCGATAAACTTGGATTTTGAGAGTTTCCTCGGGCATAATTTTAACGGTGGAAAATCCATTCGTTTCAGTCACCGCGTATCTCAGCCCTGTCCGTTAGACGTATTAAAAACAATTAATCGATGAGGTGTAAAAATGGATAGAAATGAAAGAGGTAAACTTTTAGTCGAAAAAGAAGAAAAAGAGGCGGCTATAACAAATATAAAAAGATATTTATTCGATAAGTCATATATCTTGAAATATATGGCTGAACAATTATTGGATAATCCAGAGAAAATTAACTTCGCAAATGAACCGCCAGGATTTGGTACTCCACTACAATATTTAAATGAAAGTAAAGCACCGATTGATTGGAAATCGTATCCAAATATTGAAAATATAGCCACCTCTATAAAACAATTAAGATCATTAAAAGACCAACTAAACCAGATAAATGCGAAACTCAACAATCCACTCCTCTAAAAACATTCTTTTGCAATATTATGGCATTCCAATAAATATTGCTGTAATTCATGTTGTTTTTGTTCTTCTGTTCCATTCGGGAAAGCCTCTATGGTAATCATAAATATTCTGAAATATCTGCCATCTTCTGAAAACTGCTTTTCTTCGGAATGTTGTGGTAATTTTATTTTATCGCCCATTTTTCAACCCTTTCAATTAAAATTAACGTCTAACCATTTGCTTCACATAACGTCTGGAGCTGTTTTTTGATTGATGGTTTTGCGAGTTTGCAAAGCATATTTGAAATGTTTGAGAATCAACGAAATCAATCCCGCCGTAGGTGACACTTGTCCTACTTGCTACAAAGCAAGTAAAATAATGACTGTTTTTTGAAAAGTGAGCAAATACTTTCATTGGTTTAAGAGGTAAATCTGGTTATTTACGGGTAAATTCTGTTCATCAGGG
>Ga0268276_1003162_pt1 | contig 13114 bp, 6 predicted proteins | sample saktaG_4_FD_190145 | JGI IMG/M metagenome (GOLD analysis project Ga0268276, IMG submission 190145) | Saline water microbial communities from Sakinaw Lake, British Columbia, Canada - sak_2010_1_5_45m | ecosystem: Environmental > Aquatic > Non-marine Saline and Alkaline > Saline ...
ACTGGCGGTGACGTCCCCTTCCACAAACTCGCCTTGCTCGGCGGAGAGTCCCTCATGCGCGGCTATTACAAGGGGCGTTTCCGGGATAAGAACCTCATGGCCGTCCAGGCCGAATACCGGGTGATGGCGACGAAAAGGATCGGCGTCGTCGGGTTCGCCGGTCTGGCCGACGTCTTCCCCGACTTCTCGGAACTGGGTTTCAAAACGATCAAATTTTCGGCCGGCACCGGTCTCCGCTACATGGTGAACAGACGGGAGGGTACGACCCTGCGCATGGACATGGCCTGGGGCCAAGCGAGCTTCGGTCTCTACTTCACGGCCCAGGAGGCCTTTTAGCCGGAAGCGGACGGTCTATTTCGCGAGTTCCGATGTGCAATGCGGGCAGCGGACCGCCTTGAGCGGGACGGCCGTCGCGCAGAACGGACATTCTTTCGTCGTCGGGGCCGGGGCGGGGGCCTCGGCTTTCCTCTTCATCCGGTTCATGCTCCGGATCATCAAGAAGAGCGCGAAGGCGACGATGAGGAAGCTGATGATCTTGCTGATGAAGGCCCCGTAGTTGAGGGTGACCGCGCCGGCCTGCTGGGCGGCGGCGAGCGAGGCGTAGGGGCCCGGCGTCGGACCGGATGTCAGGAGCACGTAGAGGTTGGCGAAATCGACCCTGCCCAGGAGCAGCCCGATCGGCGGCATGAGGACGTCGGCGACGAGCGACGTGACGATGGCCCCGAAGGCGGCGCCGATGATGATGCCCACGGCCATGTCGAGGACCGAGCCGCGCATGGCGAATTCGCGGAATTCTTTGAACATTCTTCCCTCCTCAAGGAGCGCTATGCTCAGTTTTTATACGAACCCGGGGATGCTTGTCAATCCTTGACGACCGGGAAAACGGAGATGCGCAGGCGGGCGCAGCCCATGGGAACGAGTTCGACCTCCACGACCGGGCCTTCCCCCTGGGCGGGGCTCGGTGGGACGAGGCCGGCCATCCGTCCTTCCTCTTTCCAGCCGGAGACGCGGCGGGCCATCGCCTTGAGAACGATCGGAGCCCCGTCCGGCGTGAAGGGCTGATAAGCGGGAGTTCGTCTGGCCGATAACCCGATGGACGGACCGGACCCCTTTCCCTCGAGAAAAAGGCCATAATTCCAAGGAGTTGTCGGCAGGACCTCATAGGCCGGCCAGGCGTCCGTTCCGCCGTACCTCTTCCACTCCTCCCCTATCTTGAGCGAGTACCAGAGGGGACCTCGGCGGACGGAGACGGCGCCGCGGACGGACGGCCACGTGACGATCTCGATGGCCGGGGCGAATTCCAGCCGGACCTGGTCGCCGTGCCGCCACGATCGGCGCAGAACGGCGTATCGGCCGCCGCGGAACTCTCCCTCGAGCGGGTGGCCATTGAGGAGGACCCGGACGTTCGCCGCCCAGCCGGGAAGACGCAGGTAGAGCGGAAATTCGACCGGCCGCTCGCAGGAGACCGTGATCCGGATCTCGTCCTCGAACGGATAGAACGTCTCCTCCGATAGGACCACCTCGGTCCCGTCGGCGACCTTGGCCTTCACCGTGGACGGCGCGTAGATCACGGCCGCCAACCCGTTGTCCGCCGTCGCCATCCAGAGATGCTCGGCGAAATACGGCCAGCCGAAGGCCACATTGTGCTGGCAGCAGCGATAGCTCCAGGGGTCGAAGGAAACGAGCGTCCCGGAGTTCTGGAAATCGTGCTCGCCCGTGCTGTCGCAGGATATAAGGTTCGGCGCGGTCAGGTAGTGAAGGCCCTTGAGGTCGGGCGTCATCGACGCCGGCAGGGAGTTGAAGGCGACCTCCTCGGCCCGGTCGGCCCAAACGGCCTCGCCGGTGATCTTGAGGAGGGACTCGAAGCTGGCCATGAATTCCACCATGCTGCACGTTTCCGCGCCCTGGCGGGGATCCTCTTTTCCCAGCCGGATGTTCTCGTCCGCCCCGAACATCCCGCCCGGCTGGCGGCCGTATCGGTCCATGACCTGGCGGTAGTTGCGCTCGACGGCCTCGAGGGCGGTCCGGTCCCGCGCCTGTTGGAAATAGACGGCCGGCTGGCGGAAGCCCATGGCGATGTTGACGCCGTGGGAGAACGAGCTTTCGAGCCGCTCCTTGTCCCGCGCCGGAGTGAGGATCGGCGAGGTCCAATCCGATGTCCGCTCGAATAGTCTCCGGGCGAGATCGAGAAGGAATTTCTCTCCCGTCCGGTTGTAGAGCCAATAGACGCTCTCCAGGTTCTCCCCTCCCCTCAGTTTCTGCCAGCTTTCCGGCAGGAGGTCTTCCGCGGCCAGGTGAAATTCGTACTGGAAATAGCGGCTCATGAGGGAGAGGACGCGGCGGTCGCCCGTCGCCTCGTAAAAGCTCCGCAGGGCCGCCAGCATGACCATGTTCGGCCAGAGGTCCCGCGCGGCGCGGTTATCTACGGGCCCGAAATAGCCGTCCCGCGCCTGCGACTTGAAAGCCCGGACGAGCCAACGCTCGGTCTCCCTGCGGATCGCAGAGTCCTTGAGAAGATAGCCGAGGTCGCCATAGCCCTTGAGCCAGTAGGGCATCTCCTCCCAGCCCTTGCCCTTGAGCGTGATCCAGCCGCTGTCGTCCCTGAGAAAACGGCTGAGCTCGGGGAGCCGTCCGGTCAAGCCGTCCCGCATGAGCTGGAGTTGGGCCATGAGCCAGCCGCGGGGCTCGACCGCCCCGATCGGAAGCTTGACCAAAGGGCTGACCGTTAGGGGCACTCTGTTGGAGGGATAGTGGATGTTCGGCACCACGGACGGCGGGACGTCCACGGTGGCCGCTTCTTGGAGGCCCGTTTTAGAAGCGGCGGAAGAGACGATCCGCGATTGGAGGAATACGAGCGCCAGGAGAAGCGCCGGGATGAGCAGATATTTCATCGGATCCGCGATCGGCACTCCCGGATCATGGCGTCCATGCTTTCGACCTGGGCCGGGGAAAGGATCTTCGTGTATCTCTCCTTGAACTTGACGAAGCTCTCCAGGGCCTTCTCGAAGTCGCCGGCCTTGAACGCGGCCTGGGCCAGATTGTAGAGGGCCGAGGTATAGTCCGGGGAGAGCTTGAGCGCCCTCTCGAACTCCGGTATGGCCAGCCGAGGTTCGCCGCCCTGCAGGTAGGCGTATCCCATTCCGTTATGGCTCGACGGGTCTTCGGGATTGAGTCCCAGGGCTTTCCGATAATAATCGAGCGAGGTCTTGTAGGCGGCGGAGTCCTTGGAACGGACGAAGAAGGCGAAATAGAGGTCACCTAAGTTGCGGTAAAAAATATAGTTGCCGTCATCCAGGGCCACGGCCTTGCGGAAGGCGTCGAGGGCTTTTTCCAACTCGCCCTTGTTCAGGTAGGCGACGCCGAGGTCGTTCCAGCTCTCGGGGATCTCGGCGAAGGCGTTGCCGCCGGAGGCCGTGAGCATCTGGATGACGTCGTCGAATTTCCCGGACTCATTCAGAAAATGAATGTAGTAAGACGCGAAGCTGATGTTGCCGGGGATGGCCTCGGCCCCCTTTTTCATGACGGCGATGGCCAGGTCCACTCTCCCCTGCCCGGAATAGATCTGGGCCAGCGTCGGGTAGGTGATGTCGAGGTCGGGCCGCTCCTGCATGACTTCCTCGAGGAGGGCGATGCCTTCGGCCCGGTGCCCGCTTTCGTAGAGACTGCGGCCCCGGGTCGCCTTGGCGTGAAAGGGCAGCATGGTTTTCGGGTCATCGCTCGGACCGAATTTGTCCTTACGCCCGGCCGTCGCGCTGGAGACATAGCCCAGGCTCCGCAGTTTTTCGAGGGCCCGCGCGTCAAGGCTGGCCGATTGTCCCTCGCCTGCCACGGGAGAGATCCCCCCCGTCACTTCGGCCAATTTGTCCCTGAGCTTTTTCACGCTTTGTCCGGGGAGCAAGTTCGCCGTCTCGTCGAAGTCCCCGGCGATGTCGAAGGCCTCGGGGATCGGCGAATCGATGAATTTTTCCGGCCCTTGGAGGTAGCCGTAGAGCGGGGCCCAGCCCCGACTGTAATAGGGATAAAGGGTTTCGAAGTAGAAACTCCGCCGGGGAAGCGTCTGGCCCCGGGTCGCCGGGAGGATCGAAATCCCCTGAAGGCCTTTCGGCTTGGCGACGCCCAGAAGCTCGCAAATGGTCGGGAAGATGTCCATGTGGACGACGGTCTGTTCCACCCGGCCCGGTTTCAAGCCGGGCGCACAGATGATGAGGGGTATCCAAAGGGTCGTATTGTAGGCGAAGTAGCCATGGGTCTCTTCGCCGTGCTGGCCGAGGCCTTCGCCGTGGTCCCCGGTGAGAACGATGACCGTGTTCGCCCCGTTCTCCTTTTTTTCGACGGCCGCGAGGAGCTTCTTCATGACCGAATCGACATAGGCCACTTCGCCGGTGTAGAGGTGGTCTTTGAACCGGGTCAGGAACGGCTCCGGGGGCTCATAGGGATCATGCGGATCGAAGCAATGCACCCAGAGGAACCAGGGGCCGGCCTGGCCGTCGAGCCAACGGAGCGCGCTCGACACGACGGCGTCGGCCTTTCTCTCCCGGTATTCTTGCCGGCGGGCGGAATGTCCCTCGAAAGCGTCGTCGTAGACGTCAAAGCCCTGGCCCAACCCGAACTGCGAATCCAGCGGGAATCCCCCGACGAAGGCGCCCGTGGCATAGCCCAGACCCTTGAGATGCTCGGCCAGGGTCAACTGTTCCGGGCCGACGCGGAAATGGGCGTTGTCGTGGACACCGTGATGGAGAGGATCCTTGCCGAGCATGATCGTCGTATGCGAAGGCAGGGTCAGCGGGACCTGGGCGAAGGCCCTCTCGAAGACGATCCCCTTCTCGGCCAGGCCGTCGATCGCCTCTGTCTTGAGCATGGGGCTTCCATAGCAGCTCAGCCGGTCCGGTCGCAACGTATCAATGGTGATGATCAAGAGGTTGGGCTTCGCCCCGGCACTCCCCGACGAACCTCCGGACCCGGCGGCGGACGCGCCGCCAAGGAGGAAGACCGCCAGAACGAGGCCAGCCCGGAGGGGCAGGCTCGCCGCAAAGCTATCGGCACTTCCGGATGAGGGCATTGATCTCATTCCGTTCCTCCAAAGTGATGTTTTTCCCCCTGATGATCAGATACTTCTGACAATTCTCATAGGCCTTGGCCTTTTCGCCCTTTTCGAGATAGGCCAAAGCGAGATTGTAGACGGGAAAAGCGAACTGCGGATCGAGCTCATGGGCCTTTTCCCAGTTCCTGACCGCGTCGTCGGTCCGGCCCAGGATCTTCAAGACCCCGCCCAGGCCGTTATAGGCCGAGGCCAGCGCCGGGTCGGCGGCGACCGCCTTCTCGAAAAATTCCTTGGATTTCTGGAGGTCTTCTGCGCTTTTGTCTTTCACCGCTTTCGTGAAATAAAAAGAGCCGGCGTCGTCGTTGATCGAAGGGTCGTTCGGGTCGATCTCCAGGGCCCTCGCGAAGTCCTGGGCGGCGCGGCCGAAATCGCCCTGCCGGGCATAGGCAATACCGAGGTTCGTCCACACCTCGGCGTCCCGGTCGAAGAGGCCGAGCGCCTTCTCCAGGATCTCGATCCCTTTCGCGGTTTTCGAGTTCTGGACCAGGACGACGCCATAGCCGGAGACGATGACGTAGTTCGCGGGATTCGCGGCGTAGGCCCGTTCGAGGACGGCCAGGCCGTCGTCGAGCATGCCCCGGGAGCGGTAAAGGCGGAAGAGCTGGTCGTAGGCCCGTCCATAATCCTTCCGGGCGGCGATGACGTCCTCGAGCAGCTTGACGCTCTCCGCGACCCGGCCGTCCCTTTCCAGCTTGAGGGCCAGGGTGACCTTCTGCTCGAGGGGCAGCAGGGTCTTGAGGTCGTCCGCCGGGCCGTATGAATTCCGGACAGGTCCGACGGCAGAGGACGCGTAGCCCAGGCTGCGGAGCCTTTCCCGGGTCTCTTGGTCGGTGCGCCGCACGGCCTCGTTCCGGAGGGGAGACGCGTCCCGCTTCATCTTGTCATTGAGGATCTTTCGGTAGGGCTGGAGGTCCGTCCCCGGGGCCAGGTTCGTCCCCTCGGCGAAATCCTTCTCCAGGTCGTAGAGCTCGGGGATCGGCGAATCGATGAACTTTTTCCCTTCCGCGATGATGCCCCGGAGCGGGGCCCAGCCCCTGTTGATATTGGCCTCGAGGGATTCGAAGTAGATGGGCCTGGCCTTGACGGTCTTCCCTCTCAGGAAAGGGGCCAGGGATTCCCCGTGAAGAGACGGCGGCCCGTCGAGGCCGAGGATCTCGCAGACCGTCGGAAAGATGTCGACGTGGCTGACCATCTCCGTGACGCGGACCCCTTTCATCCCCGGAGCCGCGATGATGAGGGGGATCCGGATCGTGACGTTGTAGGCGAAATAGCCGTGCCCCATCTCGCCGTGCTCGCCCAGGGCCTCCCCATGGTCGCCCGTGAGGACGACCAGAGTCTTGCCCAATCCTCCCCCCTTGTCGATCTCGTCAAGGAGCTTGCCCAATTCGGCGTCGACATAGGCCACTTCGCCCGAATAGGGATCGGCCTTGAACCGGCTGGCGAATGGCTCCGGCGGCGCATAAGGCAAGTGCGGGTCCCAGAGGTGGACCCAGCAGAACCATTTTTCTTTCCGGCCGGAGAGCCAGCGCAAAGCCGCGGCCACGGTCTCCCCGGCCGGCCGTTCCGAGAAAGATTCGCCGGGGCCGGCCTTGGACGGATACGCGTCGTCATAGACGTCGAACCCTCGGGTGAGGCCGAATCGCGAATCCAACGGAAAGGCGCTGACGAAGGCGGCGGTCGCGTAGCCCTTCGTCTTGAGAAGCTCGGCGAGTGTCGTGAATTCCCCGGGCACTATCGACTTGTTGCTCTCGTTGACCCCGTGGGCGAGAGGCGTCATGCCGAGAAGGATGTTCGTGTGGGAAGGGAGGGTCAACGGGGCGTGGGCGAAGGCTCGCTCAAAAAGGGCGCCATGCGCCGCAAGCCAGTCTATGCGCGGCGTTTGGACGACCTTGGAGCCATAGCAGCTCAGACGGTCCGTCCGGATGGTGTCGAGAGTTACCAAGAGGACGTTGGAATCGGCTCCGGTGGCGTCCGGAGCCCCGGCCCAGCCGATAGCGATGAGTGCGACCAAAGAGGCTGTGAGGAATTTCGTGTTCATCGGCCTTCTCCGTCAGGATCACTTCCCAGGACAGACCTTCGATCTACTTGCACTTCTCGATGAGGGCCAGGACGGAGGCCCGTTCGTCGGGCGGAATGCCCGGGCCTCGCAACTCGAGATATTTCTCGAAAGCGGACCGGGCCAGGACCTTGTCGCCTCTGTCGAGATAGGCGCGTCCGAGGTTGAGCCGCGAATAGGAGTCGCCGGAGTTGGCGGCGACCGCCTTCTCCCAGGCTTCGATCGCGCCCGAGAGGTCGCCGTTCACGCGGCTGGCCACTCCGAGTCCCCGCCAGGCTATGCCGAGGCCGGAGTCGAGGGACACGGCCTTCCGAAAGCTCTCGACCGCCGCGGCCATGTCCTCGGGCCTTCGGCCCTGATTGAGAAACATTTCCAGCCGGACGGCTCCGATGTTGGAAAAAGCCAGGGCGAAAGTTTTATCGAGCTCCACGGCCCGGGCCAGGTACTCCAGGGCCTTCGCGTAATCGCCCCGGCGCATGGCTACGATGCCCAGGTTATCCCAGACGGCGGGGTCAAAGTCGACGAGTGTCAGGGCTTTTTCCAAGATGTCGGCGGCCCGGTCGTACTGCCTGGCCTGGACGAGGAGTGTCCCCAGGGAGGAAAGCAGCGAATAATCCTCCGGGTTGGCGGCAACGCCGGCCTCGAGCGCTTTGACCGCATCGGCGGCATTTCCTTGAGATCCATAAACTTGCGAAAGATAGATGTAGGCCGGGGCGAAGTTTTTTTTCTCGCCGGTGAGCGCCGTGAGTTCCCGGATGCTCCCGGCCTTTTCGTCGCGGTCGGACATGAGGACGGCCCGTTCGAGCCTCTGCTGGAACGGCAGGAAGCTCTTCAGGTCGTCCCCGGGGCCGTAAGCGCTCTTGATCCGGGCGACGGGCGTCGCCACGTAGCCGAGGCTGCGCAGTTTTTCGAGCGTCCGGCTGTCGGCCGGCCGCGCAGCGGTCCCGGCCAAGGGCGATGCCAGCGACTCGATGAGCTTATCCATTTTCTTCTTATACGGGCCCAGCTCGCTTTTTGCGGCTAAGTCCGTTTTCTCTCCCGGATCCGCGGCCAAGTTGTAGACCTCCGGGATGGGAGAATCCATATACTTGGTATTTCCTTCGATGAAGCCCCGGAGGGGGGCGCAGCCCTTGTTGAAATAGGGCTCGAGCGATTCGAAGTAGATCAACGGCTCGGTCCGCTTCCCCCCCTTCATCAGCCCGGCGAGAGACCGGCCTTGAAGGCCGACCGGAGCGGGAATCCCGGAGAGCCCGCAGAGCGTCGGAAAAATATCGCTATGCGAAACATTGGCCCCGATCCGCGCTGGCCCTATGCCGGGGCCGGCGATGATGAGGGGGACGTGGATCGTGCTGTTGTAGGCGAAATAGCTGTGGGTCATCTCGCCGTGTTCGCCGAGGGACTCGCCATGGTCCGCCGTCAGGACGATGAGCGTCGGTTCGATGAGACCGGAAGCCCGAAGCAATCCGAAAAGGCGCCCGAGCTCCGAATCGATATAAGCCGCTTCACCCGAGTAGGGATCGGCTTTGTACCGGCTCAAAAAGGGCTCCGGTGGAGCGTATGGCGCGTGCGGGTCCCAGAGGTGGATCCAGCAGAACCACTTGCCCTCCCGGCCCGAGATCCAATCCGAGGCGGCCTTGATGACCTCCTCGGCCCGGCGCTCGGCGTATGTCCCCGTCCGGGCTGGAATCGAGGGAAAGGCATCGTCATATAAGTCGAAACCCTGGTCGAGGCCGAAGCGCGAATCCAGGGGAAACGCGCCGATGAACGCCGCCGTGGCATACCCGGCGGCCTTGAGGTGCTCGGCCAGCGTCAGGCAGCGGTCGGGCAGTTTCGATTTCGAATTCTCGCTGACGCCGTGGAACGGGGCCAGCATCCCCGTCAGGATATTGGCGTGTGAGGGCAGGGTCGTTGGGTTGTGGGCGTAGGCCCTCTCGAAAAGCGCGCCCCTCGCGGCCAGGGCGTCGACTGCGGGGGTTTTGACGAACGCCGCGCTGTAGCAGCTCAGGCGATCCGGACGCAGGGTGTCGACAGTGATGAGGAGGACATTGGACCCGTTCGCCAAGGGTAGTCCCGGGCTCAATTCGGAAGCGCCGCTCAGGAGGGGAAAGCCTAGGACGGTCGCGAGGGCCAGTACTCTCCCAAAATACTTCATAAAATCTATTATACCAAAAACGGGGCGGGGAAAAAAAAGCCCCTTCCGCCCCGGCGAGGGCGGAAGGGGCTTTGAGCGTCTGCGTGTGCGCTTGGAGCTGGAACTAGATCTCGAACCTCAGTCCGAGACGGAAAACGAGCGGGTTCAGCAGTTCGTTGTTAACGCCCTGGGTAGCAGCGGGGTTAGCGTAGCTGAAAGGCAATTCTTCCCCGGGCAGTCCGCTCTGGCGGAAGGTGCCGAGGGAACGGTTGTACCTGCGGGTGACGATCTGCGAATTGAAGGCGTTGAACATGTCGACGGACAGGTACATGCGGCCGCCGGCGCCGAGCTTGAGCACCTTTTCGAGCTTGAAGTTGACCACGAAAACGCTTCCCAGCCTGTCGGAGGCGTTGTAGGTGTGCGTGAGGAAGCTGTCGCTGCGGTCGGCAGAATTGTAGTTGGGGTTGGAGCTCGTGTAGTTGGAGATGCCGAAGCTATTGGTGTTGAAGGTCCCTTCATGCGCGGAGACCGTGCCGGAGAGGTTGATGTCATACGGCAGCTGGTAGAGGCCCATGAGCTTGATCATCCAGCGGGTGAAGTAGACTTGGCTGATCTTTCCGCTGCCGCCGCCCTGGCTGAAGCCGAAGATCTGGTTGTCGTAGGCCCAGCGGTTGGTTTGGTCCATCAAGCCGTCGCCATAGTGCATTTTCTGCATCTGGTAGGTGAAGGAGCCGTTGAACATCCACTTGTCGGCCAGCCGCTTGGTCAAGATGAGGTCGAAGCCCATGTAGGTGTTGTAGCGGTTCGAGGGCATCATCTGATTGATGGAGTAGGAGGTCGAGCGGGTTTCGGGGTTGGTGCTGGGGCCGATCAGTGAGTACCAGGGTCTGCCTGCGGCGGCGCCGGGGTCGACGGCGATGTCGTCCGTTGACGGGGTGAGTTCCGTGTTGTAGAAGCCGTCCGGGCCGGGCATCCAAAGCGTGTCGGGGACATAGCCGGCGATGTAGTAGTCGTCCTGGTTGCGGATGTGATCGTTTAAATTCGGCGCGTCGTTGGGGGTGTTGGCCGGGTCGGACGGATAGTAGGAGTTTGTCCAGGAGTACCGGCCCATCCTCTTCCAGTAACCGCTGATGCTTGCGCCGAAGTTCTGGAAGATCTCCCTTTCGACGGCGACGTTGATTTCGTGGGTCAAGTCGGTCTTCCAGTTGGCCAGATCGATGTAGGAAGTGGGCTTTGTCAGAGCGGACGAACCCCAGGTGAAGTCGCGCCAGTAGCGCCAGTATTCACGGTCGTAGTTGCCCACGAAGGCGCCGGTCCCAGAGTCCCAGATATTGTAGAGGGGCTCGTTCCCGATTGCGGTGTCGGTCCAGAAGAGCTCGTCAGACGACACGACGCCGTCGCCGCTCGTATCGTCCCACCAGAATTCCATTCTGCCGCCGATGCCGTAGGGGGCCCAATAGCCCGTTCCGGGGTAGCCGCCCGGATACAGGGCATAGGACAGCTTGAGGACCGTCTTGCCGTCGCCGAAGATGTCGTAGGTCAGTCCGCCGCGCGGCGAGAACAAGGTGTAGACCTTGCCCACGGTGAGCGCGTCGCGTCCGCGGGGCCCCATGATGGCGTTGATCTTGTCGATCGCCTCCCCCGTGAACACTTCCGCGTCGATCGCCGCGTAGTTGTCATACTGATATGATGGGCTGACGTCGGCCGAAGTCCAGAGCGTCCGGGATTCCAGAGCTTTGTACCCGGGTTTGGCCCTGTCGAAGCGGAACGACAGGACGAAGTTGAAGCGGCCCTTGGAGATCGTGTCGCTGAAGTAGCCGGCTATGCGCTTGTTGTAATAAGGGTTCTGGACCGTGCTCCGGTAGGTATAGATCCGCGTCAGGTCGCGGTTGATGTCGTCGTCGTTGAGGACCCCGTCGGCGTTATAATCGACGGTCGGATAGTAGTAGTTGCTCCGGAGGTAGACGTTGCCGGGGTAGCCGCCGATCGACGTCTGTCCGTTGTTGTTGACCTCGAAGCCGACCTTGATTTCGTGGGCCGTGCCCGCGAAGAGGTTGTCGTTGAAGTACTGGAGCTGAGCGACGCCGTAGGGATGCGGCCGGTCGCTGTAGAACCAGGTTTGGGAATTGTAGTAGAGCGACTGTTCGATGTCATACCAGGAGGGCTTCTCGAGGTCGAGGTCGCCTTCGGGGATCAGCCCGAAGCCACCCGAGGTCTTGCCGAGCCGGATGGACGCGAAGAGGTTGTCCCCGAACATGTGCTCGTCCTGGATCTTGAGCGTCGGGTTGCCGAAGTGCTGCTTGCTCCCCTGTCTCCAGCCCGGAGGATAGGCTTCAGAGCTGCTGCGGCCGAATTTCGTCTTATCGCCGAGCATGTACAGCAGTTCGAGCCGGTTCTGGGGGATGATCTGGAAGTTCAGCTTGGCGTTGTAGTTGTTGAGATACGTGTCGTCGTGGACGTTGAGCTGGTTGATCGTCTTGACCTGCTGGATGCCGTAGCTCACCCACCACCAGGCCTTGTCCTTGACGAAGGGGCCGCCGGCGTTGAAGCCGAAGTCCTTGATGTTGTCGGCCCGGTTGTACCCGGCGACACCGAACTCGTCCAGCTTCGCCTGGGGCACTGCCGACTGGAAAGCCGAGTCGGTCATGTAAAAGCGGCCGCCCAGGCTCATCTTGTTCGTGCCGCGGCGGGTGACGACGTTGATGACGATGGCCGGGTCGCGGTGCTCGACGTCGAGCGTACCCGTGGAGATGTTCAACTCTTCGAACGAGTCGAAGTCATAGTACCCGGCCGAGCTGACCGAGGACTTGTCCGTCGTCTGCATGCCGTCGAGGGTCCATTCGTTGTTCGTGGAGCCCTTGGCCTGAAAGTACGACTGCTGTCCCGACTCGACACCGCCGACGTTCTCGCGGTCCATCTGGACCGAAGGCGTCATCTGCAGGACGACCCAGGGGTCGCGCGCCGAGGGCAGAGACTGGAGCATCTCGTAGCTGACCGTGTGGGTGATCTGGGTCTTCTTGGCGTCGACGACGGGCGTCTGGGCGATGACCGTGATCTGTTCCTCGATGCCGCCCTGCTCCATGGCGATGGCGATGTCGGAGTTCCTGCCGATGTTGACGATGATCCCGGTCTGGGTCTTCGTCTTGAACCCCTGGAGCTCGGCCTTGATCACGTAGTCACTGGCCGGGAAGAGGGAAAGAAAACGGAACTTGCCCTCGGCGCTAGTAACCGCCGGAATCGAGCCGATCGTGGCGCCCGTCAGGGTCAGGCTGACTCCGGGCAGCGGATTGCCCTGGTCGTCGGTGACCTTGCCGGTGATGTTTCCTGTTCTTTCCTGGGCCCCCAGAGCAAAGACAAAAGAGGCGCAGAAAAGAAGCGCTAAAAATTTCTTCATTACCACTCCTTGGAAACTAATTGTATTGGCCTTGATCCCCGGAGCGAAGAGCGCTCCACCTTTCCCCGTTGTTTAAGCTCTTTTCCTAGATGACCTCCTCTCTTCTTTTTTAGGTTATTCTCGCGGTTACGATAAATTTCCATAATATTCAATGTTTTAGTAAGCAATATATGTGCCAAAATATTCTTTCGTAACTCCAATTATTTCAGCGAATTAATATGTCCATGCTTACGTTATTATCCAATAATGCGAATTAATCCAAATTATTGAATTTCATAACGAGATTTCACTCTCCCTCAAGAAAAAGCAGCCGATCAGGAACCAGGGTTTAATCTAGCGGCGGAAGTGGACCCCCGGAAAACTCGGGGCACCAGCCGACGCGTAACTCCCGGGCCCGGCTTGGCGTTATAACGAGTGCTTTGATTTTTTCGG
>Ga0268276_1003163_pt1 | contig 13111 bp, 12 predicted proteins | sample saktaG_4_FD_190145 | JGI IMG/M metagenome (GOLD analysis project Ga0268276, IMG submission 190145) | Saline water microbial communities from Sakinaw Lake, British Columbia, Canada - sak_2010_1_5_45m | ecosystem: Environmental > Aquatic > Non-marine Saline and Alkaline > Saline ...
AAAGTACACGTAATGTAGAAGTGAAGAAATCCGATTCAGCATTTTGTGGCGGCGCCTAGAACACCACGAATACGTAAAGAGAGAGCAGATCATTGTCACAGAATAGAAGAGAAAAAACAAGCAGAAACATGTGAAGGAATCATGTTGGAATGAAACAGCAATGTGCCAAACACACACAACTGGGCTCAGATACACGATGGTCAAACAGAACACTATCCAGTCAAGTGGCCCACTCCGTGCTATAGGGCTTATGCTACTAATGAGCAAATTGTCCTTGCTTAATGAGCGTTCTGTCATAAGAAAACGATGCACCAAAACGTAGCACGCCATACCAATTGGAAATCCGGGAACAATCCAAAGGAGAATATCACTTACTAGACCGCCAAGGCTAGTGCTCCCGTGTATATAAGCGTGTTCCCTAGCCCAAATCAATATTACAAAGTAACTTATCATACATGCCAAGAAGCCAGATATACCACAATTCACCATGCTCAAACGCGATGCGATTGTAATGAATATATAGGGCACACAAGCCATTACTGACAGGAGAATACAAAACGCCATGTTATGTGGGTCTCGCTCATAGGTTAAAAGCACATAGAAGAACCATATAGCGAGCCAACATATTACTGCAAACACATACTCTATAATCGTCTTCATTTTATAAATTCCTCAGGAGCGGATTAGGGTCATGCAATGACAGTTGACAGATGTGCAAGCGTTTGCAGATGCCGGCGCAGACGCGCATGGGTGCGCTGTGCTGCTGGCGTTCGCGTTGTGCAAATAGAATTCACGCGTGCCAGGATTGCCGCGTTTGCTCACGCGGTACCGCATAGCGGGCGCGGAATGTTAATGGTCATTGCATGGCACTCCATTTGAGGGCTACGGTCGCTGAGGCCAGCGCCCCTCCCGAAGCAAAGGCCGCTGAGGCCAGCGCCCCTCCCGCAGCAAAGGTCGCTGAGGCCAGCGCCCCTCCCGCAGCAAAGGTCGCTGAGGCCAGCGACCCTCCCGAAGCAACTGGCTCGGAAATTGTCAATGGTACATTGTAAATCGCAAATCAGCATTTGCCTAGCATGGCAGATTGGGTGCGATTCGTCAAGCCGGGGCTGGCCAGATATGACAAAGGCCGGCGTACGCCGGCCTTTGTTGGAGCAGCAGCAGTCGCTACGAAATCACTTGCGGCGCAGCAAACCCAAGCCGGCCAGCAATGCGAGCAGCATGGCGGGTTCCGGCACCGGCGCGCCCACTTCAATGTACTGATTGCCGGGCACCAAGCTGTAATTCACTTGCGGCGCAGGGCCATAGCCATTGACATCGCCGTTGATGCCGGGCAACGATTGATTGACAATATTGCTCTGATTCCAATCGAAGAGAATGGCTTGAATGCGGACGGTCGCACCGACGATCAGGTTGGAATAAACGAGCGTGTCCAAGTCGAGGTAGCAGTCGAAGCCGGTATTGGCTTCCGGCGGCGTGGCGGCGGTGTTATTGTCGTTGAACGCGACCACATCGGCAGCGGCGCCATTGACAATCCGCTGGAACGGATTGAAGATGCTGGTCCACTCGGTCTTGGTGCCCCAATACCATTCCTGGTTTTCGTTGATGTGATAGACATTCACCCAGCAATCGCCGGGGTTGTTGATCGAGAGCAGCACGGCCTTGTCGGGCGTGAAGTCGGTATCGAAGGTCAGCCCGGCCAGATTCTGCAGCTTGGCGGGTGAACCAGCGGTGATCAGCGGCATGACATTCGAGCCGACCGCATAGTCGGTGTCAATAAATACGCCCAGGGTGCGATCGCTGGTGCCGGTGGTCATGTTGCCGCACACACCGATGTACAAGCGGCTACCATCGGGATAGGCCATGATGCGCTCGAGTTGCGCGCCGTCGCCCGGCACGGCCGCGCGGCCCCATTGGCTGGCGGGCGTGTCCTGGACCACATTGGTGTCCGCGCCGGCGAACGCATTGGTAATGTCCAGACCGTTGATGTCCGTGGCAGGATACACCTTGACGGTGCCGACAGCGGAGGTCAGGACTTGTCCGCCGGCATCGCTGCCCACCAAGGTGACCGGATACGCGCCGGGCACCAGGTAATTGTAGTCAAAGGCCGTTACATTGGTGGTGAAGCCATCGCCCATGTTCCATTCGACAGTGTACGGCGGGGTGCCGCCGCTGACCGTAGCGTTGCAGGTCACCGGCCCGCTTTGCGCAAACAGGGTGTACTTGCTGACCGAGCCGGCGACTTGGATGTTCGTATCAATGCCGGGAATGATGATGGTCATGAATTGATTGCCGGGAATGAGGGACGCGTCATGTTGAACGGACGGGCTGCTGATCCAGTAATTGGTGTCGCCGCCGGTGTTCGCCAAGGTCTGATTGTTGGCCCACGTGCCGTCATTGCCGGTCAGCACGACCATGACATTGACGGTCGGACTGACATTGGCGAGATCGGCATAGGGAATGGCAATTTCAATACCCTCGCTGGCAGTATTGGTCTGCTCGAGTGCAAGCGCCACCGGCATGAACGCGCCGAGGATGAGGTTGCCATTGGTCGTCACACTACTGGCGTTGGCAATATCGCCCAGGCCGCCCAAGTAGGTGCGATTATCGGCGACGATATTTTCGAGCGCCGGCCACGCGGAACTGCGGCCACCGGCGACCCGCACCGCAATCAGGCGGTCGGGCGTGAAGTCCGTGTCAAAAGTCAGGCCGGCCATGCCGGCGGAGATGGCATCGGGCATGGTCAGCCCGCTGGGCATCACATTCGAGCCAGTGCCCGGATTGCCGTCAATGATGAAACCGACGGCGTTGCCATCGGCGATGCTGGGAATGCCGACCAAGAGGTGCGTGGCGTTGGTGTCGAGGTAGCAGGCCAAAATGGAATTGTTCTGGCCCCAGGAGGATTCGACATCCTGGTACGTGACCCAGGGTGCGTTGGCGAAATCGCCGGTGATGTTCTGGCCGTCAATCGTGATGGCCAAGGTGATGAGCGGCAGGTAGAGACAGAATAGCAGGGTGAGCAACATTTTCATGACGATCCTCATGCGCGAGTGATTATCCGAGGCCCGTGCCGGGCAGCCCGACACCGCAAAAGCCTCTATTCGTAACGTTATCAGTATAGCATATTGCGCCACCAAATGCAAGTGGGCAGCATGCCGACGGTGGCAGGCAGCGCGTCGGTGCGGCGGGGGTTAGGGTTCAGGAGAAATGATGAATGATGAGTGATGAATGATGAGTGTTCAGCACGCAGCATTCATTGTGTTTCAGTTCATGATTCATCATTCGGAGTTTAGGGGGAAGATGCAGCGGAATGGCCAATAGTACTTTTTTCGCAACGAAACATATTATGGTGCAGCAGTTAATTAATTTGTTCGGCGCGAACAGATTATTGGATTGCGTCAAGCAATTCTTTGCGCAGAAGAGCAGGCGTGACCGATCAGCACAATGGAATATGCTGCGCGGTGCAGACGGCTTTCAAGGCCGTGACCGCCGTGGCAAACAAGGCCGGGCCAGTGAAGCCCTGGAACTGGCCGGCGACCGACAAATGCGGTTCGAGCGAGAGATAGCCGCGATAGCCGCTGGCATAGGCGTCGCGGAGGATTTCAGGGATATGACCGTCGCCCTGGCCGGCCGGCACAATGGTGCCGTCCGCCATCCGGGCGTCCTTGATGTGCAGATGGACCACAAAGGGCTTGAGCAGCTGCCACGCCGGCCACGGGTCGTCCTTGGCCACCACAAAATTGGCAAAATCAAACACCGCCTTCAATTTGGGTGAAGCAATGGTCTGCAGCAGATCCAGGCATTCGGCCGGATGCTCGCCGAAAATGTTGGCCTCGTTTTCGTGCACGAGGACGGGCGTGTACGCGGCGGCATACTCAACTTTGGCGCGCATACGGCGCATGACTTCGTCACGATGCTTGGTGATCAAATCGCGGTGTGATTCGCCGCGGGCGGGATAGTAGCTGAAAATGCGCACAAAGGGCGCGGCGAAGAATTCGGCCAGCGCAAGCGCATGTTTGAAGCGCTCGAAGTGCGGCGCGAACGGCTCGTCAATGCGAATTTTGCCGATCGGTGAGCCGATGCTGACGACGGACATGCCGTTGGCGGCCAGCGCATCTTTTATGCGCGACCGCAATGCGTCATCGAAATCCAGCACATTTATTTCATCAACGCCGCGTAGTTCAATGGCGCGCACGCCGTTATTCAGACAGTGTTCAATCTGGGCGTCGAGCGCGGGGGCGATCTCGTCGGCGAAAGCGGCTAGGCGGAGCACAAGGTTGTGGTGATATAGTTGAAGCTCTTCTTGAGCGAATCGAACGGGTCACCCGGGCAGGTATCCTGTTCGACACAGAACCATTGGCAGCCGGAGTTTTCGGCGGCGGTGATGATGCGTTGCCAATCGAGATTGCCACAGCCAATCTCGGCGAAAGAGATTTTGTTTTCGCGGGTGATCACGAAATCTTTCATGTGCAGAATTGGCAACCGATTGTGTAAATACGTGCACCAAGCCACCGGGTCGCCGCCGCCATATTGCACCCAATACGTGTCGGGCTCGCCTTGCAGGTAACGCGGATCAGTTTCCTCGAAGATGACTTGCAGCGCGGGCTTGCCGCCGACACGTTTGAACTCGATGTGATGGTTGTGATAGCACAAGACGCAGCCGTTGTCATACAGCACTTTGCCGGCCGCGTTCAGTTTCTTGGCCAGTTCCTTCACGTTTTCAAGCGTGTCGCAGGGATAGCCGCCGGGATACGGATACGCGGTAATGGTGCAGCCATAGGCCTTCAGGAGTTTGACCACGGCGAGCGGCTCATTGAGAATCAGGTTGCTGTCCTCATGCGTGGCGCAGCAGACCAGGCCGGTATCGTTAAGCATGCCGACCAGCGTGGCCGGTTCGATCGGACCCAGGCCGCTCAATTGCACGGCCTGGTAGCCAATGTTTTTGAGCTTCTTGAGGGAGGCGGCGATAGCCGCCGGCGTGGTGAGAAAATCGCGGACGGTGTACAACTGGGCGGCAATGTGGGGTGTTTTCATTACAGAATAAGGTCTAAGGTTTTAGGTTTTAGGTTTTGGGAGTCAGCAAAGAAATCAGGCTTTGTTGAAGGAGGTGGACAAGTCTGCGGCCGGGCCTTTTGGCGCGGTGGCTTTAGTGCATTTCGAGGTGGCAATCAGCTCCTGCAATGTTCTGGCATACGCGGCGGCATCCAGCGGCAGCGTGACCGTGCGGTCGGTCAAGGCCGAGTAGAGCATGGCGTTGGCGAGCGTGACCGAGTGGATGCCTTCCTCGGCCGGGGCAATCAACGGCGAGCCATCCAGAATCGCATTGACAAAGTTCTGCAGAATCTCGACATGCTGGCCACCGCAGTCGTGGGCGGGGATATGCACCTGCCAGACTTCCGGGGTGCTGAACAGGCCGGGGTCGTGCATGCAGAACATCTTGACCGACGAGACCGTGCGATGGAAAGTGACCGTGCCGTTTTCGATCACGACTTTGCCGCGGTCGCCGGAGATTTCAAGGCGATTGGTGCCGGGCACCTCGCCGGTGGTGGTGACGAACACGCCGGTGGCGCCATTGGCATATTCAAGATAGGCGGTCACATCATCTTCAACTTCGATGCGGTGATACTTGCCGAAAGAGCAATGCGCACGCACCGTGGCGGGCATGCCGCACAGCCACTGCAGCAGATCGAGGTTATGCGGGCATTGATTCAGCAGGACGCCGCCGCCTTCGCCGCCCCAGGTAGCGCGCCAAGCGGAGGAGTTGTAATAGGACTGGGTGCGGAACCAATTGGTGATCAGCCAATTGACGCGGCGCAGTTCGCCGAGCTCGCCCTGCTGGATCAGCGCGCGCACTTTGGCGTAATGCGGATCGGTGCGCTGGTTGAACATGGCGGCGAAGACTTGCGTGGCATTCGTGTGGGCGGCGATCAATCTCTGCGCATCGGCGACATGCACGGAAATAGGTTTCTCGACCAGCACATGCAGACCATTTTGCAGCGCATCAATGCCGATGGTGGTGTGCGCGTAATGCGGTGTGACGACGAGCAGCGCGTCGACCAAGCCGGAGCGGATCAGCGCGGCGCTGTCGGTGAAGTGGGGGAGATCAGGATAGTGTTCGAGCGTGGCCGGATCGAGGTCGCAGACTGCGGTCACGCGGACGCGCTGGACTTTATTCTCCAGCAGATTGCGCAGATGGAAGGTGCCCATCGCGCCGAGGCCGATGACACCGAGACGAACAGTATTCATGCGAGCGGGGGCACGAGCCAACCGTGCCGGTTCAGCGGACGATGCCGCGTTCACTGCGGTCAATAAAGTCGGCCATTTGGAGCGCGGGCGGGCAGGCGGCCAGTTCGGCGCGAATGCGGACGACGGCCTCGCGCGCCTTGAGCTGCTGGCGGAAGATCAGGCGATAGGCTTCCTTGATGGCGGTGACGGTTGTGTCATCCATGCCCATGCGTTTCAGTTTGACGAGATTGAGACCGACACTGGCGGCCGGATTGCCGTCAGCAATGCAAAACGGGACAATGTCTTGCACGATCTTGGTGCAGGCGCCGACCATCGCCATCTGGCCAATCCGGCAAAACTGGTGCACGCCGGCCATGCCACCCAGGATGGCGTGATCCTCGATGGTGACATCGCCGGCCAAGGTTGCCAGGTTCGACATGATGACATGATTGCCGATGACGCACTTGTGGGCGATGTGGCAATAGGCCATGATCAGATTGTGGTCGCCGATTTCGGTGGCGTCACCGTCATTGGTGGCGGTGTTGATCGTGACGAATTCGCGAAACACATTGTGATGCCCGATACGCAGATAGCAGGTACCGCCGGTGAATTTGAGGTCCTGCGTTTTTTGGCCGAGCGAGGCCATCGGGAAAATCTCACAGTGTTCGCCGATGGTCGTATGGCCGTCAATGACGGCATGCGCCATGATGCGCGTGCCGGCGCCGATCCGCACGTGCGGGCCGATGACGACGAACGGCCCGACCTCGACATCGGGCGCGAGTTCGGCCTGCGGCGCAATAACCGCGCTGGAATGCACCGAGGCCATGGTCAAACCTGCGCGGGTGGGTCGGCGATGGCGAACGCGACGACGGCTTCCGAGACGACCGTGCCGTTGACGCTGGCGACGGCTTTGGCTTTGCCGGTGGTGCTGCGCATGCGGATCATATCCACGCGCAAGACCAATTGGTCACCGGGCACGACCGGTTTGCGGAATTTGACTTGGTCAATCGTCATGAAGAACGGAATTTTACCTTTGTAGGCGGGATTGGACAGGACGACGATGGCGGCGGCCTGGGCCATGGCTTCGACAATCAAGACGCCGGGCATGACCGGCGAACCAGGGAAATGGCCGGCGAAGAACCATTCGTTGATGGTCACGTTCTTGGTGGCGATGACATACGTGGCGCAGTCGGTTTCGTCGATTTTGTCAATCAGCAGAAAGGGCGGACGGTGCGGAAGGATGTTCTGAATCTGACAGATATCGAAGGTGCGTTTCTCGTGGGCGGTGTGCATGGCAACTACTGTTCGCGTGAAGGTGAGGCAATGCCGGCCGCGGCGCACAATGCGCGGGCCAAGGCAACATTCAAGGTATGGCCAGAGCGAATCGAGATGACATGGGCGCGCACACGCCGGCCGGTCAAGGTCAGATCGCCGATCAAGTCCATGATTTTGTGGCGCACAAATTCGTCGGGATAGCGCAGGCCGTCCTTGGTGAGGATGGCTTGGTCGGTGATGACGATGGCGTTATCCAGACTGCCGCCTTTGATCAGGCCGGCGTTCAGCAATTGTTCGAGTTCGCTGTAGAGCGCAAAGGTGCGTGCCGGCGCGAGTTCGTTGACGAACGTGGCCGCAGTGATGGGGAACTCGCGGAACTGCGGCTTGATCGCCGGATGATTGTAACTGAGCGTGTACGAAATGCGGAAATCATCTGCGGGCAGGGCACAGAGGGCCATACCGCTGGCCTCGACGGCGAGCGGCGCAGTGATGGACAGGAACGGTTGGTCGGCGTCCTGCTCGACGCGGCCGGCTGCCTGCAGAATTTTGACAAACGGGCGGGCCGAGCCATCTGTCAGTGGTGTTTCGGGCGCATTCACTTCTACGATGACATTATCCAGGCCGAGACACTGAATCGAGGCGAGAATATGCTCGACCGTTTGGACAATGGCGGGGCCGACGCCGAGGGTTGTGCTGCGCTGCGTGTCCATGACACTGGCGATGTGGGCCGGAATTTCGGGCTTGTCCGGCAAGTCCACGCGGCGGAAACGGACGCCGGTGTTAACGTCGGCCGGCACGAAGCGCAGGGTCGTGATGCGGCCGGTGTGCAGACCAATCCCGGCCAAGGCCTGGGGGGTTGCTATCGTCGCCTGGCGGGCCATGATCAGGGCGCGAGGTGGTCGAGGCGGGCGGTGAGCTCGGCCACGCGCTTTTCGAGCAACTTGATCGTGCGTGCCAGTTCAGGCAGGCGCACGACGACGCTCTCGCGCTTCTTGTACGTCATGTGGGGCGTGGCCGGCGAACCGATGTAGAAGCCCGCTTGCGTGAGTTCCTTGGTGACGCCGCACTGCGCGCCAATGATGATGTTGTCGTGAATCTTGATGTGCCCGACCATGCCGGCTTGGCCGGCCATGATGACGTGATTGCCGACTTTGGCCGAGCCGCTCAAGCCGGCTTGGGCGCAAATGATGCTGTCCTCGCCGATTTCACAGTTGTGCGCGATCTGGACGAGATTGTCAATCTTGGTGCCACGCCGGATGATGGTGCGATCAAAGCGGGCGCGGTCAATCGTCGCATTGGCGCCGATCTCGACATCGTCTTCCAGAATGACCGTGCCGATCTGTGGGATTTTGACATGCTTTCCGTCGATTTGCTCGTAGCCAAAGCCATCCGTGCCGATCGCCGCGCCGACATGAATAATGACGCGCTGGCCGACCGCGCAACGCTCGCGAATGGTGACGCGCGGATACAGGAAGCAGTCGTTGCCCACGCGGGTGCAATGCCCGATGTAGCAGAACGCGCCGATGACGACGTTGTCACCGATGGTGGCGCCGGGCTCGATGACGGCATACGGCTGGACAGAGACGTTCTTGCCGAGGACGGCATCCGGCGCGACAATGGCGCTGGGATGCACGCCGGGCGCGTAGATGATCGGCGGCGGGGCCAAGGCGCGGGTCAGCACGTGGAACGCGTCGCGCGGATTGCGCACGCGGATTTGCGGCATGCTGGCGGTCGTCTGCAAGTCGGCCCGGATCAAGACCGCGGCCGCGTGCGAATGCTGCAGCGCGTCAAGGTATTTCGGATCGACGACAAACGTCAGATCGCCCGGCTCGGCTTCATTGACACCGCGCACGTTATGCACGCGCACGGTGCCATCACCGACCACCTCGGCCTGCAACAATTGGGCAATTTCGGCAACAGAAATATCCACGCGGGATTCCTCGGCTGGTACGATGGCGCGGCGCTACTGGACGCGCGTCGGCACTTTACGCTGCAACTTGTCTTTCTCTTTTTCGTAGTCCGCATTTAGCAGCTGCGTCACGCGCTCGGTCAAGTCGGTGACTTGCGCGGCGTTCAGGTACAGAATCGGCTTGACATCCAGGATCATGGTCAGGTGCTGATCACGGCCCAGTTGTTCGATGATCGCCCTGATTTTGTTGGCGATGCGCTTTAGATCCACGCTTTGGCGTTCAAGAATATCCTCGCGCGACTGGGTCTGGAAGTCCATCAATTCCTGGCGCTTGCGATTGTATTCGGGCAAGCGCGCCTTGCGCTGCTCTTCGGACATGACGCTGAGTTCCTCTTCGAGTTTGCGGATGGCCCCCAACTTTTGCTGGCCTTCCTCCTCTTTGAGATCGATCTTGGAGCGTGCTTCGCGATCAATCTCCTTGAATTCAAGCGCGCCCTGCAGCACCAGCTCGGTGTCGACCGAGCCAATCGTAAGAGGCCCCGCAGACGCGGTGACAGTCGCGGTCGCGGGGGCCGGCCCGGCGGCGCTGCAGAGACAGGTCGCGAGCGTCATGCCGCCGACCAAAAACCAAGATGCACGGGTGATCATAAGTGTGCTCATTCAATGGTTGGTTAGATGGTGGATATTGTAGCAGAACGGGCGCTGGATGTCAACGCGCGCGTGCCGGCCCCTGAAATCCCGAGGATGGTGGCGCCGAGCGTATTGAGGCAGAGTGCCGCCAAGGATCAGCTGGGAGTCAAATTGGTGGTACAACAGACACGCAGGTGCATGCTGCGCACCGTGCCAGCCAAATTGTCCACAGCGCGGGCACATATTTTACAGCAGCTCCGGCGAGAACATTTCTCAAACAATTGCACCGCATATAGTTATGGACAATGCACGGCATGGCATTGCTTATGCCCACTATTATATGACAGTAGTCTTAACTCAACCATCAAGGACTATATGAAAAGACTGTCAATCTGCCTAACGCTTGTTCTTGCTTGCCTGGTGACCGCCTCTGCTATGTTTGCCCAGACCCACGGCAGAGATGCCAACAAATCGAGAAAACAGCCGAGCATGACCAACCGCGTCGATCGGATTGCGGTGACCAATGCTGCCGGCAAAGTAGTACACCCGGTGCGCAGGTCAGAACGTCGGGGCCAACGTTGAATTCGACAACTGGCGGTCTGCCGTTATCGGCAGGCCGTCTTTTTTGTGCATGGGCAGCGCGCCGCGACGTGTTAGCCAAGGTTCTCTGGGCGATCAGATGATGTGCGTTGCGCGTCCGGCTTGGAGAAAACGTTTGAGGATGCGCGCGATGTGTTCGTCGGTATGGATGGCGCTGACGCTCAGGCGCAAGCGTTCGCCACCCGGCGGCACTGCCGGCGCGATCACCAAGCTGGTGAAGACGCCTTGGGCGTAGAGGGTCCGCCACAAGGCCGCCGCACGTTCCATACTGCCGATCAACACGGGAATAATGGGCGTCACGGACGCGCCGACATCAAATCCCAAATCGTGCAGGCCGTTGCGCAAGAGGTCTGAAACCTGGCGCAAGCGCACGCGCCGTTCCGGCTCTTGCTGCACGATCTCCAGTGACGCGATCACGGCGGCGGCCATCGGCGCCGACAGAGCTGCTGAGAAAATCAGTGAGCGCGCATGATGGCGCACATAATCGATCACATTCCTGGTTCCGGCAATAAAGCCGCCCGAGGCCGCCAAGGCCTTTGAAAACGTGCCCATGACCACGTCGACCTCATCGAGGCAGCCGAGTTCCTCCGCAGTACCGGCGCCGTTGGCGCCCAGAACACCGATGCCATGCGCGTCATCCACGATCACGCGCGCGCCGTGCGCATGTGCTGTGGCGAGCAGCGTCGGCAACGGCGCGATGTCGCCATCCATGCTATAGACGCCCTCAATCACGACCAACGCGCCGCCATCCTCATCCGTTTTTTCCAGCAGGGCCGCCAAGGCCGCGGCATCATTGTGCGGAAAGCGGGCCATGCGCGCATGCGACAGGCAGCAGCCATCCAAGATGGACGCATGCACCAGCTTGTCGGCAAACACCCAATCCTTGCGGTGGGCCAGGGCGCTGATCAGGCCCAGATTGGCTTGCATGCCGGTGCTGAACACCAAAGCCGCCTCCTTGCGCACGAAGGCCGCCAAGCGCGTCTCCAGCTTTTCATGAATACGCAAGGTGCCCGCCAGAAAACGCGAGGAACAACAGCCCGTGCCGTAGTGGTGCAAAGCGTGCGCCGCCGCCGCCTGCACGCGCGGATCGTGCGCCAGCCCCAAATAGTCATTCGAGGCCAGCATCAACATGGTCTGGCCGGCAATCACCACCTCCGGTCCGGGCGCTGATTCGAGCACGTGAAAGTACGGATAGTACCCGCAACGCCGTGCTTCTTCCGCCGTCCGGTATTCCGCACAACGGGTGAAGATATCCTTCACTTTACGCGTGGACATAGTGTGCATAGGTTGCTGCATTCCTCGTTAGCTCTCTAAGTGATACTTCGTGTCGCGTGATGATGCGGGTTACGGCCAGTCTGTAACGTGCCGTTGATCACCACCGCCGCTTGACAGGGTAGTATAGCATAGCGGCGTGCGAGATGCAACTGGAATGCGCGACAGGGTTACGCATACTGCGGCGGTTGACGCGCGTGCGCAAGTCTGGTACTATACTGCATCAACCACCACGAGAACCATGAGTACGTTTGAAACGCAACGCATCTGTATTACCGGCGGCGCGGGCTTTCTGGGCTCGCATCTGGTTGCGCATCTGCGCACGCGCGGCTGCCGCAACATATATATCCCGACCATCGAGGAATACGACCTGACGCGCGAGCCCGATGTGGTGCGCATGTATGCCACGGCCAAGCCGGATGTGGTCATTCACTTGGCCGCGATCGTGGGTGGCATCGGCGCAAATCGCGCACACCCTGGCTCGTTTTACTATAAGAATATGATGATGGGCGCCCTGCTGATTGAGCATGCCCGCCTGACCGGCATCCGGAAGTTCGTGGCCATCGGCACGATTTGCGCCTACCCGAAATTCACGCCGGTGCCGTTCAAGGAAGAGGAGTTGTGGAATGGCTATCCGGAGGAAACCAATGCGCCCTATGGCATCGCCAAGAAATGCATGCTGGTGCAACTGCAATCCTATCGTGAAGAGTACGGCATGCATGGCATCTTCTTGCTGCCGGTGAATTTGTATGGCCCGCGCGACAACTTCAACGAGCAGACGTCCCATGTGATTCCGGCGCTGATCCGCAAGTGCGTCGAAGCCAAGCAGGCGGGTGCAGCCAGCGTCGCCTGCTGGGGCACGGGCAACGCCACGCGTGAGTTCCTGTTTGTCGAAGATGCGGCGGCGGCGATCGCCTTGGCCACCGAGCGGTATGACGGCGCCGAGCCGGTCAACATCGGGGCCGGCTTTGAAATCTGTATTCGTGACCTGGCCGAGCTGATCGCGCGCAAGACCGGCTTCACCGGCCAGCTCGTCTGGGACCCGACCCAACCCGACGGCCAGCCACGCCGCTGTCTCGACGTCGCGCGTGCCGAGGCCTTGTTCGGTTTCCGTGCCCGCACGTCGTTTGAGGATGGCCTGCAAAAAACGATTGACTGGTATGTCCAAACGCATTCTTGATCTGGCGCTGGTCATACCGCTGC
>Ga0268276_1003164_pt1 | contig 13091 bp, 15 predicted proteins | sample saktaG_4_FD_190145 | JGI IMG/M metagenome (GOLD analysis project Ga0268276, IMG submission 190145) | Saline water microbial communities from Sakinaw Lake, British Columbia, Canada - sak_2010_1_5_45m | ecosystem: Environmental > Aquatic > Non-marine Saline and Alkaline > Saline ...
TAGGTGATGAATCTTCCAGTTTGAATTATCAAGAAGCACTAAAGACCTATTTTATGCCACATCTCAAAGAACTTTGTGATGATTGTAAAGTGAGACTAAATAAAAATCCTTTACGCATCCTCGATTGCAAAATCGATCACAAGAATGAAGCGGTAAAAAATGCTCCAACACCTCAAGATTATTTGAATCATGAATCTAGAGCTTACTTTAAGCAAGTTCTTGATCATTTGAATGCAGCGAAAATCAGTTATGAAATCGCGCCTAAGCTCGTTCGAGGATTAGACTACTATAGTCACACAGTTTTTGAAATAGAAGCGGATATTGAAGGATTTGGTGCTCAAAACGTACTTGGTGGAGGCGGCAGATATCAAAATTTAGTTTCTGAACTCGGTGGACCTGATTTAGGTGGAATCGGTTTTGCTTTTGGTATGGAAAGACTCTTGCTCGCACTTGATGCTGAAAATGTTAATTTTGCTCAGGAAAGAGATCTAGATGCCTTTGTTATCGTTTTTAAGGATGAGTTAAAGACAGTAGCAACTGAGATTCTATATGAACTTCGAAAAGCTGACTTGGTTGCAGATACCAATTACTCGCAAAAAGCCTTTAAGGGACAACTTAAACAGGCACTTCGTTATAAAGCGAAATACTTGATCATTTTAGGTGAAGAAGAGTTTCAAAAAGGTGTAGTAGCAATAAAAGATACAAAGACAGAAGTTCAAGAAGAAGTTTTAATTCCTAAAATTAAAAAGTACTTATTAGAAAAATTGGAGAAGTAATATGAAATATACACACCACAACAATGAATTGAATAGCACGCATCTCAATCAAAAAGTGTTTCTAAAAGGTTGGGTAGCCAAAAATAGAAATCTTGGAGGTCTTATGTTTATTGATTTAAGAGACCGTTTTGGTATAACTCAACTTGTTGTCAAACCAGAAAACCCATTTTATGAGATTGCTCTTAAGATTAAGAATGAGTTTGTCATTGAAGCCAAAGGTATTGTCATTATGCGCGAGAGCATCAATAAAGGAATTGCTACTGGAGAGATTGAAGTTGATGTCACTGAACTCACGATTTTGAGCGCAGCTGAAACAACACCAATGATTATTGCAAATGATACAGATGCGTTAGAAGACACCAGACTTAAATATAGATATCTAGACTTAAGAAGACCAGTGATGCAAAACTTTATGATTAAAAGACATCAAATCACTCAAGCGATTCGTTCAACTTTAGTCGATGAAGGATTTTATGAACTGGAAACACCTATATTAGGTAAATCTACTCCTGAAGGAGCTAGAGATTATCTTGTACCTTCTAGATTATATCCAGGCACTTTCTATGCGCTTCCTCAATCACCACAAATCTATAAGCAGCTTTTCATGATTGCAGGATTTGAGAAGTATTTTCAGGTTGCACGTTGCTTTAGAGATGAAGATCTTAGAGCAGATAGACAACCCGAGTTTACTCAAATAGATATTGAAGCATCCTTTGTTGATCAATCAGATGTTCAAGAAGTAGTTGAAAAAGTCATGGTACAAACATTTAAGAAAGTGCTTGATATCGATGTAAAAGCACCATTTGTTCAAATGTCATATCAGGAAGCTATGGAAAAATATGGTACTGATAAACCTGATATGCGCTATGAATTATTATTACAAGACTATACTGATTTCTTTAAATCAATTGATATTCCATTTTTTAATGATAGAGAGTTTGTTAAAGGACTATTGGTTGAGAATGGTAGCCATTTGACGAGAAAAAACATCGATGCACTGACTGATCTAGTCAAGAAAAACCATGGTGAAGCGCTTGCCTTTGTTAAGATGAGCGAAGGTGTCATATCTGGAAGCATTGTGAAATACATGAGTGAAGAAGAGCAATCCTCACTTGGTTTAAACAATGGTGAGATTTTGTTTCTTGTACCTGGTAAATTTGACAATGTGTCATCTGCTCTTGGTGCATTAAGAATTGCTATTGCTACAGAATTTAAGTTGATTCCAGAAGGTGTTTATAAGTTTCTTTGGGTTGTTGATTGGCCATTGTTAGAATATAACGAAGAAGAACAAAGATATTATGCAAAACATCATCCATTTACTGCACCGGTTGATCCTAAAGTCCTCAAGAATAATCCGAAGGATGCGATGGCTAAAGCCTATGATATCGTGTTAAATGGCTATGAAATCGGTGGAGGATCCATTCGTATTCATAATCAGGAAGTTCAAAAATTAATGTTTGATACATTAGGATTAACAAAAGAAGACGTAGCCCATCGCTTTGGTTTCTTTGTTGATGCCTTAAAATATGGAACACCACCACATGGTGGATTAGCTTTGGGATTGGATCGGGTTGTCATGCTGATGACGAACACATCAAACATCAAAGATGTTGTAGCCTTCCCAAAAACACAAAGTGCAAAAGATATGATGATGCAAGCACCTAGTGATGTTGATCAGATTCAGTTGGACGAATTGCAGATTAAGGTGACTAAACCATGAAGACCATTGTATTAGCTGGTGGTTGTTTTTGGGGCCTTGAAGCCTATTTTAATCAACTGAAAGGCGTCGTAGATACATCAGTTGGTTATGTTGACGGTAATATGAAAAACCCTACATACGAACAAGTATGCAGCGGAAAAGCAAAACATGCAGAAGCATGTCAGGTTTTTTATGATGAAACTGTCATCACGTTGGAACAAGTTCTAGATCAATTTTTTAGAATCATCAATCCTTTTAGCATCAATAAGCAAGGACACGATATTGGTCATCAATACCGAAGTGGTATTTACTTTAATGATAGTTTAGATGAACCATTGATTTTAAGTTTTATGAAAACATATTTTGGTAAAGATTTTAAACGCGTGGCAACTCAAGTTAAACCTAATAATGATTATGAACTTGCAGAAGCATATCATCAGGATTACTTAATTAAAAATCCAGGTGGATATTGTCATGTAAACTTAGGCTTAGCAACAAAGGAGGAAATTAAATAATGCGAAAGGATTATATTTCCTGGGATCAATATTTTATGGGTGTTGCAAAATTATCCTCATTAAGAAGCAAGGACCCTAGCACTCAAGTTGGCGCATGTATTATCAATCCTGGTAAGCGGATTGTAGGTATAGGCTATAATGGTCTACCGCAAGGATGCAGCGATGAAACGTTTCCTTGGGCAAGTGAAGGAGAATATGTAGATACAAAGTATCCATATGTCGTTCATGCAGAAGCAAATGCAATTCTTAATGCAACAACTAATCTTAAAGGCTCATCGATATATGTTACCTTATTTCCATGCAATGAATGTACGAAACTGATCATTCAAAGTGGTATTATAGAAATTGTTTATGAATCTGATAAGTATAAAGATACAAAAGAACATCAAGCGGCAATCAAAATGCTCAAAGCATCTGGAGTTAGATATCGCCAAATAGAAGTTGGTGAATTAAGCTATGTTACAACTAATTAAGCAATACAAAAAACTATTAATTATCCTCATATTTCCCTTTGTATATTTACTTTTTGTTTTGGTTGCACCTACACAATTAGCAGTAATTGCTCCAGGTGGACTCACACAAGTAGTTGAAACAATCGAAATTGATGGATATGAGATGGTTGACAATTTCAATACAATATATGTTTATACATATTCTCCAATAACCCCATTTCAATCGTGGGTTTTAGCCATTGACGAAACCATCAACATCTATCCGATGACGAAGCGTCAAAAGGATTTATCGATGAAAGATGAATTTGCACAAGGTCAACTTTCGAAATTGGTCTCACTAAAAACATCAATCATTAAAGCCTATGAACTTGCTCATGATAGTAAACCTGAAATAAGCATTGATTATCATTATGAAGGGTTATATGTCTATTACCGACCTAGTCACATCGAAGGTCTTGAAATAGGGGATCAAATCGTTGCAATCAATGGTCGACACTATTCTGATTATACACATGAAGAATTCGTTGCTTTAGCTTATGATCCTGAAGTTGAGTTTACAATTAAGCGTATTGAAGGTGAAGGAAACATCTATGAAAGTGTATCATATGTTTATACTGAAGATGATGCCTATATGATTTTTTATCCTGATTATGTGATTGATTTAGCAACTCCAAGCTTTCAGCTACCAGGTTTAAGTAGTCTTGTTGGCGGCCCAAGCGGGGGACTCATCCAAACACTTAGTATTTATGTAAGTTTAGTAAATATAAACATTGGTGATGTAAAAATTGCGGGTACAGGGACGATAGAAATGAGTGGAGATGTCGGTAGAATTGGTGGAATTACGCAAAAAATGTATACTGCAATCTACAATAATATCGACATTATGTTCATGCCATCATCCCATTATTCTGAGATTCCCAACATGGATTATCCATTTATAATTGTAGCTGTAGACACTGTAGAAGAGGCGGTACAATGGCTCAATGAAGAGTTTAACTAAGATAATTGATTTTGTTTTTCGCTTCTTTAGAAGATTTGCCAAACTGGTTAAAATAATAGATAAAAAAACAGCGATGAAATTAGTTGTCAAATCTGTATTTGGAGCGTTACTGATTTCGGTGTTGATCGTTTTAATACCAGCTTTAGTAATGATCAATATGTTTATATATACTAAACTTAAGTTTTTTATATCCATGCTTTTGGTTTTGCTCATTATGGGGTGGAGTTTTCTTTATTATTATTTTTATTATCGGTTATTGAAAATTTATCATCCAGCACTTGAAGATATCAATACAAAAATACCTCAATTGACGGAAAGTACAATTGTTGCCTTATTTTTCATGATTTTAGGCATTGTCGTTCTGTCGGTTGTATTCTAGGAGGATTCTATGCTTTTAGCAACAATCATTATTATATTCTCAATCTTAATAGATCAAATATCCAAACAGGTTGCTCAGGCTTATATACCTCTTTTGATGAGCGGTAATGATAATATCGTTCTTATTCCCAAATTAATTGAACTGAGTTACCATCAAAATACTGGAGCTTCGTTTAATATTTTTGATGGTGCACAACTATTTTTCATGCTCATTACAATTGTTGCACTGATTATATTCGGTTATCTGTTCACAGATATTAATTTCAAAACCAAAAAAGTTTACAGTATTTCCATTGCTTTATTTATAGGTGGAACGCTTGGTAATGCTATCGACCGCGCTTTATTTGGATATGTTATTGATTTTTTACACTTTCCATTCTTGACACCAATCTTAAATTTATTTGGTGCTAGCAATTTCTATAACAATTTCGCAGACATCTTTTTAAGTGCTGCAATCGTTTTATTCGCTATTGATCTATTTGTAATTGATCCAAAGCGAAAGAAAAAGGAGAAACAAAATGTCATTATCAATCAAGATCAATCATGAATCTGTTGGATTGAGGCTAGATCACTTTCTTCTGGAACATTACTATAAAGAAAAAAGTAGAAGTTATGTTCAGCATGCAATCAAAGAAGGCTATGTATTAGTCAATGGGGTAAAAGCTAAAACTGGACATACGTTAAAATTAGACGATTTAATCCAATTAGAAGCTATTGAAACCAAAAAACTTGATTTGGATGCTGTCAATTTGCATTTGGACATTGTTTATGAAGATGATGACCTACTCGTCATCAATAAACCTCAAGGTATGGTTGTCCATCCAGCTTCTAGTTACCATGAACCAACATTAGTCCATGGTCTTTTATATCAAGTTGACGAATTGAGTTCAATCAATGGGGTTGCACGTCCTGGTATCGTTCATCGTATCGATAAAGATACTTCAGGATTGCTTGTTGTTGCAAAAAATGACTTTACCCATCAAGCCTTAAGTCATGATCTCTCAGAACATAAAATTCAAAGAGAATACATTACTTTAGTCTATGGGAAGTTTAAAGAGAACGAGGGAACAATTGATGCTCCAATCTCAAGACACCCCAAAAATAGACTAAAAATGACAATCGTAAGTGGTGGGAAACCAGCAAAGACCCATTTTAACGTCATTGATAGATTCGAACACTACACATTGCTGACTTGTCAGTTGGAAACAGGTAGAACACATCAAATTCGTGTTCATATGGCCTATATCAACCACCCCATAGTTGGTGATCCAATCTATGGACCTAAAGATGTTGTCGGAAAAACCGGACAATTCTTACATGCTCAAAAAATATCGTTTTTCCATCCAACAAAAAAAGAGCATATGACATTTACTGCCGATATGCCCCAAGAATTTAAAGATATTTTGAAAAAACTTACGTCAGATTCTGTTTAGTGACATTCTTGAAATTCATTTTTGTGACTAATGATAATGTTTTTAGTCCCCTAGAATCATAAATATCTCTGACCATTTCATCAACGTCTTTGCTAGCGCCTTTGAGTAAAGTAGTATCTAGCTTTTTGCCATATTCATCCATTTTAACCAAAAAGGCATATCGAGCAATAATAGAAGCAGCAGCAACACTTAAGTGAATCTGTTCTGCTCTAACATGAAAATCAATGTCACGGTAAATTAGGGTTTCATCTTTAATATAATTAAAGTATAATTGAGGTGTGCAAAATTGATCAACAATCACCGCAACGGGAGTTTTAAGTTTTGAAGATGTTTTAATGATTGCTTGATTATGTAGCAAAGCCTTGATTTTATTTAGATTATAACCTTGTTCGACAAGTTCATTATATTTTCTAGGTGGAAGTATTAATAAAGAATGAATTAACTTTTTTGCTATTTTAGGTGCAATCGCAATAATTGCTTTATCATTCATGTTTTTAGAATCACGAACATTCAAACTTTCTAAAAATGCGATGTCGCTTGAGGATGCATAAAGGGCACAAACTACAATGGGACCAAAAACATCTCCTGTACCGACTTCATCGGAACCAATGGCTTCATAATCTTCACGATTGAGATGACTTTTGATAGAAACAAGTTCATGAGTAACTTCTTTACCTTGTAGCAAAACTTTCCCAGTTTTGTATCCTAAAATATCAATACCATTGTGTTCTGCATGAAAAAGCAAATAGGGATTTGTATCCTCTATTTGGTGATATTGATAAACTTTGTTTAGTTTTTCGAGTTCAATTTCATTAACTGAAATGGTATAGTGCTTCATGGACATCTCCTGCTCTTTATATATTATACCATATTTTTTAAAAAATAGGTGGCTCTTGATGAGATTTATGATGAATGCTTTAGAATTAAATCAAATACTTGAATTGATAGCAAAACATGCAAAATCAGATACGATTAGAAATGAAATTATCAATTTAGAACCCATGACGGATATGCAGTTGATTGGACTAGCATTAGATGAAACCATGGATATGACCACACTCATTTTTCGAGCTGGTGTTTTACCGTTTTTAGAAGACTATGACATTCACGAATTATTGAAATATGCGAGCCTAGAAAGAATATTTTCTATTCAAGAATTGTTGTATATCCGTTTATTTTTGTTGATGGAAAGAGATATCATCAAATATTTTCGTGAACTAGATCGGCTGAAAATTAATGTTGGATCCCTTTCGAAGTATTTTCAAAATCTTCATACACATCGTAGTTTACTTGATTATATTCAATCAAAAATAGATGAAGATGGTCAAATTTTAGATGATGCAACACCGGAACTATTGAGAATTAGAAGAGGTAAATCGAGATTTGAGAAACAGCTTCAAGACAAATTACAGAAATTTCTCATCGATCACAGTGCCTACTTAAATGAATTGATCATAGTTCAGAGAAATGATCGTTTTTGTATACCAGTCAAGGATACATATAAGAATAAAATCAAAGGTGTCATTCATGATGTTTCCGCTAGTAAGCAAACCATCTATATTGAACCTGAAGCAACCAGACAAATTACAGCACAAATTGAACAGCTCAAAGTAGAAGAAGAAAAAGAAATCCAAAAGATAATTGCTTTATTAAGCGAAGAAGTTCATAATGCTCATGCGAGTCTGAAGGATAATCTAGACATTTTTCTAGGCTTAGATTTCATTTCAGCAAAAGCTCAATATGCAATTAAGCTCAATGCAATGAAACCAAGTATCAATGAAGTTGGTACAATTTCATTGATTAAAGCGAAACATCCCTTATTGGATCAGAAGCTTGCGATACCGATTACGCTTGAATTAAATAAAGATCTTAAAACCTTATTGATTACTGGACCAAACACTGGTGGTAAAACAGTTGCTTTAAAGACAGTTGGATTATTGACCTTAATGACTCAATGTGGTCTATTAATTCCTGCGAGCGAAGCATCCAATGTAGCTATCTTTGATCAGATTTTTGCAGACATCGGAGACGAACAGTCTATTTTGCAATCTCTATCCACTTTTTCTTCGCATCTCAATAAAATTATAGCAATGATTGAAGGTGTGAAAGATAATAGTTTGGTATTGCTTGATGAACTTGGCAGTGGTACCGATCCAAATGAAGGTGTTTCCTTGGCAATTGCTATTCTTAACGCATTTAAACCATTTGATATAAGAATGATGGTAACTACGCATTATTCTGAACTTAAGAGCTATGCTTATGAACAACCCAATATGATCACTGCAAGTGTCGCCTTTGACAAAAAGACGTTAAAACCTCTATACTACCTTCAAATGGGTACTACGGGGTCTTCACATGCATTTCTCATCGCAAGAAGACTTGGGCTAAAGGAAGAGGTTGTAAGAGACGCTGAAACCATTTATCAAGGCAGACAAACCGACTTAGCAAAAATCATGGAAAAACTCAATGATGAGATGCTCTATATTGAAAAACAAAAAGAAAATCTTGCCAGTGAAATACTAGAAAGTAGAAAAGCTAAGATCGAATTTCAACAATCCAAAGAGAAATTATTAGCAGAACAAGATAAAACGATTGAGAAAGTAAGAATCAAAGAAGAAAAAGCATTTAATGAACTCAAAGACGAAGTGAGAGAAATTATCATTGAACTACAAAAGAAAAATGAAGTTTCAAAGCCAGAACTAGCAGCAATCAAGTATAAGCTTAATCAACAAATTGATAATCAAAAATTAGTTTCATTCGATGATGAGCTTCAAGTAGGTAATCGTGTATTTATTCTTTCTTATCAGCAATATGGAGAGATTAAATCAATCAAGAATGATGATTATCGAGTTGTATTCGGCAAATTTGACTTGGTATTTAAATCCTATGAATTAAGAAAAGAAGAAGCCAAAAAAGAGCCAGATAAGGCTGTGAAACATGAAAAACACATCATTGGAGATACACCTGTACGAAGTGCTAAGTTTGAGCTTGATTTAAGAGGATATCGCTTTGAAGAAGTTAAAGATGCCATGGATCAAGCTATTGATTCTGCAATACTTTCGGGTTTAGAAACCATGCGCATTATACATGGCTTTGGAAGCGGTGCAGTAAGAAAAGCTGTCTATGATTATATCAAGTCTTCACCATATATCAAGACACATCGGTTTGGTGGTGATGGAGAAGGATTAAATGGCGTTACAATAATTACTTTAAAATAGTGCATAAGGCTTGATAAATTCAAGTTTTCAGCATATAATAAGAATTGAAATTTATAAAGAAATGAGGAAAATTTAATGATTGATTATCAAGGACAACCCTATCAAGAAGTAATTGGACATCAAGGTTTAGTTGTAGTACAGTATTTTGCAACTTGGTGTGGACCATGCAAAATGTTAAAACCAGTTTTAGAATCTTTGAGTACAGAAATGGTAGACACTAAGTTTTATCGGATAGATATTGATTTATATAGAAATCAAGCTGTAGAAGCTGGCATTCGCAGCGTTCCAACTGTAGTACTGTATAAAGATGGCGAAGAAGTTGATCGCCAAAGCGGTTATCAACCTAAAGAAAGAGTAGCTGCTTGGTTTAACCAATTCAAATAAATAGAGCACGCGAGTGCTTTTTTTATTCTGCGAAATAGTGTATAATTTGAGGTGGTGATAACATGGATGGTTTTTTTCTCATCAACAAGCCTATCGGAATGACGTCTCATGATGTTGTTTTTCAGATTAAAAAGAAATTTCATCTTGATAAAATTGGCCATACAGGTACATTAGACCCATTTGCAAGTGGTCTTTTAATTCTTTGTGCAGGAAAAGCAACAAAACTTGCCTATTTGTTTTCTAATCTAGATAAAACCTATGAAGGTTCAATTCTTTTTGGTCATCATTATGATACTTATGATACAACCGGAAAAATCATGAATTCAAAAATCACAAATCTCAAAACAGATGATATTGAGTTGGCGATGAAACAAATGATAGGTACATATAATCAGCTGCCACCAATGTATTCTGCGATCAAGCAAAATGGTAGAAAACTCTACGAACTTGCACGTCAAGGACAGGATATTGAAAGAGAGACAAGACCAGTTGTCATCTATGATTTCAAGATGACAAGTACCTATGAGTTAAATAAATGCTCATTTTATGCTTTTGTATCAAAAGGTACCTATATTAGAAGCCTCGCCGTTGATTTAGCTGAAAAACTTGATACATATGCTGCTCTTGACTCACTAAATCGCTTATCAATCGGTCAATATATGCTTCAAAATTCAAAAAGCATTGAAGAAATTACAAAAGATGATATGATATCTTTAAAGACATTCTTTAAAAATACCCAACGTGTTATTCTTAATGATTATTTGATTGGTTTGGTCAAAAATGGAGTTTATCTTGATGATCGTCAAATCATAACAGATCAACCATTTATTGTATATAATGAAAAAGAAGAAATGATAGCCTTTTATGAAGTAAAAAATGAGAATCAGTATAAACCAGTATTGATTTTATAGGAGTTAACATGAAAATAGTATCTGCAAACTATAAGTTAATACAAAATGATGAACCCATAACACTTGCTATGGGTAATTTTGACGGACTTCATCTTGGGCACCAGAAACTCATCAAACGTGTTGTCACTTATACCGATACCAAGCATGCTGTTTTGACATTTGAACCACACCCATCTTTTATCTTGCGCAAGCAACCGTTTAAGACTTTGACACAAAAAAATGACAAAATTGAACTTTTATCAAGCTATGGACTCGATTTTGTCTTTGTTATTGATTTTAATCTAGAATTTTCACATTTATCGATACAAGAATTTGTTGAATTTTTAAGAAGAATAAATGTAAAACGCTTAGTTATAGGAAGAGATGCAAGATTTGCTTATCGCGGTGTGGGCACAATTGCCGATTTGAAGAAATGGTTTATTATAGATGTTGTTGAGGATATGCAATTTAACAATACACGTCTTTCTACAACATACGTTAAAGACTACCTTTTGGCAGGAGATCTTGCTGCAGCACGCACACTTCTTAACAGATATTATCACATCAAAGGACAAGTCATACACGGAAACCACGTGGGACATAAACTAGGTTTTCCCACAGCAAATATTGACTACGATCATTATTTTTTACCTCAAAGTGGTGTTTATTATGTGCGCGTATTATTTAAGGGTATATGGTATCACGGTATGGCAAATATTGGTAATAATCCGACTCTAAACTTCAGTTTTGAGAAAAGATTAGAAATATATATTCTTGATTTTGATCAAAATATCTACGGTCAGAATTTAGAAATTGTATTTTTTATGCGATTTAGAGATGAACTTAAATTCAAAGGGAAAAAGGAATTAATCGAGCAATTAAAGAAGGATGAAATTGAAGTGAGAAGATTAACAAATCTGAAAATTATGATATAATATGACCGTAAGGTGGTGGATTTATGAAATTGATATTAGCTATCGTATCTAACGATGATGCAAACAAAGTTCAAAAAGCATTAGTTAAAGATAGATTCTTTTCAACACGTCTTGCAACCACTGGTGGATTCCTTAGAGCAGGTAATGTTACATTTCTCATTGGAGTCAATGACGAGAAGGTACCTCAAGCACTTGAAATCATTGAAGCACACAGTAAAAAGAGAACTAAACTCGTTCCAAATACCATTGTTAATGAATTTGGATCATTCTCCGCATTACCTATAGAAGTAGAAGTCGGTGGTGCAACAGTCTTTGTTGTAAACGTTGACCAATTTGTTAAAATATAGTTGCATTTTATAAAAAAAATGCTACAATATAAAAGGCGGTAACAAGGATGAGGGAAAGCCAACCCCGTCTTTAGTTATTCGAGAAAGGAAACACTATGGCATTAGATAAGGCAAAAAAGACTGAAATCATCAAAGCATATGCAATCAAAGAAGGGGACACTGGTTCGCCAGAAGTTCAAATCGCAGTTCTTACTCAAGAAATCAACGATTTAAACAACCATCTTACACAGCATATTCATGATTTTCACTCTCGTCGTGGTCTTTATATGAAGATCGGACTAAGACGTCGCTTGTTAAAGTATTTACGTTCAAAAGACGTAACACGTTATCAAGTATTGATTCAAAAACTTGGATTACGTCGGTAAAAAGATTGCTCAAGCAATCTTTTTTTTTATTTATTCTTAACTGCGATTAAATAGTTTTTTTAGTAGATCAACATATAAATCTTGTGTATGCTCAGTATTTGTTATTTCTATAGCTACAATTGGATCATCAGTAATGATGCCGTCGATGTCACTGAAAATAAGTGATTCTAATTGCGCAGGATCGTTAACTGTCCATACATAAGCCTTTTTCCCTTTGAGATGGATGAGATCTAAAAGACCTGGATTACCTTGAATATACGATCTTTCGAGACCATAAGCATCAACCTCTATAAAATTAATCAGTGTGTCTGGATTACCAAAATATGATGAGAGAAGAAGTAAAGTTTGATAATCAGAATTCATGGCTTTTATACGCTGAAGCTGACTTCGATTCGTTGATAAAAATGTTGTTTGATCCAGCATATCGTTTTCTTCAATCATTTCAATAACTTTTTGTTCCAAAGTTTCATTGTTGGCCTTAAGATCAATAAAGATGTTAATCTGATGATCAATTAAAGCTATAGCTTCTTCAAGAGTAGGTACGGGTTCAAAAAGATAGTCTGTTGAAAACCAACTTCCTGCACTTACTTCTTTAAGTTCCTCTAAAGTCATATCCTGGACTCTAACACCACTTGTTACATTTGTTGTTCGTTTGATTGTATCATCATGCATCAAAACTGGTATGCCATCTTTTGTTCA
>Ga0268276_1003166_pt1 | contig 13085 bp, 4 predicted proteins | sample saktaG_4_FD_190145 | JGI IMG/M metagenome (GOLD analysis project Ga0268276, IMG submission 190145) | Saline water microbial communities from Sakinaw Lake, British Columbia, Canada - sak_2010_1_5_45m | ecosystem: Environmental > Aquatic > Non-marine Saline and Alkaline > Saline ...
ATTTCGTGGCATTAGGTGAAATCAGGGACGATATCGATCTTGAGACCCTATCGTACGTGCTGATGGGAATATCTAATTTCGTCGGCTTACAAATCCTGTTTCGCGACGTAGTCAGTGAAACGGAGATCGATTTTGTCGTCGATGAAGCAATGAAGATTCTCGAAGGCGGCATCTTTAAAAACAGAAAATAAAAAAGCACATCACTCGATGTGCTTTTCTTCTGGATAGAATTTGTCGAACGTGTTCATGTCCCAAGGCGGGACTTGGAAAATCACGCTGATTTCCGCTGCTGATTTTGGCTTGCTGAAATAGTAGCCTTGGAGGAACCTGACATCGAGGTCGACCATTTTTTGGATCATTTCCTCGTTCTCGATGCCTTCGACAATCACAATCTTCTGCTTCTGCATGGCGGTTTGGATCGAACGGATGATCTTGTCGGATTCTTCGAACTTGTTCATGATTTTAAGAGTGTCATCTCGACAGATTTTGATGATGCTTGCTTTAATGGAGTCCATATCCTTGATGATTTCATATTGATCTCCCAAATCGTCAATAGCGATTCTGAAGCCGTATTTTCTGAATTCAGCCAGATTGTTCATTGCCACCGGACTTTTCGTGATTGTGTAGTAATCAATGATTTCTAAGCAAAATGATTCGGCGCTGAAATCGTATTTTTTGACAATATCGAAGAAAGTCTTGGCCAGGCCCTCTACAACCAATTGTTTCGGAGAAAGGTTGGTTGAGATAAAAATGTCACGGACACGGTATAGCTTTTTCCAGGTCGTATATTGCTGAATAATCTTTTCAAATCCCCAAGAACCAAACCAAGTGATGTCGCCAGTAAGGTCCATAACGTTTAAGAACTTTCCTGGTGGTAGAATTCCCATCACGGGATGGTTCCACCTCAGCAAGGACTCCAGGCCAATGACTTTGCCGGTTTTGATATCAACTATCGGCTGATAGAACAAGACAAATTCGTCGTTAGTGATGGAACGCTTGATTTCCTGGTAATAACTCATGTTGAACTGTTCTTTTTCAATCAGGTCCTGTGAATAGAGATAATAGCGGTTTTTGCCTTCTTTTTTGGATACATAAAGCGCGATTTCTGCGTTTTTGATCAGAGATGAAGAACTGATTCCGTCATATGGGAACAGCACGACACCGATTGAAGTAGTAATCTGTTCGTTGACGGTTCTTAGCGGTTGGTTCACTTCTTTCAAAAGACCGTTTGCAGTTTCTTTGATGACTTCGGAGTTTATATCATTTTGCGAAAGGTAATAAATAAAGTTATCGTCCTTGAAATTACCGACAATAGCGCCTTTTGTGGCAAATTTTTTGAGTCTTTTTTCGATTTCAATAATTACTTTGTCAGTTTCTTTATCCGAATACTTTTCACTGAAATAGTGGAAATTGTCAAGATTCATGTAAAATAGAACGCCGATGGCGCCTTCTTTTGCCTGATAGATTGCCTGATTGATCAGTCCGAGGATGTCTCCCGACTTTTTGTTGGTTGCGCGATGTTCTACAATCAGATGCGAATCGTCCTTAACTTCTTTATCGTCTTGTTTTTTGACAAGCCGTTTGTCTTCCGAGCCTTTGCGCATTTCCTTAACAACATTGCGAAACAGGAAAAACAAAGAAACTGCAGTAAGGATGACGATGATTGACGCCACTACAGCGTCATAGGCGTGTTGCGTCGGAACAGCGCTAAGCGTCCATAAAATAAAGTATTTCAGAAAAACCACCTCTATTCAAAATAATCCTTGTTCGCAAAGACGTCGATTCTTTTATTCTTTGCAACTTTGTAGAATTGGTCGACATAATGTGATGCCTCTTCGAAAACCAGTGGCTTCGAAAATAAGAAACCTTGGAAGACATCGGTTGAGATCTGTTTCAGATATTCGTACTGTTTTCGTTTCTCGACACCTTCCGCAATAACCATCATGTCCAGATTGTGCACCAATTGGACAATGGTCGCGATGATGCTGTGGTCTTTTTTCGGTCCGAAAATTCCATCGACGAATGATTTGTCGATTTTCAGATTATCAAAGGGGATTTGTTTGAGATATGTCAGCGATGCATAACCGGTACCAAAGTCGTCAAGTGCAATCTTGGCTCCGATTTCATGGAGATAATCAACGATTTCTTCCAAATATAGAGAAGATTCGATTAACACGCCCTCGGTGATCTCCAATACCAGGAACTTGGGATCGATTTCCGTGTCGCGGATGATCCGCTTCAAAACATCGATGAAATCCTTTTGCATTAATTGGACTGGACTGACGTTGACTGACATCACGAATTTCGTGTTGAACCGTTTTTTCATTTCCATTTGCGCCAGGCACGCCTGGTGCAAAATCCAGTTTCCAATCGGGATGATAAGATGCGATTCTTCTGCATTTGCCACAAAGATCTGAGGGCTGATTTCGCCCAGAGTGGGAGATTTCCAGCGAACCAAGGCTTCAAATCCGTAGATTTCGTTCTTATTGTCGATCAGTGGCTGATATTTCAGATAAAGTTGTTCGTTCCTGATGGCCTGTGCCAATTGCTCCGAGAGTTGTGCTTTGTAGGATACTTCTTTTGTCAACTGGTCGTTATAGAAAACAAATTTGCTGCTTTGCGTTTCTCTGGCTTTGTAAAGTGCGATGTCGCAACGCTTGATCAGGTCAACCACATTTCTTCCGTCTGAAGGATAGATGCTGATTCCCGAATGAAGTGTAACTTCAACTTTCAAACCGCTGATATCGATCGGTTCGGCAAAACTTTCCAACACTTTGTTGATTTCGTATTCAACCCGTTCGAGAGATTTTACGTTATTAATCAAAAAGACAAATTCGTTTCCGCCGTTTGCATAGATATAATCCATGTTCGTAACAGATTTTCTGAGCCTGTTGGCGATTCCTTTGATAAGTTCATCGGATACGCTTTGTCCCTTGGTGACATTAATGCTTTTCAAATTGCCGACCTCAAGTAAACAGACGGCTACTTTTTCAGTTTCTTTTCGCAGGTATTCGTCGATTTCCTGATGACTGGCTTTGCGGTTTTTCAAGCCTGTCAGAGTATCAAAAACAAAGCTTTTATAAACCAGTTCGACCTGTTTTCCGATTTCCTTGCTCATGATATTCAAGGCTTCAGCGACATGTCGCAACTCATTGTTTTCCTTGACGCGCACATGGATATTGTAATTGCCTTTTTTTATTTCTTCGATCGAATTAAGAATGTCATCGATCGGACTTAAGGTCCGGTGAATATTTTTAGACAGAATTAAGGAAACAAGGAACATCAAAAACAAGATGCCACTTAGGAAAATCAAGAAAGTGAGTTCCAATGTCAAACCTGGAGTAGCTTCCAAAAAAATTGCCACAAGCCAATCAGTATCGGGAATATCGCTGTAGGCAACCAAGTAATGCTTGCCAAAAACGTCTAAATTAATCAAATTGTCGGCCGTATTAACGCTTTCAACCACTTGGGCCATTCCCGCACCCGCAAACCCATAAAGAGTGTCCTGGGCTGCAATAGCGGCTTCCGAAGTCAATTCATAGGCAGATAATTCAGTATCTGACACATGCAAGACTGTAATCGTGTCTTTCTGTTCGAAAAGCGCAAATGATTTCGCCTGATCCCCAGTGTAATAATCATAGGCAATGAATACGTTTGGCAAAGCCGAGATCAAAACGTCGATACCGACATAGCCAATAATCTCTGTGCCGTCATAAACGGTGCTGACAAAAGAAATAGTTTGCTCGTTGGATATAGCATCGATATAAGGTGAAGTGATCACAAAATCGCTAAGTCCAAGATCTGTATACCACGGTCTGTCATGCAATGCCCACAAAGCATCTGACATCTGATTATCAATGCCGATGAAGCAACCGTCAATCCCAGTTGAACAGGCGACATCTGTCGCCAAAAAAATAAAATTGTATACGCCTTCGTAGCTGAATTGATAAAGTGATTCAAATTCATTCTTGAAGTTGTTGTAAAGAATATAGTCAGGATCGTCCACAGAAGTGATGACAGGACTTCCACCGCCGTTAATGTATTTCAAATAGTTTATGACAGAAGTTTCTTCGGCCAAAGTCTCAACATCAAACGAGGCGTCGCGTATAAATGCCTCGATTGACCCTGTAGTGTTCGTAATCTCTGCTTCCATCCTGGATGCCTGGGTATTATCAAGATTATCTTTATAAACGAAAGCGAGAATGGCGATAACAATTACCAAAAACAAGGCGTTGAGAAAAACCGTCATGCTGACAATTTTTCTAGCCAAAGAGTTGTGTTTGGATTTAGTCCTTTTCTTCTGCAAAGCAATTCACCGCCTATAAAGTTTTAATCGCCCCAGGAACGGAAGAAATCAAAAAGCCCCCAAGGTTTGTCTGTCGAGATTGGATCTTTATCGCGTATGTAAACATTGAAACGACGCGTTCTATTTTTGGTGGAAAAGCCGATATAATAATATTTTCCTTCAAATTGCTGCCCTAAAGTAATTTCATTCAATTCCATATACTCATTAACACCGTAGAGCGTATATTCTGAATATTTAATTTCATAAGTGTATAAATCATTAAGGTATTGATCCAGAGGCAATTCAATGTTGAAAGAGAAAAATCCGCTGCGGTTACGTCCGAAACTGTAAAAATATTCCCCATTATATGTGTAAATAAATTGCGTCATCTTGCTAATTAATCCGCTAAGCGTGATTTCTGGATCAGTATCAAGTTGGGTGAATGTAGGGAAATCGTCTGGATTATCGACACCAACCACGGAGTCGTCACCGTCTGTAAGAAAGTTTTTAACGGAGATGATTACCATTTGATTGTCGAAATCACTTACTGAAGCCAAAGTGCAGACTTCAGGATCACCGGAGCAGTAATATATATCAAAGATAAAGGTCGCATTGAATACTACGTCTGTAACTGTAACATAGTAATATGCATGATGCACACCGTCTTCTGACGTGACTCGATACAGGATCATGACTTCTTCCTCTTCGCCTGGCTCCAAACCAGTATCAGGAAAAACAGTGTAATTGGCCAGAAGAATGCTTTGTTCCTCGGGAGATGCATCAGCGGTTACTTCGGTAGTCCAATACCAAGAGGATGTATCAGTGTCATAGGCATACTTAGACATTGAAGCACCATAAGGCATATACTCAAGCATATATGGCATATACGCTTCAAGTGGAATGTTGGAAACTTTGCCATCGACTTTGTAAAATTCGTAAAATGCCACGTCTGCACCATCGTAATCGATACCGCCAAAATATACGACCGGGTAGTAATCTGTGTTCACGACGCAATATTCGTTGTAAACCCCAGCTTGATCCGCAGTATACATATATGGGTAAGACGTTTCATTCGCAAGTTGTGAGAATCGAATATCAGATATATATGCATTGATACCTTCAAGTTTTGTGATAACAAGGGTCGTCGCAAGTGTCACGTAATTAGCGGTCCCGTCGCGATAAAAACTAAAACTGAAAGTATATATTCCGGGTATAGTATCATAATCCATATAAATCATGAAGTAATCATTAACTGCATAAGTAATACCTATGATTTCCTCAGGAAGATATGTTGTCAGCTCGTCCAAACTCGTTGCATCTACATCTACTGTAAAATATGACTCGCTTCCAACTGTTAGATTGTATAAATCAAGATTTTGATCCAACCCGAGGTCGACAGTAAAAGTAGTAAGATCGTCTTCACGAGCTGCGTAGACATCATTCGGATCATTTTCATTGCCGTTTTTCAGGACTGAAGCAAAGTCAATGTCTCTTTCATATATATGGTGCGTATACGTGTTTGTAGTCGCATCTTCGGCTTCGACGATGTATTCAAGCAAATAATCCTTGTATCCGTCAGTATATGTCACAGAAACAAGTCTCGCGCTAGTGATCGAGGAAAATGGAGAAAGCGTCAAATAAGTACCGGAGGTCATGTATGAGAGTCTATATGTAAGATTCGAAAGATATTCCGCAAGTAATGTATTGTCGTTTTCGGTAAAGTTATCTATTGAAGTGTCGATATCAAGAGTGTAACCAAGATTGACATCGGATGTAATTTGCAGCCCATTGATGGCAAGAGAATCGGATTCAGAATAATAGGTAAAATCAGAAATAAGTTTAGCTGAGGCTGCAGATTTATCAAAATGGACTGTGTTCAAAGTGCTTGTTGGGAAATACCTGTAAGTGAAATAGTAATCTCCCATCCGTAAATTACCCAGGAAAGTAAAGGTGATTTGATACGTTCCAGTTCCAGAAACAATCACGGTCGGAACTGATGAAACTGTATAATAACTTGAAGGCACAGTTGAATCATCATTATATTTTAACACAAAATAATTCTTAAAGTCATGACCAGTAGTGAAAATACCGTTGGTATCTGTGAATACAAACCGAATCGAGCCGGTTGATCCTGCGTCACCAAGACTTCTGACATCTCCTGGAGTCGATGAAGCATCGACAAGGCCTCCGCCATTGAAGGATACATCAGTCAACCCAGTAGTTCCTCCGCTGTATAAAATTCCGGGAGTAAAAGTAATATAGACGTCATAATCGGTGAAATAGATTTCATGGGCAAAGCGGTCGTCACCGACAAATGCCTCAGAGTAGACTGTGAAAGTGCCCAAAAGACTGGTTTCTTCTGCTATTATGTCTTTATCAGGTATCGTTATCGTGAGCAAGGCAGGATAATCAGTTGAGATTCCAGCATCAGCTTCGTCTACCAAAAGCGCCCTGTAGGTAATCAACTCAGCCTCAGAAGCTGGATGGCCGAAATAATCCTCGGCAGTCATGGCAATCAAAGCGTAGGCAGAAGTCAAAGCTTGGGTAATTTCATATGAAACCGAGACGTTTCCCAATAAAAATGCTTCCATGCTGATAGAAAAATCTATCCTTTTGCTAACGTAATCAATCTCAGCATTTTCAAGCAAAGTATCGCTATCCGTCGTTTCTTCGAGTATTAGTTGGACTGCCTCGCTGGGAATCAACTCGGATTTTTCATTGAAAATTGTCTGGCGTAAATCATCATACTTGTCTATTACATTCTGATCTAAAGGATTGGTATATATGACTGATAAACTTTCATAATTTGAAAAAAGCGAAATGTCATCTTCATGGTCTTCTTCATTGATAACTCTCATTTTTCCCAAATCGAGATTTGTCGGCAAAACAGCACCATAGCTGGATCCGGCAGTGGTTGACAATACGTACATCCCATATTCTCGATAGTTTTCACCCGATTCTAGTTGAAATCTATCCGCTAACAATATATTAGGCATATAATAGATGAATTCTGTCAAAGCTGCATTAGTACGCATCTCAAAATCTTCATCATACATGTATTCATCTTCAATAACTGTGATGTTTGTATCCAATGGGTCTTCCGTGATCCAAGGCACTTCGACTTTGAGTGGGCTATAAAAAACGAGCGGAGTATTTCCTGCAGAGTAGGACGTTGATGAGGTAAAACTATAAGAAGTACCTGGACTGCTTATATACTCGGCAATACTGCCTACTTGTTTATACAGGTTTGAGACTGTCGATTGATATGTATAGGGTGCACTTGAACCAGTTCTGCTTACAATTGTCACCTGCGCGTAGTAAAAGCCGGTAAAAACAGCTTGAGAAGTGTCTCCAAGCCTAGCTGAGTAATACAATGCCCCATTGAATTGAAAATATCTTGCGGAGTTGGAAAAGCCGTAGTCCTGATCCAATCTTCCAATCAAATCGATCATTGGATTAGCGTTGACAATAAAATCAAAACTGCCTTCATCGGTCGACATGATACCTCTTGTTCCTCTTTGGAGCCGACCGAAAATGCCTCCGAATCCACGTTTTGTCCTTGGTTCTTCTTTTGTCAAGCTTGCAGGAAAAATAGTTGAATTTTCATCAGCTAAAAAATAACTATAAACATTCGCGTATGTCAAAGCAACTTTATCAATCGAATTGTACGAGCCAGTAGAAATGGCTTTGATATTTCCGTAATTGATTGCGGTGTTGATGTCAACAGTAGTTGTCGCTGTAGCCGATGCTCCGGCTACATACGAAGCCCCGACAATGCCTCCGGCAACATCTGTCCCAGATATTGTTCCATGGTTCAACATTCTCTTCATGACACAAAGGCCATACCCAACCACGCCTCCTGCAGCAGCATATACTGCAGGTCTGTCGTTTGATCCGACCTGTGTGCTCGGATAGTAAGTCGCTCCAGTGACGCCGCCCAAAGGATCATCCGTTCCAAATCTCAAAGCTGTAGCTGTATTGTAAGAAGAAGTAGAATAAGCACCAATCTGATAAGATATGGCAGAGATATTGCCGAAATTTAGACCATTGGAAATGATTGAATCCTCGATAGTATCTGCAAGAAGATGCTCACTTACAGTAATCCCCCCGGCGATAGCTTCAGAATACAGCGAGGTAGAGATAATACCTCCAGCACGAACATAACGGTAAGCCAAAGCAATTATTGCGCCATTATTAGCGGTATCATATACTCTCGCATTTCCGCTGATTGTAGCCGCAACTATGCCTCCGGCAGTTACTCCTGAAGTATATGCAGTAATTCTGTTTGCAGTGTATGAGTCAGTAGATAGAGTTGTGACGCCCGAGGTTGAAGAATTGTAGAGTCGAATAGCTCCCAAATTTGCGCTGTCTTGAATTGAACCCGCATTAAGCGTAGCTATGCCAGCCGCAAAGGTGTTGCTACGACTCCGGATTCCATAATAAGTAGCTGAATAAGAAGTTGTGATTTCGCCATAATTGATTGTATTTATGATACCTATAGTAGCGATTGGCTGAGTCGGAGACATTTCTGGATCATGTAAATCTCCAGAGTAATTCTGGTTCACAATTCCTCCGATATAGACATTCGGACTTCCGGAAGTGGAGGAATTGATATATGCTACAGTGATTTTTCCTTGATTCAGCGAATTCTTGATATACTTCCCGCTAGACAACTCTTTGGTGATTCCGGCGACATACATTGTATATGTTGCCACAGATACGTTGACAACGGTAATATCGCCGTAATTATCCACATTCAAGTAACTCACTTGAGTAGAAGTTGTGATCCCGGTAATTTTCAATCCTGTAGTCAAAGTAATCAATGTTGCTCCGCCACTATTCAAATAACTGATATCGCCATAGTTTGCTGAATATCTGATCAATGTCGGACTATTGTTTTGCGAGTAGTAAAGTGGAGATATTACAGTGTAATAGGCGTTATCATAAGAAAAATCTCCGTAATTATAGACTCGGGAAAGCGTAACCGAAGATGAGCCTATATCAAAAATAGTACCAGTATAGGTAAATAACTGATTGGCGGCGCTTGCACCCGTAGTATTGTATACAAAATTGCCATAATTCAATAGTAAAGCATATTCTACAGCAGCAGACGTGTTGGAAACACCGATTCCCGCAGCATTAATGATAGAAGTGCTTGTCTGATAAGCAGCGTGGATTGTGCCACTGTTGTATAAGTTCGCAAACTGGTAGATGGTGCTTATTTCCAAAACCGGGGCTATACCGGCAAGTTCTCCAAAGACGCCTCCAGCTCTTTGCCTAGATGGTAAAACGACCGGAGTAGTAATATTTGTGATGCTATCAAGATAAATATCGCCCATGTTTGCAACTTCAACAAATTTATGGATTGCAGAGGTTGTGTTGTAGATATATCCTACGACACCACCGATTTTGACATCGATTGTCGAAACTCCGCTCGCAAGCGAGAAAGTAGATGCTGTTCCAAAACCGTAAATGTCGGCGTGATTGACAACGTTGTTTACAGACAATGTCGCTCCATCGGCCGAACCGATGATCCCGCCTATATAATAATAAGGACGAATACTATAACTGGAATTGAAGACATGAGCATTGGCATCGATAGTACCTGTGATTGCAACGCGTTGAATCAGACCAGAAGCCTGTCCGACCAACCCACCGACATGAGTTTCGCCGATGGCTGAAGTCCCAAGGTCGATATTGGCATCGATCAAAACATCTTCAATTGTTCCGCCCGTCATTCTACCTGTGAGCATACCAACATGGAAAATGCTACTGTAGTATGTTTCTGTGTTGGTAAGACTGATTGACGAATCGTTGATATTCAGATCCGATACTATACTTCCAACACCCAAAACGCTGAAAAGACCTGCATAATACAGGGTGCTTCTAAGTGTTCCGGTGCTAATTGTCAAATTATATATGTAGTAGTTGTCACCAAGCTCAGTTCCGGTATCGTTAAATCCAGAAAACGAACCGTAAAATGTGACGCTTGGTGTTTTGTAAGCAGTCGGACTGATTGTGCCCATGTCAATGGAATTGGTGAGCACGTAATCCGAGTATGCGTAGCTTTGCCCTTCGTTTATTGATGTGAATCCAATCAACCTGGAAAAGAAAGCCAAATCAATTGCATCGGAGATTGCGTATGAATCATTAACTTCATCTTCATTTGTGTCAATATAGATTAATCCTTGAGTTAAAGGATAGATGTCGTTTGGATAAAAATACCAGTGATTAGTGACTTGATTCAAAACAGAGGCTGATGATTTTAATGTAGCTGTTGTTTCGCCTGTTGCGTAGGCATTTGGTGTCGAAACGTAATAAGTCTGTGTTCCAACAGGAACCTGAAGCAGATAAACACTCGAGTCATAAACCAGATTGTCAATTGCTCCAGCAGTAACATTATTGTTCAAAAACAGAACTGGTTGACTGTCAAACTTATTAATATACGACGCATTCACGACTACTTTTGAGACATAGTATGAATTAGTAAAAATACCTGTTGTATCATTTGTGTGAACTATTCCTGCTGCCTCAAAATCTGCACTTGAAGATCCGACTTTATATCTGATTCCGGCATCCAAGACATCTGCGCGATTGTCATAGATAAAGACATGATCGACGACGCCTTGATTCAATCCGACAAGATTCGATACTTTTGTGATATTGATATGCAGATTGAGAAGTTCAAAAGTTGGATTGATGAGTCCGAAGTTTCTAAGTTCGCCTTCATTCGTTGTAAACATCGTGTAATATGGTGAAAGGGCAATATCAACTAGTTCCGCTTCTACCAATTCCTCGTGGACAAGATAATCATAACCAGCGACATACAGATATGAGATCACGAATCCTTGACCATCAAATGTTCCGGTAAAGTTGTTTTCGTGAAGTACTTCTTCCGAATCAAGGAAAGAATACCCGACGGGAATGAACATTTTCGCTCCAAGAACGGAATAATTGATATTATTGCCAAGCACATAATCAAGTGACATGAGATAGGCAATCTTGGTCTGGTCTTTTGCCGTTATATTTAAAGAAGGATAATTGTATTCATATGACACATCCACAGAAAAGCGGTATAATGCTTCCGCAGTATCAAAACGGATTGTTCTCCCTGCTAATGCCGTGTCGCAAGCTGAAACCGAAGTTTCATCAAGACAAATGGTATTACGAAAATTAGTGTATGTTATATAATCGGTGTTAGAGCTTTGGGCGGTAAGCGAATCTTCCCAATCATAGGTTCCGTCAAAAGTCATAACTTCAATAGCCGGAGACTTTCCTGGAAGAGCGCTTGTCTTTTCGACAAACAAGGCTGCCACGGAAAAAGCAAGTAGAAAAACGAGCGAAATGACAAGAATTCGCATTATGTTCAGTGTTTTTATAAATGGTTTGTTCATAATCCCGTCTCCTTTTACCATGATGTCTCCCAAGGTGTCTCTAAAAGACCCCAAACATTTTCAGCACCATCAAGCGCTTGAACTGCTTCAACCGAAAAGCCGATTTGTAAAGAATATCCAATTGGGTATGTACCGAAACTTCCGCTCGAAAATGAGGCAATCAATCCGATCTCCATCGGTTCTGATTCGCTGTTGCGAATTACTGGATACATATAATAGAAATAGTCATCGAAAATCCGGTTGTCATACCAGATAAGGTTTTCTTCCAAGTCGGTTAATTGATAATCGAAAGGCATGTAACCGTCAATCAAAATCGACAATTCAGTAATCGAATCGTCAAGATTCAAATATGTAAGTGTCAATTGCTCGTAAATCTTGATTCGAAAATAAGTATCTACATTACTGGATACTTCAATATATACTCGCAAATTTTCAAAATAATTGAAAGATGCAGGGCTAACAATATCAACTTCATAGATGCCGTGTTTGTATACTCCTTCGGCAATTTCAACTTCCGTAGCCGGATAAGTTGTTACTCCATCATCAAAATATACATTCATATCGACTTGAACGAAGCCCACTTCGACATTAATCACATCTTCGAATTTGCCTGTGAACCATGCATAGCTGGAAAAGACAAAAAGAAATAGCGAAAAAACCAGCAAGGCTAGCGAAAATAACATTTTCCTCTTTAGGCTCTTATCAGGCATGATCACCACTTCTTTCCCGGCAATGTGTATCAAAAAGAATACATAGATTATTTGGTCATCGGGTATTTTTGAATAAAAAATGCCATCATCTGTGAGAGAAACATTTTTCAATTTCCAGCCTGGAAATAAAAAAACGCCCTCGTCATTTCAGACAACGGCAACTGGCTACCATCTTATCGAAGGCCCTATAGCTTTGCGTCACTAACTTTCGCTAGTTTTGCTATTTACGAAGTTATTATATAACCAAGAGAAACATTTGTCAACAATCAAAGGCTCTTTTTCTGCATTTTTTAGGAAATTCACTATCATATTACCTTCAAAACGAGCCCTTTTCCCATGAAAGCACCCAAAAAAAACCCATGCTTGCGAAATCATCATGCATTTCTCACAATTTTTTAGTTGTTTTTCAAAGCAAATGATGGTATGATAAATAGTGCAAATTTAATAAGGAGTGACCTACATGAAAAGCATATTAACCAAGAAGATTGTTATCATATTTTCCGTATTAATCACGATTGTGTTAGCGGCTGTCATAGTTGCTTATGCGACGGGAAACACGCATTACCCGTCGTTGAGCGAACCTGACGGCGTATTTTATGAAAGACTGGATGACGAGGGCAATGTCGTCTACACGATCACTAATAGAGAGCTGTTTGAGGAGATCAAGAGAAATGATGGCCTTCAACAACTTCTTTT
>Ga0268276_1003167_pt1 | contig 13081 bp, 10 predicted proteins | sample saktaG_4_FD_190145 | JGI IMG/M metagenome (GOLD analysis project Ga0268276, IMG submission 190145) | Saline water microbial communities from Sakinaw Lake, British Columbia, Canada - sak_2010_1_5_45m | ecosystem: Environmental > Aquatic > Non-marine Saline and Alkaline > Saline ...
AATCTTTGTCAAACCTGATATAGATAATGAATTAGGCATTGCCAATAACATGGCATTTGAAGACGTAAAACAAGCCATTTTAGACAATCCTGACGCTAAAGCCGTATTTGTTATCAACCCGACATATTTTGGCGTTACAGGCGATTTAAAGCGCATTGTTGAGTTTGCTCATGAGAATGAAATGATGGTTATTGTTGATGAAGCTCATGGATCACATTTTCCTTTTTCGGATTTATTGCCTATCGGATCTATGGAATCAGGAGCCGATATGAGTTCGTGCTCTCTACATAAAACAGTTGGATCACTCACTCAAAGCTCAATTTTGATTACACAAGGATCCATGGTTGATCATATTCGATTACGATCTACGATTAATATGATTCAAAGCACATCTCCAAGTAGCCTACTCATGGCTAGCCTTGATGTTGCAAGAAAAACAATCTATTTTGAAGGACCAAGTGAAATCCCTAAAATTATTCATATGGCTGAAGATAGTAGAAATAGGATTAATCTCATTCCAGGACTTGAAGCTATCGGAAAAACGCATTTTTTAGCGCGAAACGCATTTAACTATGATGAGACAAAAATTATTGTTAAGGTATCAGGATTGGGAATTACTGGATTTGATGTCTATAAAGAATTATTTGACGAGCATCATATTCAATTAGAATTAGCTGAAACACAAATTATTCTCGCGGTTTTATCCATAGGAACTACCCAAAAGGATTTGAACGCTTTAGTTGATGCACTCAAGGTTGTATCAGATAAATATATGGCGATGAATTTAACACCCATCAAATCTAGAGTTAAGTATAGTTTTCCTGAAGCGTATACAAGACCTAGAGAAGCCTATCATGCACCAAAGAAGTACGTGCCTTTGAATCAAGCGGTTGATGAGATTGCTGCTGAATCAGTCATGATTTATCCACCAGGTATTCCAATTGTAATTCCTGGTGAAATTATCAGTCAGGATATTTTAGATGACCTAGATTTCTATCAAAGAAGCGGTTCAGTCATTTTAAGTGATACTGAAGGCGGATATATAAAAATAATCGATAAAGAATATTGGGAAAAGTGGAGTGAATTATATGCAGATGAATAAAGTAGATTTATCTTTTCAAAGCTGTAAAAGTACATATGAAGAAGCAGATGTCGTTATCTTTAGCGTCCCAATGGATGCTACGACGTCTTTTAGACCAGGCACAAGATTTGCAGGCAATGCAATTCGTGTTGATTCCATTGGTGTAGAATGGTACTCACCCTATCGTGAAAGAGATTTAAATGAATTTAAAACTGCCGATATTGGTGATTTGGATCTGCCGATTGGCGCTGTTGATGATGCGTTAGAAATCATCTATGATACAACCAAACAAATACTAAATGATGGAAAAACACCCATGATGGTTGGTGGTGAACATTTGGTTAGTTATCCTGTTATTAAAGCAGTTTATGAGAAATATCCTAATTTGCACATCATTCATTTAGATGCTCACACCGATTTAAGAGAAAAGTTTTTTGGTAGAACATTATCTCATGCAACTTTCATGAGACACGTTCATCAATTTGTTGGTGATGGCAAGATCTATCAGTTTGGTATCAGAAGTGGTGAAAAACCTGAGTTTGATTGGGCAGCTAGCGGACACGTGAAAATGCGCAAATTTGATTTTGAAGGCTTAGATAAGGTTGTTGAAAAGTTGAAAGATGTTCCTGTCTATATCACCATTGATTTAGACGTGTTAGATCCTTCGGTATTTCCCGGTACTGGCACCCCAGAACCAGGTGGTATGCAGTATAAGGATTTACTTTGGGCATTTGATCAATTTCAAAAATTGAACCAACTGGTTGCTGCTGATTTTGTTGAACTTGCACCAATGCTTGACCCAAGTGGCGCTTCAACAGCTGTCGCTGCTAAGACTCTAAGAGAAATGGTTTTACTGCTACAAATGAATCTGGAAAAAAGATAAAAATTATACCAAATTAAACCAAAAAGAGAAAGTTGATATTTTCTCTTTTTTTAATATTTTTATTTTAGAATTCATCAATAAAATATTAATTATAAATAATATTTAATTGCTTTATTAAGCCATAAATGATTGAAAAAATATGAATCTTTGATGATTACTCTCCCTCTTAAGCAAAGCCTTTGAATTCATCTTCATGCTTTAGTATAATAAGAGTGCTGAAGTGAAGGAGGAATTTACTCATGTTATTTAACGATTATGACCCACTTAAGAAAAAACAATTATCAATCTTAGATCCTTCTGGTGTTATTGTGGCTCCAAAATTAGAGCCTAATATAACTCAAGATGTTTTAATAAAAATGTATAAAACTATGGCACTAGGAAGAATTGCTGATATCAAAGCCATTCAGTATCAAAGACAAGGACGTATGCTCACTTATGCACCTAATCGTGGGCAGGAAGCTGCACAGGTTGGAGCAATGGCAGCTTTAGAAAAACAGGATTGGTTAGTTCCAGCTTTTAGAGAACTCAATGCGATGCTTTATAAAGGTGTTACATTAGAACAAATCTATCTTTATTGGTATGGCAACGAATGGGGAAACCATTTTGATGAAGGTGTGAAAGTTTTACCCATAGATGTTATTATTGGTTCACAAATCAATCATGCTGCTGGCATAGCTTATGCTAGTAAAATTCTTAAAAAGAATGAAGTTGCATTAGCAACAATCGGTGATGGTGGAACATCTCATGGAGAATTTTATGAGGGCATGAATTTTGCTGCAACATATGATGTGCCATTGGTTGTTGTAATTCAAAATAATCAATATGCTATATCAACACCAAGATCTAAAGCAACCAGAGCTGCAACTCTTGCTCAAAAAGCAGTTGCATTTGGTATTCCTGGAATTCAAGTTGATGGCAATGACGTTCTTGCGATGTATGTTGCTACAAAAGCAGCAACCGATTATGCTAGAGAAGGTAAAGGACCAGTTTTAATTGAAGCAGTTACTTATCGTTTAGGACCACACACAACCTCAGATGATCCAACCATTTATCGCTCCAATGAAGAAGTTGCAGAATGGGAATTAAAAGATCCAATGATTCGTTTTAAGAAATATCTAATTGATAAGGGCTATTGGGATGAAGAAAAAGATCAGCAACTTGAAGAAGAAAATCTGAAATACGTAGGCGATACTTTCAAAAAAGTTGAAACATCAGGACCATCAAAGTTGGAAGATATTTTTCAATATACATATGCAGAAATGACACCACAGTTAACAGAGCAATTGGAGAATTATAAGAAATATATAGAGCAAGGAGGTAAATAAATATGGCAGTTATCACTTTGTTAGAAGCAATCAATCAAGCATTAGATCAGAAAATGGCAGATGATTCAAGAATTGTCGTTTTTGGTGAGGATACTGGATTTGAAGGCGGTGTATTTAGAGTAACAGCCGGTCTACAAAAAAAATATGGTGTGGATCGTGTATTTGATACCCCAATTGCTGAAGCAGCGATTACTGGTGGTGCAATTGGTATGGCAATCAATGGATTAATTCCTATTGCAGAAATCCAGTTTGATGGATTTGTTTTTCCAGGATACACAGAAATCGTTACACATATGGCAAGATATAGAAATCGCACAAGAGGTGGATATTCCTTACCTTTGGTAGTCAGGTTTCCTGTTGGTGGAGGCATTAGAGCCTTAGAACACCATTCAGAAAGCATTGAAACACTTTTAGGACATATTCCAGGATTAAAGGTTGTTATTCCTTCTACACCATATGATGCGAAGGGATTATTGATCTCAGCAATCGAAGATCCAGATCCAGTGATTTTCATGGAACCTAAACGCATCTATCGCTCAGGTAAACAAGAAGTTCCGGAAGAAATGTATAGGATTCCAATTGGAAAAGCAAAGATTGTTAAAGAAGGAACTGATGTTACCGTTGTTGCTTGGGGAGCATTTGTTCGTGAAGTTGAAAAAGCAATCAAACTTGTCGAAAATGAAAACATTAGTGTTGAACTGATAGATCTTAGAACAATCAATCCAATTGATGAAGAAACCATCATTAATTCTGTTAAAAAAACTGGACGCTTCATCGTTGTTCAAGAGGCAGTTAAGACATATGGCCCAGGTGCTGAACTCATATCTATAGTCAATGAAAAAGCATTCCTATTTTTGGAAGCTGCACCAGCTAGAGTTACAGGTTTTGATATAACAGTACCACTAGCTAAAGGTGAGCATTATCATTTTATACAACCAGAAAGAATAGCAGCTGAGATTGAAAAAGTCGCTAAGTTTTAAAGGGAGGTTAAGTTATGTATGATTTTAAATTTGCCGATATCGGCGAAGGGATTCATGAAGGAAAAATTCTAGAATGGTTTTTCAAGGTTGGAGATAAAGTCAAAGAAGGTGAAACACTTGTTGTTGTTGAAACAGACAAAGTCAATGCTGAATTGCCATCACCAGTTGATGGTATCATCGAAAAACTTGGAGCAAAAGAAGGAGATACTATTGAGGTAGGGCAAACCATAGTATTAATCAATGATGGTATAGATTCAAACCCCATTGATGAAAAGAAAGAACCATTAACCGAAAGCAAAAGTGCTCCTGGTGTCATCGGAGAAATTGAAGTTTCATCGGAAGTCATGGCATCGAGTACTGAAAGTTCAAATACAACAAAGACCAATATTAATAAAGCATTAGCAACACCAGTTGCACGACAACTTGCAAAAGATTTAGGTGTTGATATCAAACAGATCAATGGTTCGGGTGAATTTGGAAGAGTCTTAAAAGAAGATATTTATAAAGCCACTGAAATCAAGAAGGCATCTCAAACTATAGCGATACCAAAGGTGTCTGTTTCTGCTCAAGGTGAAGTCGAATATGTACCGATTTCGAATTTAAGAAAAGCTGTTGTTAGAGCAATGACTCTATCTAAACAAATCATTCCACATACCGTATTAATGGATGAAGTAATTGTTGATCAACTTGTTGAATTAAGAAATAAGGTCAAAGAACAAACTGCAGCTCAAAATATTAAATTGACTTATATGGCATTCATCATGAAGGCTGCAGTGTTAGCATTAAAGAAATTCCCTCATTTTAATGCAAGTTTTGATCAAGAAAATGAGCGTATGGTCTATAAAAAATATATCAATTTGGGTATAGCCGTAGATACTCCCGTTGGGTTAATTGTTCCTAATATAAAAGATGCTGACAAAAAGAGTATATTAGAACTTGCTCAAGAATTACGTACAGTTGCAGATCAAACTGTCAATCGTACAGTTCAACTTGCACAACTTCAAAATACGACATTTACAATCACTAATTTTGGGGCTGCTGATGTTGCCTATGGCACACCAATTATCAATCATCCTGAAGTTGCTATTTTAGGTATTGGAAAGATAAATCAAAAACCGGTTGTCATCAATGGAGAAATCAAAATTGCTTACATCCTTCCTCTTTCACTAGCTGTAGATCACCGTGTTATCGATGGTGCTGATGCTGGAAGGTTTTTATCTCAAATAAAGTCTTTATTAAATGACCCAATGATGTTACTATTAAGTTGAGGTGATGATAAATGAAGACTTATGATGTCATCGTATTAGGTGGAGGACCTGGTGGTTACGTTTCTGCTATTAAATTAGCACAACTTGGTGCCAAGGTCGCTCTTATAGAAAAAGAAGTGGTTGGAGGCATTTGTTTAAATCACGGATGCATTCCTACAAAGACACTACTCAAGAATGCCAAGGTTTTTAAAACTGTTCAACATGCGCTTGATTATGGTGTTGTTGTTAACGGTGATGTAGCATTTGATTGGAGTCTGATGTTGAAAAGGAAAAATATTGTTGTTAAGAAGTTAACAATTGGTGTTGCTGGCTTGCTTAAAAAAAATGGTGTTGAAGTCTTTTCTGGATTAGGAAAAGTATTGAATGCTCATCAAGTTGAAGTCAACGGTGAAGTACTAGAGACGAAAAATCTGATTTTAGCAACAGGAGCAAGTCCAATCATTCCTCCTATTCCTGGTCTTAAAGAAGCTTATGAAGCAAAAGTAGCTGTAACAAGCAGAGAACTTCTTCAAATTGAAAACACACCAAAATCACTTGTGATCATTGGTGGTGGAGTTATTGGTATTGAGTTTGCTACGATATTTTCATCCTTAGGTTCAAAGGTCACCATCATTGAAAAATTAGATGGTATATTACCGATGATGGATGATGATATTAGAAATGCATACACTAAGATATTAAAAAGAGATGGTATTGAAATATATGCTGATTCCGAAGTTAAAAGTGTAGATAATCACGAAGTGACTTTCACAAATCAAGGTATGGAAACAAAAATTACTGCAGATACTATTTTAGTTTCTGTTGGCATGCGTCCAAATACAAGTGGATTAGAAGCATTAAAACTGAAGATGGATAGAAGTGCTATTGAAACCAATGAATATATGCAAACAAATATTCCTAACGTCTACGCAATTGGTGATGTGAATGGCAAATATATGTTGGCTCATGTAGCTTCAGCAGAAGGATTGGTTGCAGCAGAACATATCATGGGACATAAGACATCGATGAGATATGATCGAGTGCCCAATGCAGTTTACGGATCTCCTGAAATAGCAACCATAGGTTTGACTGAAAAAGAAGTGAAAGCCAAAGGTTTGGCATATAAAGTCTCAACTTTCCCACTTCTTGCAAGTGGTAAAGCAATGGCTGACAATGAAAAAGATGGATTTATCAAATTGATTGTCAGTGAAAAATATAAAGAAATACTTGGAGCGCATATCTTTTCATATCATGCATCAGATTTGATTGCTGAATTTGGAGTAACGATGGAATTAGAAGGCACGGCACATGAAATTGCACATACCATTCATCCGCATCCAACACTTTCTGAAATTATTTTGGAAGCTGCACATGGCGCAGTGGATAAACCTATTCATATGTAAACTTTAAAGACTGTCGTTTTGACGGTCTTTTTTATTTTTAGAAACACAGGTTTGAGAAAATGTAAGCGTTGACATCTAGCATTATATCATGATATAATATTTACTGTAAACGGTGTACGTATATATAGACGATAAGAGGATAACCATGAGACGTTTGATATCTTTGATTATGTTCATACTGGTAGTATTGATGATGTCCAGTTGTTCGATAATAAAACCCGAAGATCCAGCTATACCAATTGATCCAATTGTTGTCGTTCCAAAAGAAAAACCAATCAATTATGACTTGATTGAAAGTCCATATGGATTTTCAGCTATAAGCATTACTGATCGAAGTCAAATTGATGACGGGTATTATATAGCAGAAAACGAGATCGCATTCTTAGATGCATTGATGCAAACAAACGTGAAAATCATTGAGATTACAAATGATCTCAATTTAGGATCAATAGAGATAGCTACTATGCTATCTGATGCTTCAAAAAATATGAGTATGTATTCCGATGTTTTCAGAGCTGATTCAAAACAAGCATTATTACATCCAACTTTAATTGAATCAGGTATTGGATTGGTGCGTATTATTGGTAGAGAAAATCTAACAATCTTCTCAAATACAGGAATAACTATCAAACATGCATCATTTAATATTGATAATTCCTCAAATATCGTGATTAGAAACCTTCACTTAAGCGAATTATGGGAATGGGATGAACTCAATTTAGGCACTTACAAACGTAACGATTGGGATTATTTTGAAGTTGAAAAATCTGATGGTATCTGGTTTGATCATTTAACTTTTGATCAAGCATATGATGGTATCATCGATGTTAAGGAATATAGCAGCAATCTTACTTTATCTTGGTCAAAACTTAATTTTGTGCCAAATACTTTCATTGAAGACCAGATTAATGCCTTAGAAATGAATCAAAATGAATATCCGTTTTATAAAAGTTTAAGAGATAGCGATATTTCAGTTGAGGATATCATCGAACTCGGAAGCTATCAGAAAAAAGGATTCAATTTAGGAAACACAACAGATGGTATAGGTTTCGAGTCTATTTCAATGACTTTCCATCATTTAGAAATTTTTAATTTAATGGATAGAATGCCTCGAATTCGAAAAGGCGATGTGCATGTTTATCAAATCATCCTTGATAATGAAGCTTTATATAACTTGAGACTTCGTGTATCGCATCCTAGTCTCAGTATGGTTAACCAGGGGATTGTTACGACTGAACAAGGTGCAGTCCTGATGGAAAACAGTATTTACAAATATGTATCAACACCAATAAAAAATCATCAGGATGACGATCAAGATACAAAGTATACAGGTAAATATCAAATCATCAATAGTGAATGGGTCATGCCCAATAGAACATTTTTTGGATCTTCGTCTGATAAGAACACATTATGGATTCACAGTGGACCAGATTTAGCAATTCCATTTGAATTTAGAAATCATGAGAATATTCCGTACTATTACAAACTTGAAGACCTTTATTACTTACCTGAAACTTTTGACAAATATCCAACAGGCAGTCAAGCGATTGATGGTTTCATTTGGTTATATATCAACACAAACCCTGCCAATTAAGGAGCAAATAATGAAAAAATTACTTATGATTATAACATTGATTGTTGCAGTTTCTATTCTTTCATCTTGTGGAAAGGAAACAGATGAATCTGTGATTTCATTTGCATGGTGGGGTACGTCAGACCGTAATATAGCAACCTATGCAGCAATAGACTTATTTGAACAAAAATATCCACAGTATACAGTTGAAGGGGAACAAGCACCATGGAGTGGGTATCAACAAACCTTAAACAATCGATTGAATCGTGGAACTGAAGCAGATATTTTTCAAGTGAATTATAACTGGATTTATTCCATGTATGGTTCAGACTATTTCATGGACATCAATGATCTCGGTTTAGATTTATCCAATTATCCTGCAAATGAACACACACCGCTTACTGTTGATGGTAAGGTTTTAGGATTGTCTGTCTCTGAAACCGGATATATTTTCTATTTGAACAAGAAAGTTTATGAAGATGCGGGTGTAATGACAATTCCAAGAACTTGGGACGAACTGATTGCTGCAGGCGAAGCAATCAGTGCTTTTGCTCCTGGACATTTTGCTTTAGGTAGATTAGATGCTCAACAAGTAGCGATGCTCATGTTTAGCTATTTAGCTCAAACAACGGGTAAAAATGTCATCAATAATCAGAACCAATTTAATTTCACTCAAACTGAATTAGAAAGTGGATTTGCATTCATTAGTGATTTAAGAAGCACGGGTGTCTTAATTCCATCCAATGCGATTGATACTCATATTGATGGACCAACCAATCCAAATTGGACTTCACAAAAATATGGTGGTGTCATGCAATGGAACACTGCAATATCTGAATATCAGAACACTTTAACAAACAGTGCAACTAATTTAGTCATGGCTGGTATGTTCCAACAAGAAGTTGGACAAGAACTAGGCATGTACAAAAAAGTTTCTATGGCCTACGCTGTAAGCAAGCGCGCAGAAACATCGGATACGAAAAAAGAAGCTGTAAAGACATTCTTAGAATTTATGACAACTGATCCAGAAGCGGTGGCAATTTTAGGTGTTGATAGAGGTGTCTCAAACAATACAGTAACTCAAGATATCTTAAAAGCTGTAACAACGACTGACTTTCAGGCATCACTTGAATGGCAAGGTCATAATATTGTTCAATCATTCTTTAATCACCAATTGACTTTGAGTCAAGATTTATACATTCATCCATACTATGAACATGCTACATTTAGAGCTATTTATGAATCACCAATTGAAAGCTTCTTGCTTGGTAATATCACCGCAAGAGTTGCTGCTCAAAATATCATTTCGAGATTTAATACTGAACTTACAAGAGTGATGGAAGGATAAATTATGGTAGGTGAGAAGAAATGGGTACCCTATGCTTTGCTTGTACCTTGGATCATAGGATTCTTAGTTTTCAAACTTTATCCATTTATCAACTCATTTATTATGAGTCTTTTTCAAACTGCGGGAAGAAGATCAACATTTGTTGGATTTGATAATTACAAATTACTATTTGATTCCAGTGCTTATGTTGGAGAGATGTTTCAAAACGCTCTTAAGGTCAGTTTCACATATGTCTTTGTTACAGTGCCTTTAATTCTCATTGTTTCATTATTGATTGCATATGTTTTGTCACAGAAAATTAGAGGTGTGGGATTTTTTAGAACCGGATTCTACATGCCTACAGTCTTAGGTGCGAATATCGCGATTATTATCTTATGGAGACAAATCTTCGAATACAATGGATTAATTAATCAGGGATTAACACTATTAGGTGTTGCACCCATCAGTTGGTTAGGAACAGCTGCTGGTGCGATGTCGAGCATTGTTGCACTAAGAGTTTGGCAGTTTGGGTCAACGATGCTCATTTTCTTAAATTCACTTAAAAATGTTCCAGAAACGCTTTATGAAGCAGCCACCATTGATGGAGCCAGCAAAGCAAGACAGTTTTTCTCCATTACAATACCGATGATTACACCGATTATCTTATTTAATGCAGTTATGAGACTGGTTGAAACCTTTCAGGTTTTCAATGGACCAATGCTCATCACGAATGGTGGTCCATCCAATTCAACAAGAGTGATAAATCTATTAATTTATGAGACTGCCTTTGCAGGCGGAGATTTAAATTTAGGTAGTGCCATGTCATGGATATTATTCGTGATTATCATGATATTTACAATTTTGATTTTTAGGAGCTCAAGATATTGGGTTCACTATCAGGACTGAGGTGAACCTAATGACAGACGCACAATTGACGCTTAAAAAATCAAAAATCAAAAAGAACTTAAGACATTCCGTAAAGTATATCATCATCATTGCAGCAACTTTCGTTATGCTTTACCCCTTATTATGGATTGTTGGAGCATCATTTAATTTAGGAGCCAAGGAATCGTTTTGGTTTTGGCCTGAAATATTCACTTTAGTAGGTTGGAGAGATGCATTTACAGCTCCTGGATGGGGTAGTGTTGAAGGATATTCACTATTTAGAGCTTTATGGAATACTTTGCAGTATGTCATTCCTCATGTTATCTTTGGAACATTTACAACTTTACTTACCGCTTATGTCATCACAAGAATGCATTTTAAGGGTAAGAAAATCGTATTTACTTTAATTATTGGGACACTGTTAATGCCTAATACCATATTTAGAATACCAATGTATGCATTTTGGACAAGTGCTACAATATCGCCTATATGGGAAGGATCAACCTCACCATTCATGCCTTACTTACCACTTTGGGCGGGTTCAGTATTTGCAGTTAATTCATTTTCAATCTTTATGTTCATTCAATTTTTCAGATCCATTCCAAGAGATTTAGATGAAGCAGCCTATATGGATGGAGCAAACAAATTTCAAGTTTTATTTCAAGTCTTGATGCCGATTTTAAAACCAATCGTCATCACGGTTGCCTTATTGTTATTTATTGCTCAGTTCAATGATTATCAGGGACCACTGATTTATAAAGGCGCAGTATCAACCTATCCATTAAGTTTGGTTCTACCATCTTTAGGATTGGATTCGACAAATACATATGCACATATTTATGCAAGATCCATTGTTTCAGTTTCAGTATTAATTATGGTGTTCTTTGGAGCACAAAAATATTTTGTTGGTAGTGATACCGATTCAGCAATCAAGGGATAGAAAGAGGTTGATGTGATGAAAAAGAAATTTATCGTACTCATGGTATTGATGCTAACACTCCTTTTTGGATGTGCAGATAACAAAGATCCAGAAGATATTATTATTGAGGATTACGTTTGCAAGAATACACCCTTAGCAGTAGGGTGTTATTTGCCATCTGATGATTTGAATCACATTTCATCAATTCCTGTTGAATATACAATTAAAGAAGATTTTGAAAGTGATCGAGTCGGTCAGATGCCACGCAACTGGTTGCTCTATAAGAATGAAGAATATAAAATCGATGGCGTGAGTGCCATCGTCGATGAAGTCGAAGGTAATCGTTTTGTTAAGTTATATTCAGACGGCTTGAAAGCACCCGCATATCCCCAATCCGCACCCACACCCACTTTCATCTTTACATCCAAATTTAATTTAGATATCGATCGAAAAGGTGTTGCATATGGTAGTGTTATGATACCAAGTGATGTGACATCTAATGTTATCAGTCTTGGTGTAGCTACTGGTGCAGTCAATACGATATCTGTAGTCATTGATACCGATTTAAAAGTTTCAGTCAAAGTTGGGGGACCCTATTTCTATTATTCGGGTTCTGGTGATGGTGGAGATGTTTACGTGACAAGTTATACGCTTCTTCGCGATGAATGGTATCAATTTAAATTTGAATGGGACGCATCCATAGATGTCATTAAAGCAATTTTAGTTTTAAATGATGTTGAAATTGAGTTATTTAGTGGTCCTTTCCACATTTCTTCTAGATACAATGCAGAAGCAACTGGAGCACTTTTAGTTCCTAATGTCTTTAAGGTCACAATGCCAAGATATATGTCAGGATGGGCTTATCTTGATGATGTGTTTATTGAAAGAAAGGGTGAATGAGCATGAAAAAATTAATGATTTTGTTTTTTATGGGTTTAACCATTTTTCTATCCCTTTCAAGCTTTAGTGTACAAGCCGCTACAGGTATAATATATACAGAAAGCGACTATGACAGATTGCATGCAGTAATTCAGCATGTCGATAATGTCTTAAAGTATGGGCATGAATACAATACAGATACAAATCTATTGCCTGATGCGATTAACACCTTGACAGGTGATCCAGCAAAATGGACATTTCCTAATCGTGCACAGGTACCCTATTCAGATTTAGCAAATCAGCAGAATTTCTTCAGAACACTTGTCGCCTTATCAAAGGTGACAAGTGATTCAAAATATAAAAATGAAGCAGTTTCAATTTTAGATGAGTTCATGACAAATTATCAAAATCCGAACGGACTCTTTTATTGGGGAGGTCATCGAACGATTAATCTAGACACACTTGAGGTGCAATCAACAGAAGGTCCAAATGGGCCTCATGAACTTAAGAACATGATGCCTTTCTATGAATTGATGCTTGAAGTTAATGAGGAAGCAACCTTAAGATTCATGAGACAAT
>Ga0268276_1003168_pt1 | contig 13079 bp, 13 predicted proteins | sample saktaG_4_FD_190145 | JGI IMG/M metagenome (GOLD analysis project Ga0268276, IMG submission 190145) | Saline water microbial communities from Sakinaw Lake, British Columbia, Canada - sak_2010_1_5_45m | ecosystem: Environmental > Aquatic > Non-marine Saline and Alkaline > Saline ...
GGCGGTTGACTTGTCCAGCTCTTCAAGAGGCCAAGTTTCTAATTGAAGGTAATAAATTAAGCGAGCTAGAGATTGATATTGCTGATACTCTTGTTGTGTCATATAGCCGGTGACGTTTCATTTTTGGGTATTGGCTGTTGGGTTGTTTGTTTGGCTTTCTGAATCATTTCCTCTTTACGTTTTTGCATCTCCAGTAATTCCGACGGTCGGGTAGTGATTAATTGATGCTCGTCCGGTGAGGCGATAACACGAATAGCCACATGATTGGGTCCGGCAAAAAAGATGCCTTCCCCAATATCTGCCGCTAGTAAGAGTTGTTTTTCACCCTCGGAAAGATAAAAAACTTGAGCCACCTTATCAATGGCCGCCGGTGATTGTTTCATTAAGATTTGAATTGAAGAATTGGTTAAAATCGCCTTGCCATAATCACTGCCTAAGAAATCTTCAACATCCTGGGTGATGGTCGTTAAACCCAGATAATATTTTCTGGCTCTTTTGGCAATGGAATAAATGAAATTAGCCGAGTCAGGATATTTCATTAAATACCAAGCTTCATCAACAATTAAAATTCTCTTTTTCATATCTCTTTTAATCTTGGTCCAAATATAATCCAAAATAATAAACATGGCAATGGGGCGCAAGGCTTCTTCCAGCTCTTTAATGGAAAAAACTGTGAAAGGATTTTTAATATCCACATTAGATTGCTGGTCAAAGATACCGACAAAAGAACCTTTGACAAATTTTTCAATCCGGTCGGCCAAATTTCTGGCATCTGGTTCTTCCATGCCGATTAAAGCTTTGTAAAGATCTTCCATTAAGGGTGGTTCATTTTTTTGGGTGGCCGGGTCACTGGTAATGCCTTTCATTTTGTAAGTTAAAACCAGGGCTCGGTCCAATAAAGCCTCTTGTGAGGTGTTTAATTGTCCCATAATGACTTTAAAAAGAGAATGCAGGGACATGATCTTTAACCCCAGTTCGTTTTCCCCTTCTTCATAAATTGCCGAAAGGTCAAAAGGGTTAATTTTAGCTTGGCTTTGAAAGCCAAAGGAAATATATTCCCCGCCGACGGCTTCCGCCAGGGTTTTGTATTCCGACTCCGGATCAATGGCAATAATTTCCGTGCCAAACATTAAAGAACGCAGGGCTTCAAGTTTAACCAAATAAGATTTTCCGGCCCCGGATTTGGCAAAGATAACTGCGTTGGCATTTTCCAAACTAAAGCGGTCAAAAATAATTAAAGAATCATTATGTTCGTTAATCCCGTAAAGCACCCCCTCATTGGCGGTTAGCTCTGAGGAGGTAAAAGGAAAGGTTGTCGCCAAAGAAGTCGTATCCATATTGCGGGTAATCATTAACTTGTCGACACAAGTGGGGATGGTGGTTTTAAAGCCATCCTCCATTTGCAAAGTCGCATGTTTGGCAATAATCAAAAGTGAACCTAAGGTGGAGGTCACTTCTTTGGCAACTTTATTTAACTCTTCTAAAGAGTCAGCCGGAATGGTGACGTAAAGACCAAACTGAAAAAACCTTTCCGAACCTTTAACTAATTGTTCTTGCAACGACCGGGCATCTTCTAATTTGGCCTGAGTGCTCGGATCAATTAATCGGCCTCGTTCAACATCAGTTTGGATTTCCGCTTCCATCTCGGCAATCTTGCGTCTTAAATTATCCAAAACACTTTTCCCTTCGACCGGATAGATATACATGGCGATATCCAAGGAATGATCAAAGTTGATTAAGGGTCCTAGCCAGTCGGCGGTCACAAATCTCGGATAACCGGCAATAAAAAGAGTCCGGAAATATTTATTGCCGATTTTCAAGAAATCAAAATCAACTTCAATGGCCCCAGGGGCAATAATATCCTGAACCGAAACCATACCTTGGCCCAACTGGAGCAAAGCATCGTTTTCCGGCGAGGAGGCTTGATTATTCTTTTGGTTGTTTTTAAGAAACGGCAGTTCCATTTTTGACAAGATTGTTAATTTGGTTATGGATTGATGGTTCTTCTGGGATAGGTTTAATTTCTGGTTTTAGACTAACAGCGGCCTTAACAATGGGTGCTTTGTATTGAGATGATTCGGCCATTTGCTGACTGCCTGATTCCGGATTATAAATATCGAAAAACAAGCGAATGAGCTCCTGGCTTTCCAACTGTTTTGACTTTAAACCTAAGCGGGCTAGCTGTCGAAGGAAATGGTCTCTTTTCGGATAAAGATTGATTTTGGCTTGTTGGAGAATATAGTTTTTATCAAAAGGCAGACTTTTTTGGCGAGCCACTGTCTTTTTCAAAGTTCTGACCACGCCTAACTCTAAAGAAGTCATGGGGATGACTAAATAAAATTTTTTATCCAAGACATTGTTTTTTTTGATAGTTTCCTGGATAAACTGCCGATATTTAATAATCTGGTCTCTGATTAATTTTCGGGTCTCTTTGTTTTGTCTTTCTTCCAGCAAACCCAAATAGGCCGAGATGTCTTTTCGGGCCGAGCGGACGACAATCTGCGCGGTGAAGTTTAAAGAGTTCAAAAGACCGGCGTAAGCATAAATGGTGGCTTCTTGTTCTTTTTCCGACAACAAACCGAAATTAATGGCGGTCGTGGCTAAAACCAGACAAGAAGAACCGTCTTTTAAAATGACAATATCGTCTTTAATATCTTCAATCTCAAGGTGCTCTTGAGTTGAAGCGCGAATGGCAATTTTGGCAGGATCGGGCATATTTTTAAGCTTTGGCTCTAATTTCAATTGGTTTAATAATTTCGCCCTTAGCTTCTATTTTAATTATATCAAATTGATGGCCTTCTTTTTCGGTTTCAATTTCATAAAGACCATTAGGCAAAGGGGTGGCAATCATAAATTGACCCAAGCGGCTGGTTCGCAAAGCCCTGACCGGAATGTCTTGAGTATTTCTGATTTCTAAAATGGCCCCCTCTATAATTTTGCCTTCCTGGTCTAAAACCATACCGACAATCAAATTCGGCCTGGTGGGAGGAGTGGGGATGGAGAGCTGCAAATTCGTCTTGGCTTCTACCAAAGGTTTTCTTGGCCGGCTGGTTTTTTTAGGGAGAATAACCGAATGGTAGGGTGGAATTGGTCGTGATGATTCTTTGGTCGGACGAAAGGCTGGTCTGACTGGCTGAGCGGATGGTGGACTGACCGGCCGGTAAGGCCGGTAAGCTGGCTTTGGTTCAGCTTGCGTTTGAGTAGGTAAAGGTGTTAACCGAGGTGAGGCCGGAGCAGGATGAACCAACTGAAAAAGATTGGTGATTTCATTTAAAAAACTGGCTTCTTTTTGGTCTAAGGGATTTTGGTTATCATTATAAGGCAAACTCGCCAGGTATTGGTTTAAAGTTGATTTGTCAGTCATAATCTTAGCTTGATTAACAGACAAAACCTTAAAAGCTAAAGGTTCAAAGATTTCTGGCTTCCATGGTTTTTTTTGCCAGATAAACTCAGTGGGGAGGAAAATGGCCTTGAAAAAAGCGATCATCCAATCACTAAGAGGTCTTTCATTAACTGGCAAGAAAGCAAAAGCAAAACCAGAAAAGCCAAAGAGAACAATCAGGGGCCATTTAAAGATCACCGGCATGGGGATGGCATAAATAATTAAACCTAAAATAGCTCCGGCGGCCAATTGAGCGAATTGTCTTAAGGTCATGTCGCCAATAAGACGAAACTCGTAAGAAGCAATGTGTTGTGGTACTGGATGTTGTTCCATGAGCAGTTTTTTACTTTCTTTCTATTCTAAAGAGCTTCTAAAATGACTTCAACTGTATATAAAGTAATCATTCAACAACCTAAATAGAGCAAAATTGTTTGACTTTGACTAATTAAAGTGATATAAAAACTTAATTATTAACTGCCTGAAAGGGCAGTTTTTGGAAGGAGAAAAAATGAGCTGGCAGGAAAAAATTGAAAAATATACACAAAAACAAGAAGAAGCTTTCAGCCTTAAAAAACTTAAGGGAGAGGAAGTTGATAGGATTGTGGAAGAAAAGAGACTTAGAATTATTAAAGAGAGAAACTTGCCACTTATTGAACAGCTGAATAAACTTCCTGTTAAAGAATTTTTAACAGAAATAAGAGACGAGGAATGGAAATTAGGGGAGGTAGTGGCTGTCCCAGGAGAACCAAAAATCAGACTAATAGCTAAATGGCCACGAGTAATTCCTGACCATACTGATGCAATATACGATGGTGCGGGGGATTGGATCAGAGATGAATCTGTGGCCGGATGGGTAGAGTCTCAAGGGGAAGTTATTGAAATCGGTGCTCGTTGGGAAGATATTGTTAATCCTAAAAAACAAGTTTTTTACTCCGAAGATGATTTACCTTCAGAGTTTTACTGGTATCGTGACAGCTGTAACTGGTGGTATCCGAATGACGAGGGAAGAAAACTTTTTATTGAAAACATAACAGGAGAGAGTATTTATAGTTTTCCTTCTTATCCCAAGGCCTCCGAAGGAGATAAACAACCTTTTCCATTACAAAGAAACCGAGATAGGCGGGAAGAAGAATCAAGTTTACCAGAAAAAGAGAAGATGGTGTTCTATGGACATGCGGTAGGGTGGAACCCAGGTTCGTCTGAGACAACATATTGTGAATTTTATAGTCATGCTCGATATTTTAACTATTACAGTGGTTTTGAAGGACCATCAATTAATGACCCTGATATTGTTTCAAAACTTGAGAAAAGTTTAATAAAAATGTGTCTTCTTAGAAGAGAAAGGGGAAAAGATTTTTTGCCGCCATTTGATAGATGTAAAGAAGAATCTAAATTAGATGCGATTAAACTGGTTAATGCAGGACAGTGTCGGCGAGGGTTTGGCAATATTTCATCTGAGGAAATTAAAAAAATATTTACTTAAGCCTGCCAAAGCAAGATTAGAAAAGAAATAATAACTTTCATCTTTTTCCCTTAAAATCTTGTTTTTAATTTTCTAAAGTTATTGTTTAATTAATTAAACCATGTTTGGCATGCTGGACTAGTAAAAAGTTTGTGGGGTTTGGTATAATTAGGACAAAAGGAAAAACTTTATGGCTGAAAAGCATGAGGGGGATATCCCAGAAAATAATAAGAATCAGAAATCTTTTTTGAAGCCCGATGAACCCTTTAAAGATTGGTATGATCGTGTATATGGGAGTAAGAAGAAAGATGAGGAGTCAAAAGATACTAAAAAAGAGTCAGAAGAACAAAAAGAAGAGTCGAAAAAAGAAAAAGAAATTGTCGACAAAGGAAGTCGACAAAAAGATGATATTTTTCGCACATTTTTAAATTTTATTTCTTCGTCTGACCAAAACCGCGAAACGCTTCAATATGCCCTTGGTTTACTTAAGGAACAATATTCAAAAAAAGAGATTACAAAAGAACAATTCGAAAAATTGAAGACCTTAACAGAAAATAAATTATCTCAATCTAAAAAGGGAGATTTTTCAAAAGAGAAAAAGACGGAGAAAAAAGATTTCAGAAAAGAAAAAAATAAAGAGGAGTCAACTCAAGAAAGAAAAGCCCAAAGTAAAACTCCCAAAGATAAAGGGAGACAGGGCCCAACCTATCAAGAAATACTTCAAGAAATTAGGGAAGCTGAAGGCGAAAAGGACTCTCTGAAGGACAATAAGGAAAAAGATGAAGCAGAGAAACGACTTGGTGAGCTGGAGAAGAAAAGGGAAGAATATACTCTTCGTGCTCGAAGAGAAGGGTTTTTTAAGGATTTAGAAGAGATAACTGGTGGTATAAGAGAAATGACTGAAAGGGGAAAATATTTTTCAGCAGATTTAATTAGAGAATCTAGGGCTTCAATTACTGATCCAGAAGGAACACCTAAAGAGCTACAAGGGATTCGCCAAGACTATTACCAAAGAGAAATCTTAAAAATTCTCAGAGAGAAGTCAATACCAAAAGACCTTGAAAAACAAAAGGAAATACTAAGAGAATATCTTAAGGTTTTACGAACTGGGCGGTTGGCGCCGGAATTGATAACCAGCAATCCTCTCTGGATTGAGATGACTTCTATGATTCCCTATTTTAAGCCCGAACTTCAAGAAGAATTTAAAGCAAGATTTGAAATTTTCAGGTATGCGCTTGGGTTTAAGACGGCTGATGGCGTTGAAAGTGGGATTAGTGGGGCTTCTCGCGTTCTTTTATCTCATATTGGTAAGGCTCTTAAGGTCCCGGAAATTCAAAAAGCCTACGACTTGCTTGAAGAAAGCTCCCAAATTACAAAAGAAGAAATTCAGATTACAAAAGAAGAAATTATGAAAATTGTGATAAAAGATAATCTTTCTAATAAAGAAGCAGAAGAGAAGCTAAAAAAAGAAAAGCTAAAAAAAGTAAACCCTCTTTATACAGGGCCTAGAGAGCAGACCAAGGCAGTTTTAGAATATATATCTCTTAAATTGGCAAAAATCCTCGGAGAAAATACAGCTGGACTAAGTGACGAAGAAAAATCAGAATTAGCGGATAAATATATGTGGGCCGTTGAAGAAGCTGATGATGTTTGGAGAATTACTTTTCGTTCGGATGAGAGTGATATCGGAATGGAAGGCATGGGTGGGCAATGGTACCTTAATCGCCTTTTCCACTATGCTAAGAGGCTGGAGAGAAAAGGCTTTGGCTATGAATCTACCAGAAAATATTTTAACAAGCCCTTTTTCCCAGAGGAAATTGCGCCTAGTAAAAAGGGTGAGGCAAGAGGCCTAATGATGCAGGGATGTTGGGAATATCAAATAAATTATCTAAAGATAGAAGGCTTGGAAAAATTAGGATTTGAACGAGAAGGCGGTGAGGAACACATATATTATGGGGAGGATGGAAATGGACGCGAACTACCATATGTAATTTATAAAAAAGAGTTCAAGGCCCCTGATGGCAAATCAAAAGAAATGGAAGTTAGAATGAGTGTTGATAAAAAAGGCAAATATACCAATGTGATAGAAGTGGCAAATCTGAGCGCAGAAATCTTGAGTAAAATTTGTGAAAAAGTTCCAGAAGGATTTTATGGGTCTTACGTTGGAGATTGGATAATTAAGGCCGATAATACCAAGAAGTTATTAGAGGGTGGAGTGTTAAAAATTCCTCCTGGAAGTGAAGAAAATATAGAAAGATTATTGTCAGATTTAAGGGCTAAAAAGCTTTTTGATCATCTTGATCCCCTTAGTAAAGATAAGGAAAGGAAACCAGGCAAGTATTATCAAGAAGATGCCTGGGAGGATTTGCTTCGGGGGGCTGTTGATTTTGGCCTTCATGAAGGAAAACATATGTTTGAACAATGGAAGATATGGGGGGCCTGGAGAGCAGGTGTTTTAACCAAAAAAGCAACAGATTTAAAAGTTATCACCAACGAGCAGGGGACAAAGATAGAAAATGAGATGTTAACCTTCTTAGGAATGAGAGGGAATATTCCTCGTTTATTAAGGTGTAATTTCGATCGATTCACCATGGTTTATCGCTGGGGGCCAATGAGAGGAATGTTATTAGCAGAAATGATTAAACAATTCTTTCAAGGGATACTCCCAGAATTGCCTTCTGCTCCGAGAAAAAAGTAAATAAATAGCCTTAATTTATCTTTTTATCCTGATTCAGTATTATTTTGTTTATTCTTTGGCTTCAGACGGGAGAAAGCACCTCCAAGTGCGCCCCTAACACCACCTTCTTGAGCGCCAGTCATAACTTGTTGTTCATAAGCTTTTTCCATTCCCGCCTTGGCCCTACCAACTGGATAGGTAACAGGTGTGGCAACAAGTTTCCCAGCGGCAGCAATTGGGGCGGCAACTCCTGCGGCGATACCACCAATTCCTGGAGCTCCAATTGATTTTTGCACGGAGGAGATTACTGTTGGAGTGGCGATGACAATTGCTACTCCGATTAAAACTTGAATGGAAGCAGTGGTACTATTTGTTCCGATAAAAGGAGCGACCCAAAGATTTCCACCTCCGGCACTTTCCATCAATTTACCCCCAATTCCAAACATTGCAGCAACAAGAGGGAAGGGAATAATATTACTGATCATCAATTTTAACCAGTTATTCAAACCCTTTTGCCCGGGAACTGCCTCAAGCATAAGGAGGATGGGGGAAAAAATAACCCCCGCGATAATGCTAATATAGGAGATTAACAAAGAGAAGAAAATTTTAAAGATAGAAAAGGCAATAGCGACAGCGATGACAGCAGTCCCCAGCCCCCCTATCGCAAAACCCATAACTTGGCTAACGCCACCGGGGATATTTGTAAATAAGCCCTCAGTAAAAGTGTTTAGGGCACCGAAGATATCGCCGAATCCCCCCCAACCGCCAAGCAGTCTTGTTGTAAGGCCAAAAATATTTTGGTCAATGATTGGCTCCGACCCTATTAGGGTAAAAATTAAAAGGATAACGACGTAAATCAAATCAATCATAAAACCGGCAATGGCATAAGAAAAAGTAACTAAAATAAGAGAAATGATAATCTTTGGCAGGGCATTTTGGATGGTAACCACAGTTTGCGGATTAATTTTAAGCCTGAACATAATCGCAAAACCGGTAAGAATGAAGATGATAGTGAAGAAAATGTAGGCTAAATTACGAAAAGTGGTCCAGATTCCCAAAATCGGGTTTAAACCTTCAAAGCCAACTCCCTGAGCATAGGTTGGTTTAATAATTTTTAGACGAGTTCCTAAGTCGGCAAAATATTCTTTTGAGGAAGCCGGTGGATTTGTATACATAGCCGTGATTAAATTATTCATTCCTCCGACAAAGCTACCGCCCATGGCAAAAGTAATTTCAGGGTCAGGAGAACCGAGAATATTTGTACTGATAGAACCGATGATATTATTGACTGTGGTGAAATCAAAACTGCTTTTTTCCCACGAAGTACTTTTCAAACCTTCGGTAAATTGTTCAGAGTAGGTCGATTTTGCTTCTCCTTCTCCTTGGCCGGGATTATAAGCAAAAGCTTGACGATTAAAAACCAATAAAAAGGCAAAAAATAAAAGAAGTGAGAAGATTATTTTATAAAGTGAAATTTTAGGCAGTTTTTTCATTTCAATTTAAGATTATGCTTTTTCTTTTTCCTTGTCAATATTATTGTGCTTAATTTTGATAATCCTTGGGATTACAGGAAATACAAAGAGGGTCGATGTTGCTGACGTTAAATTTTGTATCCGGTGGATATAAAGAACAAAGCTGGAGACAATAACGGGCCTTGGGGAGATTTTGACCCTGAAAATTATTTTTTTTGTCATCACCGGAGATTGAAACATCTGAGTAGTCTTTTATCTCGACCAGATATGAGGAATCTCCAGCCAAGGGACTCTTGGTAATTTTGGAGTCTATATCATAAGGGATAAAGCTGCCAAAAAAAGCTGATTCGGTAGCTAAACTGGCGCCGCCGATAAGGTAACCCCAGCTTTCTTCTCTTAATTGGCTTTTTTCCTTGGTTAGGATAAAAATATTTTTAATCTTATCAATAATTCTTTCTATTTTTTCTTTAATGATTTCGAAAAAAGACCCCGTTTCAAATTCTGTTCCGGCATCTTCAATCTCAGGTTTTTGCCCAAGAGCAAGGTCATCTTTAACACATGTGCCGGAACCTTTCATTCCAATGAGTTGGTGTTTAGGGTCGGGATTTACTTCTGTTGAAGAAGTGGTCTCAAATTCAGGCTGCTCAATTACTAAATTTAATTTCTTCGGCGCTTCACAAATTTTAGAGTTTTTAGTTAAAATACCACAAAAAATTCTTGATTGGCCTAAAAGATTTGTCCACCATTCCGGGTTTTTTATTTTTGTTCCCGGAAAGAGTTCTGATTTACCGACATCACCACCCCAAAGAACTTCATTCGGTCCTGACATATCACCGTAGACAAGATGTAATTGTCTACTTTCAAGATTGGTAAAATTTTTCGTTTTGATATCTACTTTTCCAGTTAGGCCTATTGGCAAAAGTTTGGGTATAGCCGATTGAAGATAGTTGTCCATTTGGGAAAAATCTGGTTGTTTAATATCTTTCAGAAAAATGTTTCCCTTAATAGGTTGGTTTTTATCATCTCGCCAAGTTTCAGTCCCCTGGACTTGAGAACTTGAGCCAAGAGAATTATTTAAAGTGTCTGGTTCTTCATTTTCTTTGCTTAAATCGATATTAAAATCAGTACAAATAACGCTTTGGACAGGCTTAATAATTTCTGCATCTTCAATATTTTCTTCCTGAGCCTTAACAATCGAAAAATTAACGAAGCCAATAAAGAAAAGAAGATTAATAATTAGAATTAAAGGCAATTTTTTCATTTAAGGGATTTCAAGGTTAAATTCTGTTACCTTAACTCCCGTGAATTTTTCAATAAAAAGAAGAATAAACCAGGCAGCGATGACAATGACTAAACCCAAAATGGCATAAGTTAAAGTACTGCTGGCCGCTTGGGTTTTTTTAGGGTCGCCACCGGCCGTTAAATATTGGAAACCGCCAACGATAAGCATGACAAAAGCAGCAATTCCTGCCAATCTGACAGCAATATTAAGAACCCTTTCTACTATTACGGCAAGGTCTTGTAATATTGCTGGGTCATCTGGCTTTTCTTTATTAGACCAGTCTTGCGCAAATACCTTGGGGATAATTAATGGGAAAAAATGAATATACTTCACCTTTTTAATTTACAACAAAAATAGAAGCCACGTCAAGGAAGATTTAATTAATTAAATCAAAATTAGTGGCAATTTTTATTATCCTACTGGCGTGATAACTAATTTAAAAATATCAACACCAAAGAATTTTCCAATTAATGACATGATTGCCCAAGCTGCGAAAACGATTACCAATCCCACTAAAGCGGAAGTTAATGTTTTTTGGGCTACAGCGGTTTTTTCTTTGTCACCCCCAGAGGTAATCCAGCGGATACCACCCACAATTAAAAAGATAAAAGCAATTAAAGCAGAAATGACCAAAATCAACTGGATTGCGCCCGAAACAATATTCGGAATCGTTAAAGCACCCAGGCCTTCAAATGAGCCCTTTGGGCCAATATCTATTTCTTCATCCGCGGCAAAAGCGACAGCCGGTAATAAATTTTTAATATTCAATTTTTTCTCACCCCCCTTCTGATTTAATGATTTTTATTATTTTAGAACTGGTGGTCCTGAATAAGAATTAGGTGTTGGCCATGGAATCTTTAGGTTTTGAAACCATCCCAGACCGAAAATACCCCCCACAAAGTTCGCAATAGCAAAAACCGAAATTAAAATAACAAAACCAACAATGGCGTAGGTTAATCTTTTTTGAGCGTTTTGGATTCTGTCTTTATCGCCACTGCCGCCAATCATGGCGATTCCACTCCAGATAATCATAATAACTAAGATGACAGCTCCGGTGATAATCATAGCATTAAAAATATTCGATAACAAAGCGCCAATAATTTTTGTTCCTGCCTCTGTTCCACCACTGCCATATAGAGGAGCAACTACCGGATTACGAATAACCCCTTCTTCGCCTTGAGCTAATAGTTGTGTTAGTAAAAAGTCAAAAATTATCATTTTGGTGAAATAATGTCAAAAATAGTGCCAAGCTCTAAAAATTTAACACCTAAGAACGTTCCTAATATAGCAATCAAGCCGTAAGCAGCCACAACGATAGCGATACCAATAAGTGAATTGGTGAGTTTTCTGCCGGCGTTTTCAATTCTGGTTTTGTCACCAGCAGCGTTCATGTAATTGTAGCCGGCAATAATGGCTTGGAAAAGAAACCAAATACCAGCCCCAATGGTCATTGCTCCTAACGCATTAGAGATAATGCTTGAAAGAACCCCAGCTGGATTTTCACTAACTTGGGCCCAAGGACCAAAACCAGGCCCCTCACCAATTTTTCCTAATGGCTTTTCCATAATAGAATATGCTAATAAATTTTTCATTTTTAATTATTGAACTCCCATTTCTCCCCAATTAAAAGGCCCTGTAATACTGGGTTCTAAAATAGCTCTCGCATTACCAAATAATATTTGTCCTAATAAAGCGGCTAACACAAAAGAAGCCACAATGATAAAAAGGCCAACTATTGATTGCCAAATTTTCGCCCAGGCTTTTTCCACTAATTTCGGATCACCGCCGGCACTCATAAAAGCATAGCCCGCCAAAATAAAATTCAAAAGGGCAAAAATGCCAGCGCCGACAATTAAAAGACGAAGAATATTATTGAAAAGTATAATTAACCCGCTCGGATCACCGGTGGGGGAGAATCTCTTAATGGCTTCTGGTGGGTTAATGGTACCAAAAAGTTTGTCTAGTTCCATTTTTAAATTTTTGGCTCACCAAATGTTGGTGCTAAGATATTGAGTCCGGTTACTATTTGGATAATTTTAATTATCCAAAAGGAACAAAAAATAATAGCAAAGCCAATCAGAGCAGCCGTTATCGCTTGTTTGCCTTTTTTGGCTTTTTCCGGATTATCCTCGCCTGCTCCTATGATAAAGCTAAAACCGCCGATAATCAAGAGGACGAAAAGTAAAATTCCGGCCAAAACATAAATATTTTGCAAAAGATTGGAAATGATTTCACCAATGGAACCAAAACCTGCGGCACCCTTAATTCCTTGGTTAGGTCTAACCCAAAACTGATCCCCAATATTGAAAGCAAAAATACTTTTCACCATTTTAGTCTAGCAACTTTTGATTGAATCTGTCAACAGATTAATGATAAAATAGCTTTTGCTATGGCCAGGATAAAATTAGACATGAATAATATTCCTCAGTATATTGGGATTATTATGGATGGCAATCGCCGTTGGGCGGAAAAAAGAGGTTTGACTATTAATGAGGGCCATGAGGCTGGGGCTAAAAATCTGGAAAGAATTGTTAATCATTGTTTGGATTTAGGGGTTAAAACCTTAACTGTTTATGCTCTTTCCACCGAAAATTGGCGCAAAAGGACCAAAAAAGAAGTCAAAGGAATTTTTGATCTTATTTTACGAGTGGCCAAAGAAAAGAAAAAAGAATATGAAGTTAAGGGAGTTAAGATGGCGGTTTTGGGTGAATTTCAGGCTTTTCCCAGAAAAGTGGCAAGAGCCATTAGGGAAATTTTAAACATTGTTAAAACTCACGAGAGGCTGAAGGTTAATTTGGCTTTAA
>Ga0268276_1003169_pt1 | contig 13077 bp, 11 predicted proteins | sample saktaG_4_FD_190145 | JGI IMG/M metagenome (GOLD analysis project Ga0268276, IMG submission 190145) | Saline water microbial communities from Sakinaw Lake, British Columbia, Canada - sak_2010_1_5_45m | ecosystem: Environmental > Aquatic > Non-marine Saline and Alkaline > Saline ...
CTTTCGCAGCCAAATAAGCTCCATATAATCCGGTTTCCTCTGCATCAGTCATTAAGATATATATACTGTTTGTTAAAGACTTATTTCCATATAAGCGTGCTATTTCAAGCAACGTAGCTATTGCGTAACCATCATCTGCAGCACCATAAGATCTTCCCAGTTCACCATCTCTGCCAACGTGACCTCTTGAGTCGTAATGTCCAACAAGTAATATACCCGTATCTGAGGTACCAGGAATAACAGCTAGCAAATTGTTGACATCGTATTCTGCTTCAAAAATTTGTGGGCTTGGATAATTCATTTCGGTAACATGACTAGCTCCAACAAAAATTTCTAGTTGGTCTTTTAAATATTGTCGAACTGTTTCATGTGCTACAGGATCAAAAACAGAATGTGGTTCTCTAGATAATACTTCTATGTATTCTGCTGCATAAGCTGCGCTAAATGTATCATCATTTTTGCTAATTGGAATCGGTGTATAAAGAACAAATGTGCTTAAAATAACGCTGAAAAGTAAAATGCATAAAGTAATTTTCAAACTTATAGATTTCATGTTTTTATCCTCTTATTTTGAATATCAAATTATTCTATTTTCTATCATAGCACAACATATTGCATAAGGCAATGTTGATATCGATTAGATCCTATCTCTTTTTAAACACTGCATATCGGTAATTGTTCGTATCAATAAAATCCAAATGATACAAATCAGCCATATATCTAAATGTTTTAGGAGTGAAAAAAGAAACATGAGTTTTATCACGCATATAGTGCCAATCAAAAAACAACTGCCTATTTTTCGGATGAAACAATGTCATGATGCTTAATATGCCAAAGGGCTTTAAATGATCGTAGAACAATTGAAATGCGTTTAAAGGATCAACTAGATGTTCTATGACTTCAGTGCTAGTTATCAGATCATAAACTTGATTTTCATATACTTTTTCTGTTGCATAATACAAATCATATATATCCACATCGAAATGATAGACATCTTTTAAGATGGCTGCTAATACTGGACTTGGTCCGCTTCCGAAATCTAACACTTTACCCTTATTTATAAAGGGAGAAACAGCAGACTCAATAAAATCGGTTAAGAAATTGACATACCCAATATTCTGAATGCTGTTTTGATGTTCATCATATTTTCTTATCTCTTCTTCTCTACTGCTATGATTTTTTTCATCTTTAAAGATGAACTCGCAATTTGGACATTCATGAAATAGGATATCAAATTTTGGATGTCGATAAGAAATAGTATCGTGTCCACATATTTTACATGCAATCATATGTTTTAATTCTCCTTAAAAAAATAACAGGACGATATAATATAAAACAGGAATTAACAAAGCAGGTAGCATATTTGCTACTTTAACTTTTCTAAGTTCCATAAAGTTAATTCCAATAGCAATAAGTAGAATATTCCCAACCATGGCAACTGAATTGATCATTTCGATAGGTAGGAAATTCGAGGTATACATCGCAAGAAGTGTGATTGATCCTTGATAGATTAATACACTAATAGCTGAAAAAATAACACCAATTCCAAAGATTGAAGCTAAAATCATAGCTGTTACAAAATCGAGTGCACTTTTGATAAGGAGTGTTGTAGTATCTCCATAAAGGCCATCTTGAAGCGGTCCGACAATCGCCATGGCACCCACACAAAATATCAATGTTCCGGCAACAAAACCTTTTGCCAAAGGTGGAAGATTGTATTTTTTTTCAATACCTTCAGCCCATCGACTCAATCTTCCATCAATATCAATCCATTCACCGATGATGATACCAACCACTAAAGAGATGACAATGAGTAACTCACCTTGTGTTGAAATTAATGACCCCTCAATAACTAAAAAGTATTTGAGAAATAAACCTAATGAAATTGCAACAAGACTTATTCCAAGAGCAAACATCACACTTTTTTGTATTTTCTCGGGTAATCCTCTTTTAAAAACAACACCCAAAATGCTTGCAATTATAATTGCTCCTACATTGATTAATGTTCCCATAGCATCTTTCTCCTAAAGTATTTAATATTTCTATTATATGATGAAAACCTCGTTTTGGTTATATCTATAAATAAAAATGGCTGAAATCAGCCATTTAAATCTATTTTCTATTTGTTACCAATATAATGGATTATCCTTAATCTTGGTTTGATAAAGGTTGATCAATTGTTCTTTCATCTCTTGAGGCATAACGTAGTTTTGAAATGATAGATGATCGCGAAGCTGATCAATATCCTTGATGCCTGGAATAACAACCGACACCTCAGGATAGCTTAAGATAAAACCAATAGCATACTTGGTCAAGATATCAGCTTGAGTTATTTCTTTCATCTCTCGAACCAATGCTGCTCTTCTTTGAATAGTTTCATCATCCCATCTGGAACGAATTCCTTCAAATTCGGAAAATTCATCATATTTACCGGTTAACCAACCTGAGTCCAAAGGAACTTTAACAATGATTTCTATACCCTTTTGCTGAGCTTCAGCAAATAACTCTGATGCATCTTGAAAGAAAACATTGAACAAAATCTCAACAATATCTACTTTTAAGTGATCAAGAACAGCTCTGAACTCTTCATAAGTGTCAATACTGACTCCATAAGCTCTAATCATACCTTCTTTTTTAAGTTTTTCCAACTCAATAAAGTGTCTTGATTTACCTTCAAGTATATCCATTCCTGGGTTATGCAAAAGAAGACAATCTAAATAATCTGTTTCTAAACGTTCAAGACTATCATAGATTTGTTCTCTAAGTGAAAATACAGAAAAATCAGTTTCACCATCAGCAGTATGGCCGAATTTAGTACTGATATAAACTTTGTCTCTTAAATCTCTGGTTGCTGATCCGATGATGGACTCGCTGAGTCCAGCAGCATAACCTGGTGCAGTATCAAAAAAACGGATGCCTTTATCAACGGCTTCTTTTACTAATTCTATGCCTTCATCAACCGACATGTATCCCCAGAAATCCGTGTTTCCAAGTTGCCAAGAACCAAATCCCAGCCTGTTTGCTTTCAATTTATTCAATTGATTGTTTGTTTTTACCATAGAGACCTCCTATGTGCTACCTCTATTTTAACATATTTCATAAAATGAAGACTACTCATTTTGCTTTGTGATAAAATGAAATCAAAGGAAGCGATTTTATGAGAAATATTGAAACAAGACATTTATACATTGATACGACTAAAAATGAGCGTACAATTAGAATTTCACTCCCAGAAAACTACATGACGTCAAATGATAAATATCCGGTATTATATATGCATGATGGACAAAATCTATTTGATGACAAAACATCCTATAGCGGTATATCTTGGGGTATTACTGAAACGATAACAAATCTATTAGAAAAAGGACTAATTCGCGATCTCATTATCGTAGGTATTGATAATTCCGATAAACGATTGTTTGAATACTCTCCTTGGAAACGTTCTAGATCTGTTAATACAAAATTTCTAGGTGCTGTTGGTGGTTTAGGTAAAGCTTATGCCAAATTTATCATAAATAAAGTCAAGCCTTTTATTGATGGAAATTATCGGACAATGCCAAGTTATGAACATTCAATGATTGGTGGAAGTTCAATGGGAGCATTTATTTCCACATACATCGCATTGAAGTATCCAAAGGTTTTTAAACATGTAGGTATCTTCTCTCTATCTTCATGGTTCAATGAAAAAGCTTTTTTAAATTTCATTAAGAAAACCAATGTTGATACTGATCAAAGATTTTTCATCTCAATAGGCAGCAAAGAATCAAGTAATGAAAAAATGCCCGACTTTAGTGAACTCTATCTCCAAAACAGTAGAAACCTATACAACTTACTTAAAGAAAAAAATGTAAATGACATTCTCTTCATTGAAACTGATGATATCCATCACGAATCCGCATGGAGAAAAGTATTCCCTGATTTTATTCGTTTTGCAAATAAAAAGTCCTAGTAGGACTTTTTATTAGTCAAACATCCATTTTAAAACCTTTTGGATGTAGTCATCCCAAAAGGACCAATCATGTGAACCTGACGATTCAACAAATGTAAATTCTGTTTTTTGCTGTTTTAAAAATGAAATAAAATTGATATTATCTTGGTATAAAAAATCATCTTTTCCACACCCTATAAAGAGGCTCATCTCCTCTTTTTCTTTTTTTGACATTTGAGAAAAGAGATATTTCAAATCATTATTTGTGTTTTGTGTGGAATTTTCGCCGAAGGTTGCAATAAATTGAGAATTTCTTCCGCTTTCCTGACTTAAAGATCTAATATGTTCTATATCTAATGCTCCCGATAGACTAGCCACCTTCTGATATTGATTTGGAAATGAAAAAGCAACCTTTAGTGCACCATATCCACCCATGGATAAACCAGCGATATAGTGATCCTCTTTTTTTGCTGATATAGGAAACATTCTTTCTACAAAATCAGGAAGCTCTTTGGATATGAATGAAAAATACTTGAAACCATAGACCATATCTGTGTAATAGCTATTATTACCATCGGGCATGACAACAGCTATCCGATACTTTTGAATATATCGTTCAATAGCAGTCAATCTTGTCCAGTCTGTGTGATCTCCTGTATATCCTGACAATAAATAAAGAACTTTGAGCTTTTCGTTTTCTTTTATATCCTCAGGAAGAAGTACGAGGATTGTTGTACCAATATCCAAAATAGTTGAACTGAAATGACATGATAATCTAGCCATATATTTTAAACCCCTCTTTTTATTAATATTATATCATGTCAACGATAAAAAAATAAAAAAGGTCCTAATGTCTTGGGGGGGGATGTAGACATTAGGACTAATTCACGGGTCTCTCCTACCAAAGGGTAGAAGAAACAGTATTATTATACATGATGCAATCAGAAATATCAACAGATATATATGCGAAATCATATATTTTTTTCTATTTAATCATGTTCATTTAAGATTTGCATTATTTTGAACAAATGTGACTGATGTTTCTATATACTTTGCATAAAAAAATAAAAATTTAATCTAAATTCACTTTTAACTGATACTTATGAATCCCAAATTCGATGATGAATGAAATGATGATTAAAATGATTGTCCATGCAAATACAAAATCATATTGAATGTTTATTTTTGCAAGATAAATTGCGTTCCCAATCGAATTTCTGCTCTGAGCAAGATACTCAGCCATGACCAAAACTTTGATTCCTAGTCCAAATGACTGCAAAAAAGACAAAAGAACATACTTTCTTACCATTGGGAAGTAAATATATTTAAGTGCCAATTTCCAATCATGCTGTTCAAGTCGATAGACATCAATGAGTTCCTTGTCTAATTGGTGAAAACCTTCAAGTACACCCGTATAGATAATTGGGAATACCATTAGAAAAGTAATCAAATAAGGTGTGTATTTCAATCCAAATAAGATCAGCAATATAACAACAATAGAAATGACAGGTATGGTTCTAAGGATTGTAACGTATGGTTTTAAAAATAATGAAATATTGTTTTTAAATCCAGCTAGAACTCCAAAGACAATACCAATAAAAGCTGAAAGTACGATAGATATAAGTAAGCGAAACACTGTTAGTGATATTGCTATTAATGATATTTTGTTTGTAAAAATACTGAAGATAGCACTAAAAACCTGATTGGGTAAAGGCAAAATGATTGGATGATCAATTGCTACATAAGCAATCACCCAGATGAGAAACAACGTAAAGATTGAACTCGTCATCCAAATCGCTTTTTTCATACCTATTCTCCGTAATAAAAGTTATCGTCAGGCAACATGCCGCCTATAAGCGCAATATTCGTTTCTGCAAGCAAATTAAAGTATTCAACTAAGGCTGCCTTAGCATCTTGTGCTGATACATAGAGAAGATTATTATTGGGAATTGAATTATAAACAACATCATATGACAATCCTATATTCAATTCTACAGCAAGTGCAGCTGTACCTTCTCGATCGTTATTGACTTTATCGATAGAATCAGTTAAGTCTTCAATCAATTGATCAATCTTGGATTGTTCCAAACTAGATTTAATGAATACACTAGCTTGAGGATATGAAGAACTTGTTGAGACTTCACCATAAAGTTCTTGAAAATCTAAAACATTGACATTATTAACAACCGCTTTTATATTTGTTAACACTGGTTCAGCGGTTAGCACTATTTTAGTTGGATCTGCAATAAACATTGCTGATGCAGAAGCTACAGAATCAACATAAGTGATTGTCGCATTCACATCAAATTCAGCCAATAAATATTTTAAGATAATATCTGGTGTGGAATTCGGACCAAAGGCAATAATCTCTTTACCTTCTAGGCTATCCATATCGGGAATGTCTGATGTTGAAATCAAAAATGTGCTTCCCCATACAATTGTAGCTAATAAAATATATTCAGGCTGAGAGTTATAAAATTTCACACCTAGATTGGATCCAGCGAAGATAGCATCATATGTTTTAGAACCAAATGCAGCAATCAGTGGATCTGGACCTTGAATGATATCAACAGTGTAATCATCGCTTGCTTGAAGATACAGTTGAGCGATTTGTGGCCCACCAAAGGGAACAATCATCGTAATAGCTTCTTTTTTTGTACAACCTGATAAAACAAATACTGTAAATAACATTAATATAACTATTTTCTTCATTTCGTACCTCTATTCTAAGTTGATTATCAATATTAATTTATTTTATTTTACTATAACTTTCACGTTTTTGATAATGCGTGTGTAATAGTTCATGTGATAAATGGGAATTAGGCTTTCCTAAGAAAGATTCATAAAGTTTGATAACAGAAGGATTTTGATGTGACTTACGCATTTCTGCTGTTTCATCAATATCATAAAGAACAGATGCTCTAAGCGTTCTAATATCCTTGGACTCGTACATTCTAGCAGGAACAATCGGTTGTCCACCACCATTGATACATCCACCTGTACATCCCATGAATTCAACAAAATGATATTGTTTTTCACTGGTTTTTAAGTTTTCTAAGAAGGTTTTAATTGCTTTCCCACCATGAACAACTGCAACATTCACTTCAGTGCCTTTAATGGTATAAGTTGCTTCTTTAATGTCTTGAAGACCACGAACTTCTCTAAACTCCACAGGAGTTGAAGTGCCTTCTAAAATCTCGGTTACTGTTCTTAGGGCAGCTTCCATGACACCACCAGTGGCTCCAAAAATATTACCTGCACCTGTATAAACTGCAAGTTCACCGAAGGGTCTCGTTGGTACTAATTGAGTAAATGGAATCTTCTTATGTCTAATTAAACGCGCAAGTTCTCTTGTTGTAAGTACGATATCAACATCACGATACCCATCTCTACCCATTTCAGGTCTTCTCGCTTCTTCTTTTTTCGCAATACATGGCATGATAGATAACGAAACAATATTTTTTGGATCTAAATGAAGTTTATCTGCATAATACGTTTTAATCAAAGCACCTGCCATTTGTTGTGGTGATTTACATGATGATAAGTTCGGAATGTATTCAGGATTATAGATTTCAAGAAAATTAACCCAACCTGGGGAACAAGATGTGAACATGGGGAATGGTCCACCATTTTCCAAACGACTAATAAATTCTGTTCCTTCTTCAAGAATCGTTAAATCAGCAGTAAAATTAGTATCCATGATTTGGTGTATGCCTAAAGCCTTTAGGGCCGCAAACATTAAGCCCTCAACATTTGTTCCCATTGGATAACCAAATTCTTCACCGATGGCTGCTCTAACTGATGGTGCAACTTGGCAAATAACTGTCTTTTTAGGATCTCTCAAAGCATACTCTAAACTCTTGACATCATCTTTTTCGCTTAATGCACCTGTTGGGCATGCTTGAATACATTTACCGCAATAGATACATCCTGCATCTTCTAGATCATGGAAAAGAGCAGGTCCAACATAGGTATCGGAACCTCTTTCATTGAAGTTTAAAATGCCTAATCCTGTTAACTGTTCACAAGCGGAAACGCAGCGACCACAAAGAACACATTTACTACTATCAATAACGATAACACCAGATGAATCGGAAAAATATAATGGTTTATCATATAATCCATACATATGATTTAAGTCGTTTTCAATAGAATATCTTCTGAGTAAATCCAAGAATTCACAATTGTCTTCTCTTGAACATGTGAAACATTCAAAACGATGCTTATGTGAAAGCAATTCTAAATTTGCTGAAACTGAACGATAGATATCAACATCGTCAGTAATGACTTTCATACCTTCTTCAACAGTCGTGCGACATGCTGGTTTTAAATTTTGCTGGCCATTGACCTTTACTGAACATAAACGGCAATTACCTTCTTCATGTATACCTTCAAGAAAGCATAGTCTAGGTATGAAAATATTATTTTCTTCTGCAACTTTCAAAATTGTCTGATCCGATTTGGCAGTATAGTTTTTACCATTAATTGTTAATTGAACATCCTTACTCATAAACTTGCCTCCTGATGTTTAGGCTGACTTGATATGGCACCCACAGGGCATGTCTTCTTACATGCACCGCAACCGATGCATAGCTCTAAATCAATTCTATGAATTTGTTTTGGCCAACCTGATATTGCGTTAACTGGGCAGTTTCTAGCACATTTCGTACAACCGATACAGTTTTCCTCAATAACAAAACTAGTGAGTTCGCGACAAACGCCTGCTGGACAAGCTTTGTCAACAACGTGTGCTATATATTCATCTCTAAAGTGTTTAAGCGTAGATAAAACAGGATTCGGTGCAGTTTGTCCTAAACCACATAATGACGTTTCTTGAATCATATGGGCTAGTATTTCAAGTGTATCGATATCCTTCATTGTTCCTTGTCCTTCGCAAATGCGATTTAGGATGTCGCGCATTTGTTTGGTTCCTTCGCGACAAGGTGTGCATTTACCACATGATTCATCAACTGTAAAATCAAGGTAGAAACGTGCAACGTCAACCATACAGTTGTCTTCATCCATGACAATCATTCCACCCGAACCCATCATCGATCCAAGATTTTTCAAGTTTTCAAAATCAATGGGTGTATCTAAATCTTTCTCAGTAATACATCCACCTGATGGACCACCTGTTTGGACAGCTTTAAATTTGCGTTTGTTTGGAATGCCTCCGCCAATATCAAAGATTACTTCGCGAAGTGTGGTTCCCATTGGAACCTCTACCAATCCAGTATTATTAATCTTCCCACCAAGTGCAAATACTTTTGTACCACTTGAATCTTTTGTTCCAATAGATTTATACCAATCAGCACCTTTAAGAAAGACAACTGGAATATTAGCTAAGGTTTCCACGTTATTTACGTTCGTTGGTTTACCCCAAAGACCTTTAGCTGCTGGAAAAGGTGGCTTAAGTCTTGGCATACCACGGTATCCTTCAATAGATGCGATTAATGCTGTTTCTTCACCACAAACAAAGGCACCAGCACCAAGTCTGATATCGATATTGAAATTGAAACCACTATTAAATATGTTGTCTCCTAATAATTGCATTTTTCTAGCTTCTTCAATTGCATAATTGAGACGCTCAACAGCAACAGGATATTCAGCACGTACGTAGATGAACCCTTGATCAGCACCAATAGCATAACCACAAATAGTCATAGCTTCCAAAACTGAATGTGGGTCTCCTTCTAAAACAGCTCTATCCATAAATGCACCTGGATCGCCTTCATCGGCATTACAGATGACATATTTTTGATCTGATTCAGAATTCTTAGCAAATTGCCATTTTTTACCAGTAGAGAATCCTCCACCACCACGACCTCTTAATCCCGACTTAATCATTTCATCAATAACTTGTTGAGGTGTTTTTGATGCTAAGATTTCACCTAGTGCAAGATAACCATCTCTAGCAATATATTCATTGATATCCAAAGGATTGATATTGCCACAGTTTCTTAAAGCAATACGTTTTTGCATACCGTAAAATTTAACTAAACTATTCTTTTTAATTCTTTTTTGAGCTTCAAAGTCGTTATACATTAAGCGTTGAACAGGTTTACCCTTTTTAAAGTGTTCTTCACAAATTTCTTTAACATCTTTTTCTGTAACATCCGTATAAAAAATTTCTCCTGGATATACGACAAGTACAGGTCCCAATGAACATAAACCTTTACTTCCTGTAAGTACTAGAGCAACTTCATCTTTCATATCTATTACATCAAGATAGGATGAGAATGCTTCTTTGATTTTTACAGATTCATCATTGCTACATTCTGTTCCGCCACAAATGATTACTTGAATTCTTTCTAGCATATGAGCACCTATCCTTTCTTTGTTGTTAACAAGAGTCTTAGTACTGGCTCTTGGTTCATAACATGTCTTTCTATAATTTCTTTTGCGTTAGCTTCCGTTAAATTGCAGTATACAAAGGATTGCCCATGATAATCAATGAGTTCTGCCATAGGTTCATATGCACATTCCCCCATACAACCAACTTGAGTAACACTTACATTTGTCAATTCACGTTTTTCAACTTCATCCAAAAATGTAGCTAGGATTGGTTTTGCACCTGAAGCAATACCACAAGTACCCAGACCAACTTGAATGCGAATGCCATTTTTGATAAAGCGCATTGTCATCTTATCCAATGCTTCGTCTCTTAATTTCTTTAATTCTTCTAATGATTTCATGATATACCTCGTATATTCTCAATTTCTTGATTCGTTTTCATCTGAATACAATCCTTATTTAAAAGAATTGTCATCTAATTCGACTGAAGACTCATTTTGCTTCGTGCGCTTGAGCCTTTGTTTCTTTTAAAATTTGTTTTGCTTTAGAGATTGTTGCATTCCCGTAGATATGATCATCAACAGAAAAAACTGGAGCAAGTCCACAAGCACCAATGCATCTTGATGATTGAAGCGTGATTTCTCCATCTTTTGTTGTTTGTCCATCTTTAATTCCCAATTCTTCTTCTAGTGTATCCATAATTGTTTGAGAACCGCGAACATAACATGCTGTACCTAGACATACACCAATACATTTCTTACCTTTTGGGGTAATAGAAAAATTGCTGTAAAAAGTTACAACACCGTTGATTTTTGCAACACTTTCATTCAACTCCGAAGCAATGATTTTTTGGATTGAAATTGGGATATACCCAAAGATATGCTGTGCGTCATGTAACGTTGGCATAAGTGGTCCAGGAAGTTGTTTGTTCTTTTGAATTTGCGTTTCAAAAAGTGCAAGTTTTTCACTTGTTATTCTCGAATTTGTGTTCATATGTGACTCCTTTTTTAGTATCGTTAATTGCATAAACATTATAACACTTTTTTAAAAAAAAAGCATTAAGTCAATGGATATGACTTTATTTTTATTATGATAACGTTTTCGAAAAAATAGAGATACTTTAGTTTTTATAATTTCTAAATTTGTTATACATTTTTTTTGTTTACTTGCTTTGAATCTTACAATCAATTTTTAGTTTTTGTTCATGATTATACGTAGTATATGGTCATCATCTCTAGTAATCATCATCTTGTTTCATCCTAAAATTCATGATACAATAGGTCAGTAATCATTTCACCAATTGGACGGAGATCAATATGGATAAACAATTTCATCAATTAACAATTCACGAATTAGAAACTTACGTATCATCAAATATAAAAACCGGTTTATCGTCGGTGGACGCTAAAAAGAGATTTGTTCAAAATGGACCAAATCAATTGGATGAGACAAAAGGGAAATCATTTTTTCTCAAATTTGTGGATCAAATCAAAGATTTTATGATCCTTGTTTTAATCGGTGCTTCTATTTTATCCTTTATTACTGGTGATATTGCAGAAGGCTTTTTAATTATTGGTATCGTCATATTGAATGCTTTATTAGGACTCTTCCAAGAAGCCAAAGCAGAAAAGGCACTTGCTTCGATTAAAGCCATGTCTTCACCTCATTCCAAAGTAAAAAGAGATGGGATAGATATCGTTATTGATGTCAAAAATTTAGTTGTTGGTGATATTGTTATCTTAGATGCAGGAGATTACGTTCCCGCTGATGTAAGAATCGTCGAATCAATCAATTTAAAAATTGATGAATCAACATTGACTGGTGAGGCTGTTTCAGTAAATAAGATAAGTGATCCTTTATCTGAAGAGAATATACCTTTGGGTGATCGAATTAATTTAGGCTTCATGGGAACTGTTGTTACATACGGTCGTGGAGTTGCAGTTGTCCAATCTGTTGGTATGCAAACTGAACTTGGTAAAATAGCTTCGATGCTCAATGAAACAAAAGACGAACTGACACCTTTACAGAAAAGCATGAGTCAGTTAGGTAAACTCCTCGCATTCGTCGCTCTCGGTATAACATTTATCATCTTTGTCATTACAATCGTTGAAGCTTATCTTGTGAGTGGTGGCGTAGATTTCGAAGTATGGAAAGAAGCTCTATTAACTTCAATTGCTCTAGCAGTTGCTGCCATTCCCGAAGGTCTTCCTGCAATTATTACGATTGTGTTAGCTCTAGGTATGCAAAACCTTGTTAAGAAACAAGCTATTATCCGCACCTTGCCTGCAGTAGAGACTTTAGGTTCAACCAGCATCATTTGTTCCGATAAGACAGGTACGTTAACTCAAAATTTAATGACAGTTCAAAAAGTATTCATTTACAATGAATTAGTTTCTATTAACTCTGATACTAAAATCAATGAAACTCTAAAAAAAATTGGCATATTTGGTGCTTTATGTAATGATACTAAATTACAAAAACAAGAAGATCAATATATCAAAATTGGTGATCCTACGGAAATTGCCTTTACTGATCTATCGATTGCGATTAACCAAAATCCAATAGAAATCATTAAAAAATATCCTCGATTATATGAACTTCCATTTGATTCTGAGCGTAAACTGATGACAACAGTTCACGACTTAGAAGACGGGAGATATGCAATCATTAAAGGTGCCCCAGATGTTATTTTTAAAAGATCTATTTCCATCGATGGTACAGCAGACAAAAACCTAAGTGATTTTGAGAAAGCCAATCATGATTTATCAAATAATGCTTTAAGAGTTTTGGCGATTGCTTACAAAAAAATTGATCCAAAGCTAGATTTGAAAAAATTAGGTACAGACGATTTG
>Ga0268276_1003170_pt1 | contig 13076 bp, 10 predicted proteins | sample saktaG_4_FD_190145 | JGI IMG/M metagenome (GOLD analysis project Ga0268276, IMG submission 190145) | Saline water microbial communities from Sakinaw Lake, British Columbia, Canada - sak_2010_1_5_45m | ecosystem: Environmental > Aquatic > Non-marine Saline and Alkaline > Saline ...
GGTAAAAAAGAACAACCCGACAAGCATAATTGTTCCAAGTGTTTTTTTGTTTGGGCGCATAATGTTAGTTCTTGTTTAAATCATTATACCAAGAAAAAGAGACTTCAAGGTGTGGATAACTATAAGACGGTTTTGCTTTGTATATCTTAATCTTTTAAGCAAACGCCAGAAGCAACTTTATCTCCTTCTTCCATTCTCATTATTCTGACACCCTGTGTTGCTCGACCAAGTACAGATATTGATTTAACACTTGTTCTTATAACCTGTCCCTTCCTGGAAATAACAATTAAATCTTCCTCGTCTTTTGTATCTTCTAAAATGGAAGACAAAATGGCAGGCCCGGTTTTTGGCGTAATTTTTGCTGTCTTAATACCAGAGCCCCCTCTGCCTTGGAGCCTGTACTGAGAAATTTCTGTACGCTTACCATAGCCATTTTCCATAACCATCAAGACATATTGTTTCACAGGCTTGTTTGTTTTCTCGTCAATTGGTGGATTTTTTGCTATTACGTCCATTCCAATAACTTCATCTCCTTTTTTCAAAGTTATACCCTTGACTCCCGCGGCAGATCTTCCCATTGGTCTTATGTCTTTTTCTTTAAATCTTATAGAATTACCGTTTTTTGTAATCAAAATTATATCATCCTCGCCAGTGGTTTTTACAACTTTTTTCAATGAGTCGTCTTTTTCCAGCTTTATGGCTATAATTCCACTCTTTCTCACGTTTTCAAACTCTTCTAAGGATGTCTTTTTTATTCTGCCATTTTTTGTCACCATAACCAGATATTTTTCCTTTTCTGGATTCTCTGTCGTTTTACCGGGAGCTGGTTTTTCCATTGGGACCAAGGACAAAACCTTTTCTTCTGTTGAAAGTTCTAAGAAGTTTAAAAGCCCTCTTCCCCTTGCAACCCTTGTGCCCTCAGGAATCTCGTAAACTTGTGTCTGAAAGACTTTTCCTGAATCGGTAAAGAACATTAAATTGTCATGAGTTGATGCGCACAAAAAATGTTCTACAATGTCTTCTTGCATTGTTTTCATTCCCATAATTCCCTTGCCTCCGCGCTTTTGTATTTTATAAGTGGCAGGGTTTATCCTCTTTATGTATCCCCCTGTAGTTAAAGTAACAATTGTTTCTTCAAGTGGAACCAAATCTACTTCTGTGATTTCTCCCAATTTTCCTTTTACAACCTTGGTTCTTCTTTTATCGCCAAATTTTTCTTTCATTTCCAAGAAATCTTTCTTAACAATGGCCTTCAATCTTTCTGGGCTTTTCAAAATTGCTAACAATTCTTTAATTGTTTCCAAGATTGCTTTTAATTCATCTTCTATTTTTTGTCTTTCTAACCCCGCCAACGTTTGCAATCTCATTTCCAAAATAGCAACCGCCTGCCTTTCTGACAATTTAAACTTTTTAATTAAATTAATCCTAGCATCTTCTCTGTCGGTAGATTTCTTTATTGTTTTTATTACTTCGTCAATATTGTTTAGGGCAATCATTAAGCCTTCTAATATATGTGCCCTTTCTTTTGCCTTTTCTAAATCAAATTTTGTTTTGCGGGTAATGACTTCTTTTCTATGCTCAATAAAATATTTTAAAACATCTGCCAAAGATAATATCTCCGGCTGTATCCCATCAACCAATGCCAGTAAATTAAGGTGAAAAGTTTTTTGTAGGTTTGTAAACTTATATAGTCTATTTAAAATTCTTTGAGGCTGGAATCCTCTTTTTACATCAATTACAATTCTCATACCATCTCTGTCTGAAAGATCTCTTATATCTTTTATACCATCAACCTTTTTTTCTGTTACTAAATTTGCCAAGTCTTCAACTAAGGTGGATTTTAAGACCTGATAAGGAATTTCTGTAATTATAATTTGCTCTGCCCCATCTTTTTTCTCAACAACGTCGGCTTTTCCGCGCATTAAAATAGAGCCCTTTCCTTGGGAATAAGCAGTTAGTATTTCTTTTTGGTCGTAAATTATTCCACCGGTTGGGAAGTCCGGACCCTGTACAAATTGAAACAAATCCTCTGTTTCAGCCTTAGGATTATCCAGTAGATGGATAGAAGCGTCTATAACCTCTGTCAGATTGTGCGGAGGGATGTTTGTTGCCATTCCAACTGCAATTCCCAATGTTCCATTTAGTAGAAGTTGGGGTAGTGGGGATGGTAGGACAACAGGTTCTTTCCTTGTCCCATCATAGTTATCAACAAAATTAACGGTATCCTTTTCTATGTCTCGCAACATTTCCTCTCCAATCTTTGTTAGCTTACATTCTGTGTACCTCATGGCAGCTGCCCCATCTCCGTCAATTGAGCCCCAGTTTCCTTGGCCGTTTATTAAGGGATATCTCATGTTGAAATCCTGGGCCATTCTGACCATAGATTCATAGACGGCCACATCTCCGTGCGGGTGGTATTTTGCTAGGACATCTCCAGTGACAGCAGCTGACTTTCTAAATTTTCCTCCAGCCGAAAGTCCTAGCTCATTCATAGCATATAAAATTTTTCTGTGGACGGGCTTAAATCCATCTCTAACATCGGGAAGCGCGCGAGCCACAATAACCGACATTGCATAATCAATGTATGATTCTTTGAGCTCAGTAACGATCTCCCGTTGAGACACATTGCCCCTTATACTGTCTCCTTGTTTTCCATCTTCTTGGGCCCGTGATTTTGCCTTCTCTTTGCCCGTTTCATTATCTGAAGGGTTTTGATCGGGTTCTCTTTTTTCTTCTTTGTCTTCTTTTTCTTCGTCCTTATTCATTTTATTGTTCTATTTTATAAAAGATTTGATTTAATTCTTCTGCAGAGAGTGGCTTGGAATTCTGGTCAGAAATTTTTACAATCACTTCCTCGTTTTGATTTCCTAAGTTTAAAATGGTTTGCTTTTTGGGTTCTACGGAATTTAGTTTTACACCACTAGCAAAATAATCTACATTTATTTTTACTATTTTATCTAGGTTATTTTTAATTAATAGTTGACTATTGGTTCCTTTCGGCAAACATCCAAGATAGCCCATTTCTTTATAGTTTGACCAAGCCTGGCAATCCTCAAGTTGAGAAATTAATTTCAAACCTGGATCTACTATTACGGCATCGTCGCCTAGCGTTGAGTTTTGGATGAGATCTTCCATGCCCTGTAAATCTACTTTTGGCATGTCGGAAAAATCCATTTTTGGCATTTCAATTTTTCCCAAATTTTCTCCTATTCTTGAAAAACTACCGAGAGCCCCTTTTATCCAGAAAATTCCCATTACTATCGCTAAAATTACTACAATTGTCCAAAGAATAATCTTTTTTTTATGTTCCGGTAATTCCTGTAGTTTGACTACAAATTTTCTGATACTTTCTAAAATATCCACAAAATTTTAAAAGTTATGGCTGTAAAACAACTATTTCCATAGCTCCATCTTTTGGCAAGGTAGAGGACTTAACGGTAAGCTTGTCCTGGGGAGCGGCAGAATCTTCTCCCATGGTTTTCAAAAATTTAGCCAATTCATCAAGTTTTACGTTTAATTTAGGGATAGCGTAGTGCATAGGAATTACCATCTTAGGCTCTATTTGTGAAATAATTTTCTGCGCTTCGGTGGAAGATATTGTATATTCTCCACCAACAGGAATCATTAAAACATCAACGCCGTCTATTTTTTCTAGCTGTTCGTCTGTTAACAGTTTTTGTCCAAGATCTCCCAAATGGCAAAATTTAATACCCTCTGCTTCTATTAAGTAGATCGTATTTTTGCCTTTTTCTTTTCCCTCTTTGTCGTCATGAAATGAGGGTATTCCTTTTATGAAAATTTCTTTAACTTCATATTCGCCAGGTCCTGAAATTATAAAAGGCTCTCCTTTTACCCCTTTTATATTATTGTGGTCGTGATGATCGTGGGAAACCAACAAAATATCAGCCGAAAAGTTTGGAACTTTTAGCCCGGTAGCTTCATCAAAAGGGTCGATTACTATATCGGCCGAATGATCTTTAGAGTTAGAAACTGAAATTTGAAAGCAGGATTGTCCTGCCCATGAAATTTTCGCCACGGTCTTGTGAGCGAGGCGAACAAGATTGCCTCGAAAAATGGGTTGATTAAGATTTATACATCTAGACCTAGTTTTCGTTGGATACCTTATTCGTCACTTTTTATTTAGTAATTTTACCACAAACATTTTTCCACTTCAAGGTCATACTCTATAACCAAAAAATAAAATCCGTGTTTTTTGCGACCGCAAAAAATCCGACCACAAACTATTCGTTAACCGATCAATTAATCGATATTAAAACCGACCTTAAAACGTAACGATTTTTTAATGTCTTCTTCGTTATCAATATATTCCAGTAAAGCAAAGCGAACATATTTTTCAAGTTTAAACAATTGGACAAGTGCTTTTATTTCTTTCTCACAATTATACGGATATAAAAATACACTTTCCTGAAGCTCGTAGAAACCGCCTTTCACTAATCTGTATCTTAATGCGTTTCTGCCCTTTTTATAGTCTTCGGGAATATCAAAAGCAACCATTCGCCATTTGCCATCCCATTTTTCTTTTTTATTGCAAAGACGTCTAAAACTCAAATTTAACGCCCTTAGTCTACCTTTCTCAGACAAGGAAACAATAACCGAACCATCATAGTTTTCCTTTTTAATTGTATATCCGAGTTTATTCAACTTTTTTATGCCTTCTCCTAACTGTTTTCCATAAGAATCCCTCCATCCGCCGGGAAACTCATCAAGAATAAAAAGGCCCTTCTTCATCCTGTAACTAAAACCAAAATCTATACAATTATACAAATGTAATAAAATTTGCTCTGTTGTTAACGCCATAAATTCTTAAATCTTAAATTCATTATATCACTAAGATTTCATTCCGTAAATTTTGCGACCGTAAAAAACACGGACTTTTGTTTTTCTAAATTTATTAGATTTATTTTTTGGAACTTATATTTTTTCTGTTTTTAGATAAATTATTTTTTGTAAAAAAAATGCCCGGCGACCTAAGTCGTCGGGCCGTGTCTCAATATCTAACTAGGTCCTCGGGCTATAAACGCTAGGCTGGTTGAGCTCGTATACAAGCGAGCATGAAACGCACCTGGAGAACCATCTCTGTGGCTATTGGACCGGTAAACATTAACATCGCCCAAAGCACCGCCCAATTGAAGTTGCCAATAAGCCAACCCATTATTCCCCATAAAGCCAGGACTATTAGAGCCCCGACCACTATGGAAATAACGAGGTTTTTCAAAAACCACCACCAAGTCACGTTTGCGCACGTGTTGTACATGTTGGACTCCTATGTTGGGGAACGGGGTTCGGGTAGGCAAAAGAACATACTAAAACATTACACCCATAATTATTTTCCGTCAATACTTGCATAAATTTAAAAATGGTGTATATTTAATCCATTAATCATTTAATACTGCTGGCCCCACTAAACGGGGCAAGCCCGCAGCAGAACCCTTCGACTCGCTTCGCTCGCTCAGGGCAAGCCCGATGGGGAGAAAAATAAACAGGCGATTTTTTTAATGGAAAAAGATATTATTAAAGCAACAGAAAGCTCTAACCCGCTTTCTATAGGTCTAACAATAGAAGGGACAGTTGTGGCCAGAGATAGGTCATCTCTTTTTATTGATTTGGGAATTCACGGAACTGGCATAATATACGGCAGGGAGTTTTATATCGTAAAAGATGCGGTAAAAGATCTTCAGGCTGGCGACAAGGTTTATGCTAAAATTGTTGAATTAGAAAACGACGAAGGATACGTTGAGCTTTCTCTAAAGGATGCCACTAAAGATATTAGCTGGAAGCGTCTTAGAGATATGAAAGAAAGCGGACAAATGATTACTATAAGAATAACAGGAGTTAATAAAGGCGGACTTTTAACAGCAGTTGAAAATATCCAGGCCTTCTTGCCTGTTTCTCAATTAGCTCCCGAGCATTACCCACGGGTAATCGACGCTGACAAGCAAAAGATTTTGAAAGAATTACAGAAATTCATAGGCAAAACAATGGAAGTAAAAATTCTTGACTTGTTAGCCGAAGAAAATAAACTGATTCTATCTGAAAAAGCAAAATCTGAAGAGAAGACAAAAGAAGTTTTGAAAAACTATAGCAAGGGTGATATTATTGAAGGAAAGATAACCGGTATTGCTGATTTTGGAGCTTTTATAAAGTTCCCAATTTTAGAGGATGGCACAGAAGATGAAGCTGGGATAGAAGGGTTAATTCATATTTCTGAATTAGATTGGCAATTAGTTGAAAATCCTGGAGAAGTTGTAAAGGTGAACGAGACAGTCAAAGCTAAAATTATAGATATAAACAACAATCAGGTTTTCCTTTCTCTAAAAGCCTTAAAGCAAAATCCTTGGGAGGAGATTGAAAAGAAATATAACAAGGGAGACAAGATAAAAGGAAAAGTTACAAAGTTCTCAACTTTTGGAGCTTTTGTGGAAATAATGCCGAAGATAAGAGGGTTGTGTCATATTTCCGAATTTAGTTCAAAGGAGGAAATGGAAAAAATGCTAAAGCTTGGAGAATCCTACGACTTCGAAGTTCTATTAATAGAACCCAAAGAGCATAGAATGAGCTTAAAGTTAGCAAAATAAAGCAAATAGTTGGTAGTAAGAAATAAATATTTAGTAGTTTCTTATATGGCAAAACAAGAAATTGGGGGCAATCAAGAAAACCAAGAGCTATTAAAAGAAATGCGGCTTGGATCGGGCGAGGTTGTAATGGATCGGCCCAGCTCTCATTTGCACGAAGGGGTAAGGGAATTGCTTGACGAGGCTCTCACTAAAATTAATTCTTTAGGCAGAAACTTCATTGAAGCCGAAGTAGATTTTGACCGTGAAATAGGAAAAACTTCCTTAGTCGAAACTAACGATAATGACACGATTGTTTATGCGCAGCGTCCGCCCAGAACCGGACTAACAAGGTTTGTTAAAAACAGTGAAGCAGAATCTTGCTCCTCATTAACAGTTGTTCTCAAAAAGGGAAAACAAGAAAACCTTCCTGAAGATTTTTACATCATCATAACGGCATATGTTGGGCACGTAACACCCCTAGAGCCTTGGGATAAAAACCTTTTAAAGCGACCAGACCCCGATATTGCCATTAAGGCGTCACAAGATTTTTGGTCGCGCCATGCATTAGTTTACGGGGCGGAGTCGATTTCGCCTGAAACCGAAACAGATGTGTGTCCTTGGTAAATACAGCGAAAAAACAAATCAAAAAATAAAGCATGGTATCAGAAGTGTCACAAGAAAAAGAGCCCGCTGAAGATTTTGAGGTTGAATTTGAGAGAATCTGCGAAAAATACCCTGAATTAGCAGATGGCATAAAAAGATCATTAGAAGCCCCACAACTGGGGAGTCATCACAATGAAGGGCCCAGAATGGAATCCCACTTGCGCCTTATGTTGCAGACGGTCGAAGACATCAAACAGGGAAAATTTCACGAGTCTGTTGCAGGAAATGTTAGTCTGCAGGAAGCTTTGCAGAGGGTTGCATTAAATCCGGAAATTATTGATTACGTTTTTCTGCACGATATAGCAAAACCAGATTCTTTGTCTTTAAAAATAGAAGGAGAGAAAAAGCCAGTTGAAATTACTTGGGACCAATGGAAGGAGGTTGAAATTAATGGGGAGCCTTATCAATTTCAAGGGAAACCAATAAGATCAATATCGTATTACCATATAAGTGAAGGCTGGAACGGTCCGCACGGACATAAGGCCGCAAAATTTTTAAAAAACAAGGGCGTGCCAAAAGATATCTTAAATGCAATAGAAAATCATGAAGTTGCATACCAATTTACCAAAGTAAACCCGGCCACGTATAAAAAGTTTTTCCTTGACCCGGGGTTCTCCCATGACCAGCAGGATTTTATCTTAGCCGGCTCGTATATTGATAATATGTCGGCCCTTACTTTAGATGGAAAACCAGACTTGCAAAATTTTATGAATCTCGTCGACTCCAGAGAAGCCGCTTTAGAAAATAAATAATTTGAGCGGTTAAATATAATGGAAAGGAATAAAATAAAAGAACAAGAAACAAATTTTCTAATAAGCGAGAGTAAAAAAAATCCCGAACTTTTTGAAAAAGAGACATTCATAGATTCCCCCGATTTTTTAGAAAAAATCGGGATTTTTTTTAGACGATCAGAAGGTTATCCCAATAATTTCCCGACAGGATACCTAAAGCTTTGGCCTCAAGATTTTATTGTTGAGGAAAAATCAATGTTTGGAACGCTCGAAACTATAGATAGCGGAGATTTATTTGACAGCAAAAAAAATTTTGGCGAAAGTGACCCGACAATTTATGCTACCTTAGTAAAGTGTGGGCTGCCGACATTTGAGGCTACCGGTGATTTAGCTCATTCTTTGGGTGTTGATGCAAAAAAAATACAATTTGCCGGAATAAAAGATACAGACGCCATAACTTCTCAATTAATAAGCATAAGGGGGGCGAATACCGAAAAACTAAAAGAAATTTCCTCTCCTTATTATTTTTTGAAGAATATTTATTCTGGGAAGGGCGCCGTTGGAGTCGGTTCCTTAGAGGGGAATAAATTCACAGTTTTGATACGAACCAAAGATGATTTTGATCAAAAACAATTTAGTCATAATTTAGAAGAGATTAAGAAAAACGGTTTTTATAATTTTTATTATCTTCAAAGATTTGGAAGCCCAAGATTTATAAATTGGTTTTGGGGGCTTTTAATTTTACGAGGAGATTACGAAAACGCTGTGTTGAGTTTTTTATGTTCTGAGGGACAAAGGGAAATGTCTTATTTCAAAAACATTCGGGGAGAGATTAAAAAAAATATTGATAACTGGGATAAAATTGCAGAAATTATAAAACTCTTTCCTTTAGCCCTGCAGAATGAAACAAAAGTCGTAAGATATTTGCAAGAGCATCCAAAGGATTTTGTTGGCGCACTAAGAGAAATTCCAGGGCAAATACAATTGTGGGTTTTTGCCTACGGATCATTACTTTTTAATAGGAAGATTTCTGAATATGTTGATAACGACGCTCCGTTGCCGGAAAAGTTGCCTTTAATATTAAGCAGAGATAAAAACGATTGGCTTCCATACGTTAATTTTTTGAAAGAAGATCAAATTTCTTCTATGCCCACAAAAAATCTTGCACCGTTCTATGAGATACTGTGGAAAAGAAGACAAATCAAAACAAGAGAGAGGGTTGATATTGAAAAAGTGGCATTTGTTCCGGAGGGAGTAATCATGAGCTTCTCTTTGTCGAAAGGATGCTACGCGACCACTTTTTTGGCTCACCTTTTTCAACTAGCTACGGGCGTTCCCCCAAAAGATATTTCAGAAAATATAGTGGATACAAAAGAAGTTTTGGGTGATGGGTCTATAAAAAAGGCAGCAGAGAGATTTAAAGAGGTGACATTTTCAAAGTCAGAAAATATTTTTGCGGAGCAAGAATAATCTAAAATAAAAGTGAAAGCCCCGGTCGACAAAGTGTCAGACCGGGGCCGATTAGTTTGCGCCCTAGGGCGCTATTTTTTTTGACTCCGCTAGCGGAGCCCTTGTTTTCCTGCTATTCGCAGGGTCCGACGGCCCAAAGGCCGTCGTCGAATATCAGCTGCTGGCTCGCTGCCTCGTCTCCGCGGTGGGAGAGGTTGACGGTGTGAATGATCACGCCGTCCTCCTTGGGCGGATTCGCCCAGACGTGGCAATATCCCCACTTGGACATGGCGAAGAACTTCGCTACGTCCAGGGGGAGTTCCACCCTCGGACCGTTCACACCTTCTTCGAGCGTGATGGTTAGGACGTTCATCACGCCCTTATCCTTCCGCTGGAAGATGTGCATGTCTGTCACGCGGTACTCCCTCAACATCGTGTCGAGGGGTTCCACCATTAGGACGTCGCGTACCCCGTCCTTGCCGAAAACTTGAACTCCTGAATCGGCAATGTCCTTGCGGATAACATGGGCCTCTCGCCCTACCCGCTTGGCATCGGCCACGTGGTCGGCTTCCCTCTTGGCGAAGTCGGCTACCTTGACCGGGATGCCCAGGTCGGTGAATCTCTTGAACCAGTTCGGATTGATGTTGGCCTTCACCAACACCCTCCCCGGTCGGCCCGCCATCTCGACTTCCTTTCCCGAATCACGCTGTTGCGCGTGTACCGAGCAAAAGCCATTCCGATCGTTGTCCTGCGCCGCATTCCTGCAGCGCCCGCGTGTTTCAGTCTGGGCCGTGCACGCATCCATTGATGCACTCCTTGTAAATGAGAGTTGGACTATTCCAACCCTATGCTTTAATTATAGCATATTGTAAAAACCTTGTCAATAGTGGTGGGACAAAACAATCGTGTGTCCTACTATTGACAAAGTTATGCATATGGCATATAATCTAGGATAGCAACAAATAGTCGCTTAGGAAACGGCTAGCTAAAGAGAGCGGGTGCTCTTTGAAAATCAATCGGTCTCTGCTTGTGGCAGAGATACATAAAAGTCAATGCACCAAAAAGTGGCATATAGCCACGGAACTAGGAGAAGGATCATGACCAAAAAGCAGAAGGACATGGCGGACATGGCGGACAAATTGGCAAAGGGGCTGGGCAAGGGAGTTCCGGTTGTGCCGGTCAAACCCCAAGAGAAGAAGCCGGCGGCCAAGAAGCCCAAGCAACCGACGACAGTCGAGGAAATGAAGGGGGTGGCAGGGGTGAAGCTTGAGTCCGTCGACAACGAGATCAAGACACCGCCGGCCGCCGCAGAAGCCGTGCCCGAACCGACGCCGACACCGACGCCGACACCGACACCCGAAGCGCCGAAGCGCCTCAGCGCGCTAGAGCAGATCCGACAAGCCAGCAAAAAAATGGGTGTGGGCAATCTGCTGGCGAGCATCGAGGAGGCGGGGGAAGTCAAAAGCGACCCCGAGGCCATTAAGGCCTTTCTGGAGATGATCGCCACCGCGGATACGTTCGTCGACCAAGTGGTCGATGACCCGCAAGTCCAGCGTGACTGGTATTACATGGGCCTTCGGGAAATCGAAGGTAAGCTTGAGAGCTGGGCTGGATTCGGCTACGGGGACACGCTTAACCCGTTGCTGGCCGTATTGGCATCGTTCAAGACGATGAGGGTCGATGTCTCAGCTTCCCTTTGGTGGTTGGTGACCGAGGTCCTCAGGCCAGCGAGACGGGCGATGTCGTACTACGACATCAGTTCGTTCATGGGTCCTCTTGAACGCGCAGGGCGCGTTGATGTCATACCGGTAGGACGGCTCAAGGGTGGAGAGAAAGACCGCGCGGTAATTGTGAATTGGAAGCAGGAGGTAGGTCTTCTTCCCGCCGCAACGTCTGGGACCCCCGATCCCTTGATTGTGGCCGTGTGGCCATGGGTCAAGGAGGCGGAGGTGCGCGCCAAGCAAAGCCTGCAGGTTCGTATTGACAGGCTGAACGCTCTGGAGAAAAGGGCAGACCCGAATCTTGCGAAGGGCAAGGACGGCAAGGTTTTCCTTCGCGTCAGCGATGCCCAAGGGGCGTTGGTCTTGGTCCGGACTAACGGAGCAGGAACTAGTGTAAAAGTAATCGAGGTTGTCGGGCTACCCCGACACATGGCGAATTCCGCCTGGATCAGGTGGGATGCCGAGCAGAAGTTTTGGCCCCAAGGGACAGAGGATATCTACCGCGCTTTCATAGCGTGGAAGAAGTCCTAATTGGCATTGACGCCAAAGAAACAACACGTATGACCTGGAACGAGTAATCGTTTCGGGTCATTTTTTTTACTACAGCAATTCATTGAAATTTCTTTTAAAATATGTTAAATTAATCCTATATCACATATGAATAATATAAAAAAAATGAACCCCCTAATAAAGAATTTTGTTTTTGTTGTTTTGATTATATTTGTTATTGGAGCAATTTTTAGTTTTCTATATTTACCTGCACAAGAAACGAATGAAATTCCTGTATCGCAATTAGTTTCAGATATTAATGGAGACAAAGTAAAGAGCATTATTGTTTCAGGAGACGTGCTTGACGTTACTTTTGTTGACGAAACCGTTGCAACATCTATGAAGGAAACGGGCACAGGACTAACCGATTTTTTAATAAATTTAGGAGTTAACAAAGATAACTTGGGGAAAATTGAAATTTCAAGCCAGGTGGCAAAACAAGATATGTGGTCTTGGTTAACGCCACTTTTAATTTTTGGAATTTTGCCATTGCTTGTTTTTGGGTTCTTTTTCTGGACAATGATAAGGCAGGCGAAGACGGGAGCCATGCAGGCCTTTGATTTTACAAAAGCAAAAGCAAGATTGTTTGGAGCCGAAGGACACGGAAAGGAAAAGGTATCATTTAAAGATGTGGCAGGGTTAAAAGAGGCAAAAGAAGAACTAGTTGAAATTGTTGATTTTTTAAAGTTTCCAAAAAAATATTTGGCAATGGGAGCTAAAATTCCGAGAGGAGTTTTACTTGTTGGATCTGCTGGAGTGGGAAAAACTTTGCTAGCAAGAGCGGTTGCAGGAGAAGCAAGTGTGCCATTTCTCTCCGTGTCTGGCTCTGAGTTTGTGGAAATGTTTGTTGGAGTAGGATCTGCTCGTGTTAGAGATTTGTTTGCAACTGCAAAAAAATCTGCCCCTTCAATAATTTTTATTGACGAACTAGATGCAATTGGACGTCACAGAGGAGCTGGAATTGGCGGAGGGCATGACGAAAGAGAACAGACATTAAATCAAATTTTAGTGGAAATGGACGGATTTGAAAAAGAAACTGGAGTTATAATTTTGGCTGCTACAAATAGACCCGATATTTTAGACCCAGCATTATTAAGGCCAGGAAGATTTGACAGGAAAATTGTTTTAGATCCGCCAGACGTTCACGACAGGGAGGAAATCTTGAAAATTCACTCGAAAGATAAGCCATTGGGAAAAAATATTGATTTTAAAGAAACTGCCGAGAGGACGCCAGGATTTTCTGGAGCCGATTTGGCAAATGTTGCGAATGAAGCGGCCCTACTTGCAGCTCGTCAAAACAAAACACAAGTTGATCAAGTAGAATTTTTAGAAGCAATAGAAAAAGTTTTGTTGGGACCAGAAAGGAAGTCACATATTTTGTCTAAGAA
>Ga0268276_1003171_pt1 | contig 13074 bp, 11 predicted proteins | sample saktaG_4_FD_190145 | JGI IMG/M metagenome (GOLD analysis project Ga0268276, IMG submission 190145) | Saline water microbial communities from Sakinaw Lake, British Columbia, Canada - sak_2010_1_5_45m | ecosystem: Environmental > Aquatic > Non-marine Saline and Alkaline > Saline ...
GCCGAGCCGCTTTTCGTCAATCCCGGAGCCCGCGACTACCGGCTGCGTCCAGACAGCCCCGGCATAACACTGGCCACCGACGGCGGCCCGGTCGGCGCACGGAATTAAACGGAATGGCTGGGGCGCGAATGATCGCGGGGGCTATGCGGACGCCTCCTATGCGGACGCCTCGGGGAGGCGTCCCTACCACCATCAACCATCATTGCTGCATGCCACTTGTCGGTTTGAGGCGCAGCTTCTCCGGGGTGGACTCTTGCTCCTGAAGCCATTTCACGGCCAACGCATTGCCTTGGGCGGCAGCCTTGCCGATCCACTGCATGGCCTTGTTCTCATCCACATCGACACCCTGGCCGCGCGCATACATATATCCCAGACGGAACTGGGCCAAGGCGTGCCCCTGCTCGGCCGCCCGCGTGAACCATTTCAGCGCCTCGGTGTAATTCTGTTCGACCCCTGCGCCCTGGTGATAAGCCGCGCCAAGATTACTCTGACCGTCATCGTCTCCGGCTTCCGCCGCCAGACGAAACCATTCGAATGCGGTCTTTTCATCTTTGGACACGCCCTCACCTTTCGCGGTCATGACGCCGAGATTAGACATGGCGGCAGCCTGTCCCTGTCCCGCTGCCAGACGGAAAAACCGCAAAGCCTCATCATAAGAGCGATCCATGCCGCGGCCCCTGTAATAGGCTATGCCCAGATGGGTCTGCGCGACGGCATCTCCCTGCACAGCCGCCATCTGGTACCAACGCACGCTTTCAGAGTCGTTCTGCGCCACCACATAGCCTTTGCCGTACATCAGTCCAAGTGCCGCCTGCGCCGTGACGTCACCGCCATTACCAGCGCGCTTCAACCACACCACCCCCGCCTCGGGATCCCGGACAAGAGTGTCTTTGGACAGGTAAAGCGCGCCCAGATTGCCCTGCGCCATGACATTACCCTGCCTTGCGGCCTTTTCCAACCATGCGACCGCCTCGGCAGCGTCTTTGAGAACATCCCCGCCCCCTTTAAGAAAAAGCAAGCCGAGCGTGATCTGTGCGTTCAGATGTCCGGCTTCCCCTGCGGCACGTAAAAACCGCAATCCCTTTGCGCTGTCATGCTCGACCCCCTCACCGTACAACAATGCGCATCCTCGTGCGTAATCGCTGGCGGCATCTGATTCCTCCGCCCTCTCGCTGACAGCCGCGGTTTCGCCCTCCCCCTCCGCGGCGGCGCCCAGCAAAAACCGGCACATGCCCGGCAAACTCAGGCTCCGGCAACCCGTAGAGATTCCAGCCGAAAGCAGCGCACTCCCCACGACCAGTATTTTAAAGGCCCAACGCATCACACCTCCCCTGTTTCATAATTTGTAATTTAACCCTTTTTCTGAGTTACGGTCAATCCCGCGCTTACCTGCCGGACTGCGCGACCGGCAAAAAACCGTTTGCGTCATTGACAATATCCCGGCATCGTTGCATCATTGTGATTTTTTATGAGCCGGAGTGTGCGTTGTATGCTCGACCCTCCGGTTCCAAACGGTTAAGGAGTAGTTATATGGCACGAGTTTATAATTTCGGTGCAGGACCCGCTATCCTGCCTTTGGAAGCGCTTCAAGAGGCACAAGCCAGCCTGGTTGACTATAAAGGTTCAGGCATGTCCGTGATGGAAATGTCGCATCGCGGCAAGGAATATGACGCCATCCACAACGAGGCCATTGCCACCATCCGGGAACTGATGGGGCTAAACGATGATTACGCTGTTTTGTTCCTGCAGGGTGGCGCGAGTCTGCAGTTCGCCATGTTGCCCATGAATTTTCTGGGCGGGGAGAAGGTGGCCGATTACGTCAACGCCGGCTCCTGGGGCGCTGGCGCCGTCAAGCAGGCACGCCTGATCGGCAATGTTAATATCGCCGCCGACTGCCAGAAGGACATCCCCACCCGTATGCCCTCCGACGCGGAGATGAAATGGACACCCGGCGCGGTCTACAGCCATATCACGACCAACGAGACCATCTCGGGCGCGCAAATCAAATCCATTCCCGAGACAGGATCGCCGCTGGTGGCTGACATGTCCTCCGACATCCTCTCGCGTCCCTTGGATTTCAGCAAGTTCGCCATGATCTACGCCGGGGCGCAAAAGAACCTCGGCCCGTCCGGCGTGACGCTTGTGGCGATCCGCAAAGAGTTCGCGGCTAAAGGCAACATCACCTTGCCGACGATGTTGCGTTACCAGTCGCACATCGAGAGCAACTCTCTATACAACACGCCGCCTTGTTTCGGAATCTACATGTTGTGCCTGATCACCCGCTGGATGAAGACGGCCGGCATGGAGAAAATTTACGCGCAAAACCGTGAAAAGGCGCAGATGATTTATGATGTCATAGACGCTTCCAGCTTCTACCGCGGCACTGCGGTCAAAGAATACCGTTCGGATATGAATATCACCTTCCGTCTGCCCACGGAGGAGCTTGAGGCGCTGTTCATAAAACAGGCTGCCGAAGCAGGCATGAAACAGCTTAAGGGGCACCGCACGGTCGGCGGCATACGCGCCTCCATCTACAACGCCTTCCCTCTCGCCGGTGTGCAAACTCTGGCAGAGTTCATGAAGGATTTCGAAAACCGCAACGGCTGAGGCCATAGGCCTGCAAGCGATGGCTGTACGGCCGCCTGACACCCTTGTGTCAGCGGCCGCCCCATCCCAATTTGCGACGCAGAACGTCACACGGATTGTAACCGTGCAGCTCAATCAGAGGTATATCCTCGGTACTGCGAAGTATCTCGGCCGAATCGCCATTATGGAAAGGCTCGTCGTCCTGGCCGTCCTGGCTCACGATCATCGGCACCTCGCACGACAGCGCCTGTATCGTGATCTTCATCGTGTCGCGGATCACCAGCGGACGTGACGTCAGTGTGTGTGGACATATCATGCTGATCACCAGAGCCGGAGTGTCGGGAAGCATGATCGGCCCGCCTGTGGAAAGCGAGTAGGCCGTGCTGCCGGTAGGCGTTGCCACGATGATCCCGTCGCACAACACCTGGGTCACAGGTCTGTCATCCAGCATCAGTTCCAGTGCAACGGCTCGGCCGGACGCACCGCGGCTGATCACCACATCGTTTAAAGCGTCAGGCAGACGCACGTCGGAACCGGTCTTGTGCGCGATCTTAACCGACAGGGCGGAACGTAGACTGACGTCATAGCGGTTCTCGCGCAACTGTTGCAGAGCTTCTGCGAAACGGTGTTCTTCAACACTGGTCAAGTAACCCAACGAGCCGATGTTCAGACCCATAAGCGGCAGCTTCTGGCTCGCGATCTTGTGCGCGGCGTCAAGCATCGTACCGTCGCCCCCCAGCACCACAACGGTCTCCACGCCGTTATTTGAGAATTCGGATACAGGGCAAACCCTTTCCGACGGGCACAACGCCGCTACCCGCTCCTCCACGTAGACAACAAACCCCATGCCGCTGGCCATTGAAGATAAATGCCGGATAGACTCTACCGCGCATTCTTTCTCAAAATTGGCAATGACACCGATCGTTCTCATTAATTTTCAACTATATTGCAATGAGCTGTATCCGGCAAGCCAGGAATTTGTGTTTACGGGTTCGATTCAACTTTGTTGCATCGAACCCAGTAGTCAGGAGTCAGGATTGATTGTAAACAACTTGCCCATAACTTAGCTTCTCTCCCCTAGCGCCTAGCAAAGCTGCGCCTCAAACCGATAAGTAACGCGCAGCGATACTGGTGGATGGTGGTAGGGACGCCTCCCCGAGGCGTCCGCATAGCGCGGTGTCGGCGGACGGTTCGGGGAACCATCCCTATCAGGCTTACCCTGTCTTTTTTACCCTCATCTTTGCGTCCACTTGGTGGTCGCAATACCTTCTTTACAAAATTTGACTCATTTGTTAATTTTCTGCGCTATTTAAGACGGCAATTTTTTACACCCGCACTAAGGATTCTACAGCATGGAGCCAGCAAACACTTACGCGCAGACAGAGGAGCGGTTCCTGTCTCTTTTCGAGAACTCACCCTTTCCGGTGCAAGAAATGCTGCCGCTGATACGCACCTGCGCGGCGACTCAAGGCGACGACAAAGCCGACGAATGGGCAGACACACTCATGCAGGAACTGGTCGACAAACAAGAGTTCGCCGGTCTCCTAATGCTGTTCAAAGCCCGCCATGATCGTTTCATGCACACGCTCAAGCCTTCAGGTATACGCGACAAACTGAAAAAAGCCTGCAAGGAAAGGCTTTTTTTCGCCATCGTAGATGCCGCGGCCTTTGACGAGGCGAGGTTGACGGAGTCGTTGCGCCGTGTGGACCTGCTAATGTCTCTCACTGCCGGAACGCTGGTCATCGACTCCGCATGGGGCTTCGGCCGCGTAAAAAGCATCGATGGTTTCTACAAGCGGGTGGCCATAGACTTTACCGACAAGCCCAACCATTCCATGACCTTCGCGGCAGTATGCGAAACGGTCTCGCTGGCGAGACAAGATCACCTCTTGACGCTGCGCCATAATAATCCATCTAAGATTGCGGGCATGACAGCGGAGCGCCCGGACGCACTGGTCAAGCTGGCCCTGGGCTGCTTTGGCGAAATGACCGTGACGAAACTGGAGTCAACCCTAGCAGAACACGGTTTCGTGAAGACCGAGGATTGGAAAAGATTCTGGGACACGGCCCGCAAGGCGCTCAAAAATGATCCTTTGGTTATAATTCCTGCCAAGCGGGCAGATCCGTTGCGGCTGTTATCCGAGGAGAAGTCATACGATGACCAATGGTTTGCCGAACTGACGGACATCAAAGACCCGTCCCTGATTCTTGAATCCGTGCTCGAAATCAAAGGTTACGAGCGCCTGCCGGAACTGGACGGGCAACACAGGAAAATTGTCGGGGAGCGCCTGGCCTTTGCAGTCAAAGCCGCCCACAACACCGACGCAGCCCTTTATGCCAAGTTGGCCACAACCATGAACCGGCTGGGATTCAACACACCTTCCGCCGAGGCGATGCGGGAGCATCTCTGGGAAAACCAGCGGTATATCAAGGCTTCTGAAACCATGACGGTGCGCGACAATGCGGCTATGGCTGAATTCCTTTTAGCGGAAGACGCTGAAGCGCCGGGTCGCATGTTGTCGGCGTTGCCGCAAATGCCATTTTCCCTTTTCAACGAGGTTTTGAACATTTTGCGTAAAAACCCTGCGGCAGTTGAAGTGTGCCGCAAGCTGCTGGCGAAGCCGAAAGCCCCGCCCACTCTGATAAACTGGATTTTCAGAAACCGCAAGGGTCTGGAATGGCCCCTGCCGCCTCTGAGCGAACTGCTGGGCCACGCTGTCTTAATTTTGGAGAGCAGGCTTTCCGGCGAATCACTGCGCATGCAAAACAACCTTAAACAGCTCTTCACCAGCCCCAAGTGGCTTAAGGACGTCTTCGCCGAACTCGACACTTCACAGAGACAGCTCCTTTTTGAACACATCCAGGCTTCTCCGGCATGGGATCCCTCCACTCATCATTCGCTCTTACGCCGAATGCTCAAACTGGATCCTTCTTTGGCCGGAAGCAAAAAGCCTGATGCCACAAAGTCCCAGGACACGACGCGCTGGACCTCCTGGCATTCGTTGACCGAAAGGCAGACCCAATATAAACGGCTTGTCGAGATCGACATGCCAAAAAACAGTCAGGATATCGCCGTCGCGCGCAGTTATGGCGACTTGAGAGAAAACTTCGAGTATCAGGCCGCAAAAGACCTGCAAAGGCAACTTTTGCAAAAACAGGCGGAATTGCAGCTTGAGATGCAACAGGTCAAAGGCACAGACTTTGCCAACGCCACATGTGACCGGGGCGGCCCTGGCACCACCGTACGTCTCGCGATGACAGACGGATCAAGACTCACCTACACTATTCTGGGTGAATGGGACCGCGACGAGGAAATGAACATCATTTCCAACAAGAGCCGCCTCGCCATGTGCCTCGAAGGCAAAAAGCCCGGCGAAACCGTCATGGTCCCGAGCGCATCCGGCGAAACCGCCGCAGTGCTGGAATCCGTGGAACCGCCCGACGAAACCATACGCGCCTGGATCATGAGTCGCCCCGGCTGAGAAGGATGCACTCTGGCAAGCGAAAGTTGCGTGAAAACATTCTGAATTCTGGGTGTTTTTCAACTATTGTGAAACACACCCTCTTTCGGCTTGTTTTCTAATTATAACCACGTATACTATCGGCGAATAAGAAATCAAGGTTTATGACTTTGATGGCAATGAAAGGGTCTAACCTATGGCGACAAAGAATCAGAAAAAGGCCGGAGACTCCGCGAAGAACGTCGGAAAACCGGCCATAAAAACCGCGTCGAAGAAGAAGGACGCAAAGAAAGCGGGGCGCACGTCTGCAAAGAAGATAAAGCCGTCAAAAGCCAAAGCCACCGTCAAGCGTGGTGTGCAAGCCCTTGTCGCCTCTAAGACGCGGAAGAAGGCCGTCAATGCCCCGAAAAAATCTGCGCCGGGGAAAAAAGCTCCTGGCAAAGCGACGCGAAAGCTTCCTTTAAAAAAAACCGTGACTGTTGCCGTTAAAGAAGTCAAGGCTGTCAGAACTGCGCCAAAGGTGGCCAAAGACCACCGTTTCAACAAAAAAGACCTCGCCAAGTTCCGGTTGGAACTGCTAGCTTTACGTGAACGTATCATCGGTCAATCCGGTGCTATGCGTAACGCGGCTTTGCAGCGCAACGACGAAGCCAATCTTGAAGAGGAGGGAACTGACGCCTTCATCCGCCTCCAGACTCTGGCACAAGTCAGAACCCAGCAACAGATCGTCGCCAACATCGACGAGGCTCTGCGTTCGATTGAAAAAAGCACCTACGGCATCTGTGACATGTGCGGTGCGCTTATCAGCAAGTCGCGCCTCAAAGTGCTGCCGTTCGCTAAAAACTGCATCGAATGCCAATCCGAGATAGAGCAGACGCGCTATCAGGCGGGGCGGCGATAAAAGGCGGATATGCGCATCGCTCTTTTTACCGCACTGCTGGTGGCTCTTGACCAAGTCACAAAATTCCTAGCCATGACCCGCCTAAAACCATTAGGCTCGAAACCTCTCATAAACGGTTTGTTCAATCTAAGTTATGTAGAAAACAGTGGCGCGGCCTGGGGCATACTTGCCGGAAGGCAATATCTGCTCGTGGTTTTTTCTATTGTCACTTTAACGTTCCTGATATGGCAAAGGCGGCGCCTTTTTGACCACCTGTGGTTCGGTCCTGTTACGATGGTGCTGATCTTCGGCGGAGTTAGCGGCAACCTTATCGACCGGGTTCTGCACTCATACGTCATCGACTTTCTGGACTTTCACTGGCACGGCGCGCATTTCCCGGCCTTTAACGTGGCGGATGCCGCCATCTGCTGCGGGGTCTTTCTTTTCATAGCAACCCAATGGCATCACGATCATCGAACGGTAAATTCTGATGCTGGCCCCCCAGCAGAACAGCAATGACTCTATGGCACAAGCGTGGATATTGGCCGGTTCCACCGCCTCAGGAAAATCCGCCGTCGCTCAACTTTTGGCGGAAAAGCTGAATTGCGCCATTATATCGGCCGACGCGATGTCGATCTATCAAGGCATGGATATCGGAACCGCCAAGCCGTCGGCAGAGGAACGCGGTCGCGTGGAATATTTAGGTCTTGACCTGACAACGCCTGATCAAAGTTTCAGCACCGGAATGTGGCTGGCCGACGTTCACCTTAAAGCCGCTTCAATCAGCCCGGTTCCCGGTTGCCGTCTGATCGTGGCTGGCGGCACAGGCCTCTACATCAAGGCCATAACCCAAGGCCTGGAGGGCCGCGCTGCCGACTCTGCCGCTCGCTCACGTTGGCAGGATACGCTAGAAAAAGGCGGCATTGACGCCCTGCGCCAAGCCCTCGCAAAACGTGCCCCTGAAGTCCTGGCCCAACTTGCCGACCCAGGCAACCCGCGGCGCCTGATACGCGCTCTGGAACACCTTGATGCCACAGGCTGCCTGCCAGACAACTGGTCACGCCCACTCTCTGATCCGCAGATAGCGGTTTTGCGGCTCTCACGCGCACAATTGCATGAGCGCATCCGCCGCCGCGTCGCAAAGATGTTCCACCAAGGCTTTGTCGAGGAAGTGCGTGGACTCTGCCGAGAATTCCCGCATTGGTCCCCTACCGCCTCCCGGGCCATTGGCTACGCTGAGGTGCGCGCTATGCTCGAAGGTTCCATAACCCTTGAAGAGGCTTTTGAACGTACAGTTACCCGTACGCGCCAGCTTGCCAAAAGGCAGGAAACCTGGTTTCGGCACCAGTCCAATGCTGTATGGATTGAAATCGACGACTCCGATCCGCCTGCCAGTGTGGCGGAACGTGTCCTGCAAACATGGAGGGAACATGGACCAGCCAAACTCATATCCGTCTGAAAAGGCCTTTTACCCCGACGCGCCGCTGAAAGTCAAGGAACTGCCACAGGAAATGCGGCCGCGTGAAGAATTCCTGCGCCGCGGGGCCGCCAACGTGCCCGACGAGGTCTTGTTGGCAATTATCTTACGGACAGGAATACCCGGCAAAAACGTCACAGAATTGTCACGCGAACTTTTGCGGCGTTACAATGGACTGGCCAATCTGAGCAAAGTGGACTTTGAAGAGCTGTTGGGGCTGGGCATCAAGGGTCTGGGCAGGGTCAAATGCATGGAACTGGCCTCAGCCCTCGAAATCAGCCGACGCGTCATGGAACACAATCGCCAGCATGATAAACTTGAAGACACCCCGGCGATACGCAATCCAGAAAGTGCCTACCTGTTGCTCGCCCCGCTTGCACGCGGGTTGCACCAGGAGATATTCTGGGCGTTGCTGCTTAACACAAAAAACCGTCTGATTGGCCAACCGATCGAGACCACCCGCGGCCTGATCGACTCCAGCCCGGTGCATCCGCGCGAGGTTTTCACCAAGGCTGTTCGCTACAGCGCCGCCGCAGTGATCCTGGCTCATAACCATCCCTCGGGCGACCCTACCCCAAGCAAGGAGGACATCGACATCACCCGCCGCCTGATCGAAGCCGCACGCATAATAGGAATCCGCGTGACCGACCACCTGATCATCGGCAAGCCTTCGGGGACATCGCCGGGCTACATCAGCCTGCGCGAACAGAACCTCGTCTCGTTCGTATGACGCATAGTCGGTCTGAAAAGCCTGTCTTTTTTTACCCTCATCATTGCGTTCACTTGGTGGTCGCAATACCCTCTCGCACCCGGCTTCTGGAGCCAAAGTTGCGTCCGCTTGCATTTCATTAAGGCTTAACGTAAAATATTCGACTTCAGCCATTTGAAAGAAAGTATGAATATCGAAATTCGTTATCGTGAATTTTTGCCGGAAGCCCGCCGTATTGTGGTTAAAATCGGAACACGAGTCATCACCCAGCAGTCAGGCCGTCCCGACACACAGCCGATCAAGCGGCTGGTTAAGCAGATCGCGGATTTGCACCGTCAGGGATACGAGATTCTGCTGGTATCGTCAGGGGCGATAGGAGCAGGCGTGGAAGCTCTGGGACTCAAATCCCGGCCTACCAATGTTCCAGACCTGCAGATGTGCGCTGCCGTGGGGCAAGCGCGCCTGATGGCGCGTTATAAAGCGCTTTTTGATCTGGAGAAGATTATTATCGGGCAGGTGTTGCTGACGCATGCGGATTTCCAGCATCGCGTCCGCTTCGCCAACGCCAAACGCACAATGGAGCACATGATACGCCACAACGTCATCCCCATCATCAATGAGAATGATGTTGTTGCGGATGAGGAGATAAAAGCCGACCTTTCACTCGGTGACAATGATTATTTGGCCGCGCTGGTTGTAAAGCTAGCCCGTGCCGACCTGCTGGTCATTCTCAGCACGGTGGACGGGGTTCTGGACAATAAAGGCAAACGGGTCAAATGCATCGAAAACCTGTCTGAAGCGTTTGCATTGGTCAATCCTGTCACAGCAGGAGGAGGGCTTTCCAAAGGCGGCATGCGATCAAAACTGCAGGCCGCGCAAATCGCGGTCAAGGCAGGATGCGGCGTGGTTATAGCCTGCGGACGCAACAGCAAGGTGCTTACAAAAGCTGTCGCTGGCAAGGACATCGGCACCCTGATCTTGAGCAGTGCGCTGTAATACAGCAATCCACTAACGGGGCGGAGCGCAACCATGACACTTCACGAAAGCATCCGAAAAATAGGAGACCAGGCATTAGCCGCTTCGCGCAGGATGGTGCGCTTGTCCACCGTCAAGAAGAATGCGGTGCTGCATGCCATGGCAGATACCCTGAACCGCCAACGCGATTTGATCAAATCAGCCAACGCCGCAGATCTGGCGCAGGCAGCGATTTCGGATCTCTCGGCGGCCATGATCGATCGCCTGACACTAAACGACGCCCGCATAGATGGCATGGTCAAGGGTATCCGCGAGGTGGCGTCTTTACCAGACCCGGTCGGGAAAAAAATCTGGAAGCGCGTCAGGCCGAACGGTCTTATGATCGAAAAGAAACGCGTGCCGCTGGGTGTCGTGACGATAATATACGAGTCGCGCCCGAATGTGACTGCCGACGCCGCGGTCTTGTGCATCAAGACCTCAAATGCCGTGATACTGCGCGGCGGCAAGGAATCGTTGAATTCCAACATCGCGATCGCCCGCGCTCTGCGCGAGGGCGGCGAGAGCGCAGGGCTGCCCAAAAATGCCCTGCAACTCATCGAGACGACCGACCGCGAAGCCGTGCGTGAACTGGTGCAAATGGATGACCGCGTGGATGTCGTCATCCCGCGCGGCGGGGAATCCCTGATCCGTGCCGTGGTAGAGCATGCCCGTGTGCCTGTGCTCAAACACTATAAGGGCATCTGTCATGTTTTCGTGGATGCAGCCGCCGATCTGGATCAAGCGATCGCGATTGTGGAGAATGCCAAATGCCAGCGGCCCGGTGTCTGCAACGCGGTTGAGACATTGCTTTTGCATCAGGATATCGCGCAAACTTTTCTGCCCCGGCTTCAAGAAATGGCCGAGCGACGCGATTTGGAGCTGCGCGGCTGCGGCAAAACCCGCGCGGCCTTGCCGACCTGTAAAGCCGCCACGGCGGAAGACTGGCCAACCGAATACCTAGACCTGATTCTGGCGGTCAAGGTCGTCAAAAACCTGAAAGAGGCCATCACACACATCAACGATTTCGGTTCCCATCACTCTGACGCGATCGTCACAAAAAACGCACGCAGCGCCAAGCGTTTTCTAAAAGAGGTCGATTCGGCTGTTGTTTACGTTAATGCATCCACACGCTTTACGGACGGAGGCGAATTTGGCATGGGCGCGGAGATGGGCATCAGCACTGACAAACTGCACGCCCGCGGGCCTGTGGGGCTGGAAGAACTTACGACTTATAAATACCTGATTGTCGGCAACGGTCAGATCAGGTGAGTAAAGCAATAATGACAACACAAGTAAAAGCCAGGAAATCAAAGCCCGCAGATGTCATTGAAGCCATATCGGCAGCCAAGAACATTCTCGTCACCGGTCATGTCCGTCCCGACGGTGACTCGATCGGTTGCATGATTGCCTTGGCGCATCTGCTCAACCGTGCCGGGTTTAAAGCCGTGGCAACGGCTGACAACAAGACCCTCGGCGGACCAACCTTTCTCAAAGGCACTGAAAATCTTGTATGTCCCGACGATATCGTTAAACGCCGCTTCGACCTGATCGTGACCACAGACTGCGGCTCATTTGAACGGCTGCCTGAACCGGTGCAGACGGCTGCCTCAAAAAAAATACCGCTGATAAACATCGACCACCATCGCACGAACACACTTTTCGGCGACCTTAATTGGATCGACATGCGCGCTTCATCCACTGGCGAGATGATCTGGCAACTGGCACAGAAGGCTGGCTGGCCACTGGATCGCGTCGCTGCGGAGGCCTTGTGGGTTGCGATCATCACTGACACCGGGCGCTTTGCTTACGAACAGACTACGCCTACCACCATGCGTTGCGGTGCGGACCTGTTGCGGCATGGTGTCCGAACTGCCTTTATAAACGATAAACTCTACTGTTCCTTCAGCCGCACCTCAGTGGAACTCAAGTGCCGCGCTTACCGCACACTAACGATTTCGGAAAATAACGAGATTGCCACGGTCACGCTTACCGGCAGGGATTTCGAGGAGACCGGCGGCACCAAGGCTGATGTGGAAGACGTGATTGAAATCCCGCGAAGCCTTGTCGGCAACCGCATCGCGCTTTTCTTTTACGGGAACGAGGAGGACAAAGGTGAAACCCGGGTTAGCGTGCGCACGCGCCCGCCTCTTGACGCGACATGGCTGGCCAGCCGTTTCGGAGGAGGAGGTCATGCCCGGGCCGCGGGATTCACCCTGCAAGAACCCTTGTCTAAGGCGAAAAGAACCGTGAACAATATTGTGGCCGAATGGCTAACGACACAGCCGGGCAAAGCTACGTCTCTGCGTTAAAAATCCCACAGGCTTTCCCTGTCTTTTTTTACCCGCATTTTTGCGTCCACCATGGCACGCCGTATGACAGGAGGTGGCTGGTGGTTGCAATCTTTTGCAATCACACTCAATTTTCTTAACCGTTTGCCTTTGGCGTTGAACACAATGCCGTCCCGTGTTATATTTCCGTCTGTTTTTGACGCGGGCCCATAGCTCAGTTGGTCAGAGCGGAGGACTCATAATCCTTTGGTCGCAGGTTCGAGTCCTGCTGGGCCCACCATTAACCCGGAAGCACCGTCGAAAAATGCACAACCCGGGTTCGCGTCTTGTGCCACAAGAGCCTAATTACAGAAACACCTTACAGATGGTTTTCCCATGACCGCCGCCTATGAAACGCTGAACCGCATGCTCGCAGGCGCGATGCCGACTGCCGTTGAACTGGCCGGCCTGCTCAAGGCGCAAGGCAAACTCAGGGAAAATATCTATGCCGCCGCCGACCTGAAGCGTTCGGAAAAGCACGGGGCGGCCATTCATCTCCGCGGCATAATCGAATTCTCTAACATATGTAAAAATAATTGTTGGTACTGCGGCATAAGGTGTGACAATACCAAGGTCACGCGTTATCGCATGAGTGACGACGAGATCATCGGGACGGCCAT
>Ga0268276_1003172_pt1 | contig 13073 bp, 16 predicted proteins | sample saktaG_4_FD_190145 | JGI IMG/M metagenome (GOLD analysis project Ga0268276, IMG submission 190145) | Saline water microbial communities from Sakinaw Lake, British Columbia, Canada - sak_2010_1_5_45m | ecosystem: Environmental > Aquatic > Non-marine Saline and Alkaline > Saline ...
TTATGTTTACAAATGCAAGTTTGGTAACCAGAGAGATTGCAGAAAGAATAAGGGGTTTGGATTTATCCGTAGTTACAAGCATTAAGTCAAGAAATCCCAAAACCTTAGAAAGATTAACTGGGGTGAGGGGTTCTGCTAAAAGAATTTATTCGGGGTTTCAACATTTACTAGATGTTGGTTTAAATCAAACATCTCCAACAAGATTGGGTATCGATATTCTAGTTTGTCAACCAGTTTATGAAGAAGTTCCAGATTTAGTAAGATTTTGCATTGATCATAACATTCACCCAATGATAGAAAGTCTTTTATGGAAAGGCAGGGCAGTAGATAATTATCACAGTCTAGAATTAACTGAAAAACAAAAGCATGAACTTTCGAGAAAATTAACAGAGCAATTTCCTGAATTGGTTGGAGAAAGAGCATACTTTGAGGGTTCAAAATGCGATATAGACCACTATACTATTTTCGCAAATTATAATGGGGACATTTGGCAATGTTTTAGTAGAGACATAGTTGCGGGAAATACGAGAAAAAATACACTACACGAGATTTGGAATTCAGAAGGACTGAGTGCACTAAGAAAAAGTCCTATTATTGATTGTAGCCTATGTCCAGGTAGAAGATATAATCTCGAAAGAAATAAGGAGCACCTTAAGTAAAATGAAAACCCTAACAATCCATCCAAATGAAACCTCGCTATCAGAAGGCATCTTTCTAGTCAATCCAACATGGATTCACTTAGATGAAAGTGAGATAAAAGACAAGTTAGAGAAAGGGGAAAAGTTGTTTAAAGTTAAGGTTGAAGAAATCTAAATTTCTCAAAAGCAAGATTTAAATACTTTCTAGCCCAATGAATACTATTAAGTCCCCGGTATGGTCTTCGGACAATGCCGGGCTTATATTTTAAAATGAATTCTGAAAAAGAAGCCATTATTTTCATTGATGGAAACAATCTTTATCATAATTTGAAGCAGATGAAAATAAAGCCGAGTAGTCTGGATTTTCAGAAGTTTGTTGATTTAATCTGTAGATATTTTAATGTTAATCTAGAAGAAGTTAGATACTATAATTCTATGCCGACAATTAGAGATGGAAAAGATCTTTATTTTGCACACCTTAAGTTTATTGATGATTTAAGAAAACTCCCAAAATTTACCATAATAACCAGAAAACTGCAAGTTCATTCTAATGAAGAATTATTAAAAGAAAAAAGAGAATTAATCGATTCTATGGATTTATGCAAAAATTGTAAGCCAATTGTAGAAGAAAATATTCTAGACACAATAAAAAATGTCAAGAAAAAAGAAAAAGGAGTTGATGTAAAACTTGCAGTTGATTTGATTGATTCTGCAATAAACAAAAATAAAATTAATTTAATTTTAGTTTCAGGGGATGCTGATTTTATTCCGGCTTTAGAATTAGCAAAAAAGAAACAAGCAAATGTTTTAAGTGCTTCTCTTGCAAAAGGATATTCACATCAATTGAGAGAACTATTTGAATTTTTTGCAATGGGAAAAAACAAGATTATTGAAGCATGTTTAAAGTAGAATTCTTTAAATAAAGTCCATATCCTTTTTGGTACAACTATACTAAAAAATCCCAGAAATATGCCAGAAAGATGGTATGCGCCAGCCGGGAGTCGAACCCGGATAATCACCTTTTTCTTTCGTGGGGTGACTTGTTAGGGGCCACGCCCATACGATTGGGAAGGTGAGATCATAACCATTAGACCACTAGCGCACAATTCTTAAGAACATAAATATTTATAAATGTCCTCTTTAATATAAGATGGGCAAAAATGGAAACAAAAGAACAAGCAAAACATAGATTTTTTGGAACAATCGCCTCAGAGAGAACCTCCCTTGGCAATTATCCTCTTGTTTATGGCAATAGTCAATATGCCCTGGATTTTTCTTTTACATCACTTAAGGTAACAGATAAATCTGGAAACTTAGAAGTTGCTGTTGCAGAAGGGGTTGAAGGTTTACTAGAAAGATTGATCTCTGAGAAACACAAGAAATCTAATAAAGGGGTTTTAACCAGAACAAGATTAGCAGATTCAATACTTTTTACCAGAATTTTATATAAAATCGCTAGTTCTGATGCAAATAGACTATATCAGACATTCAAATCAGAAGTTGATTCAACAGAACCCACCACATGGATAGCAACAAATACTGTTTATATCACATCACTTTGGCAAAATGGAAAGTTCGGCAAAGGTTTTTATGTTTTGGGACAAAAAGAAGAAGCAATAGTCGAGAGAGCAAAAGCAGAAGGAAGATTGAAAGAAAGTAGTGCTCTTGTTTTATATGATGTTAAAAGAAGAAATTCGATTCTTTCAAGATTTTCTTCAAGATATCACGCATTTGTAGAAGAGATGCCTGACCTTCAGCAAAGTTCTGCTCTTCTTGGCCGGAAATCCACAAAGCATTTGTTTGAAGTGACTGGTGCAAATCTTGAAAGTCCAGAAAAAATAAGAGAAAAAGCAGAAAAATCAAAAAAAGCATTTGATTTCTTTTTTACTTTAATTGGTTTTCCAGAAGATTTTATAAAAAGTGATACTCATTTGAGAAGCCATTTTATTAACGGGGGAGCACTGATTTCAATAGAGAGCAATCCGCCAGTTTATTCTCCAATTTATACAGTCTACTTTCAAAAACCAGAGAATCACAATGTCTACAATATTGTTTTAAGTTCATTCTTACATAATTCAATGGCTTTATTGATAAAGCCGAATTTTGGCGGAAGAAGAAAAGATGTTTCTTTCTTAAGCCAAGATAAAGGAGTTAGTAGAGTTCCAAAGAATTTAGTTTAATTTTAAGGCTCTAAAAGTTCAAGGTTTTCCAAGTATATCTTCTTGGCTATAAGAACAGTACAATTCTACCCAGGCAAGGTATTTACAATAAGAAAAAGTTTTTTGAGGAAAAAGAGATTGAATAGGTCCAAGTTCAACTAGTTTTATCGCTCTGTTAAAAATTTGACTTTCAACTTCTTTTCCAAGAGACATGTAACCTTTTGGATTTGAATCATCAGCAAAACTCAAGATTTCATGTTGGGGCAATTTAGCTACCCAGTGCGCCCTGACAAAGTCATACTCATTTCTTTCAATTTTTGCCCTATTTTTTAGTTCTTGTTCTAGTTTTTCAGAATCCATTGGTCTGGGAGTAAGTTTATTTTCTTTGATAAACACATTAGCTTTTGTTGTTTCCCTTTCAAGAACAGCTTGTTCAAATGCACTTAAACTTTCACTTGGGAGAGAATTTGCTAATTTTGCTAATCCCATCTGTTCAAATAATCTTTTAGGGTCATTATATTTTGGCGCATCCATTTTCAAGTACTCTCAAGATAATTAGTCTTTAAAAAGGTTTCTCAGAAACCTTTTTAACATCTTTATTCTTAACTAAAGATGGCAAAAACAAATAAAACAAAGAGTAAAAATACTAAAACCAAGAAGAAATTTTATGTAACCACCCCCATTTATTACACCAATGCAGATATACATCTTGGCGGAGCCTATACTACTATAGCTGCAGATGTTTTGGCGAGATGGAACAGGCTTCAAGGAAAGGAAGTTTTCTTCTTAACAGGAACAGATGAACACGGCCAAAAAATTCAAGAAACAGCTGAAAAAGAAGGGCTTAAACCAAAGGAATTTGTTGATAAGATTGTCAAGAATTTTAAAGAAGCTTTTGAGATGCTTAATATCTCTAATAACCATTTTATAAGAACTACAGACAAGGAACATGAAGAAGAGGTAAAGGAGGTTTTGCAGTATCTTTATGATAAAAAATTTATCTACAAGGGGGTTTATGAATCATATTACTGTGTTGGATGTGAGCAATATTTGACCAAATCTGATTTGGTTGATGGAAAATGCCCCCTGCATAACAGAGAACCAGAACTAAGAAAAGAAGAAGCATATCTTTTTAAGTTGTCCTCCTTTCAAAAACAACTTTATGATTTAATTAAATCAGGGGAGTATGAAATTCTTCCAGAAATAAGAAGAAAAGAGATCTTAACATTTATTGAATCTGGTTTGCAGGATATTTCCATTTCAAGATTAAAAGAAAAAGTCAGTTGGGGGGTAGAATTGCCTTTTGATAAAAAACACACTTGTTTTGTTTGGGTTGATGCTTTTTGGAACTATATCACTGGTTTGCAAGAAAAAAAGGTTTTTGATAAATTCTGGCCAGCAGATGTTCAGCTAATGGCAAAAGATATTATACGCGTTCATGCCACAATTTGGCCAGCTTTGCTTCTCGCAACAAAAAATAAACTTCCAAAAACTCTTTTTGTTCATGGTTATTTTACTGTAAATGGGAAAAAAATGAGCAAAAGCTTAGGAAATGTTCTTTCCCCAATTGATTTAGTTAAAAAATATGGGGCAGATAGTGTAAGATATTTTTTAATGCGAAATATTTCTTTCGGCCAAGACGGGGATGTTTCTGAAAAAACATTAATTGTAAGACATAATAATGAATTAGCCAATAAACTTGGAAATTTGGTTAGTAGGGCTACTGGATTGATTGATGATAAAGTTAACATTCATGTAGATACTTCAAACCTTGTAAGTGATGTTACTCAATTGATTGAACGATTTGAATTTGATAAAGCATTAGCAACTATCTTTGCATTTATTGATATGCTTAATCAATTTGTGCAGGAAAAGAAAATTTGGGAAACTAGAAATAAAGAAGATATTTATGAATTGGTTACTGGGATCAGAACAATTACTGTCCTTCTTTGGCCATTCCTCCCAGAAACATCAGAGAAAATTGCAAAAATTTTTAATTTTAAGATTTCTTTAGAAGAATTAGGTAAGCAATTAAAAGACGTTAAAATAAAAAAATCAGCGATTTTATTCAAAAAAATAGATGTTGATGTTTCCGATGATTTAGTTAAAACCGACGTTTCGACAAAAAACAAAGATTCTAAAGATAATATTAATAATTTAGCACCTAAGGAAAAAATTATTAAACCAAAGATTCCAGGAATAATCAACATGGCAAACGTACAATTCAGTGACTGGCAGAAATTAGAATTAAAAGTAGGAAAAATTTTGGATGTTGAAGACATTGAAGGTGCTGACAAGCTCTATAAAATGACAATTGATATTGGAAAAGAAAAAAGGGCAGTTTGTGCAGGCATAAAGAAATTTTACAAGAAAGAACAATTAAAAGGAAAATTATGTGTTTTGTTTGTTAATCTAGAACCAAGGGTAATGAGGGGCATAGAAAGTCAAGGCATGATTCTTGCTGCAGTTAATGAAGATGAATCCAAAGTTTTCTTGATTCAGCCAGACAAAGACATTGAAGTGGGTTCAAGAGTAAGTTAACTATTTTTAGCGCAACAATTTCTAGTCCTTAAGAATACACAACTTATCAATCAAACGAAGTGTGAAGAAATAACTTCAGTTAAATTTATAATTAGTTTATTTTTAATATGCTTATGTCAAATACTCCGTCATATATAAGTTTAGATATAGAAATTCGCAATTCTAAAATACATGGAAGGGGCATGTTTGCTAAAAAAGATATTTCCAGAAATTCAGTAGTGTTCAAATGGGGTGGGACTTTTGTTTCTGAATCAGAATTACCCAAAGACAAAAATAAGTATATCATCATTCAAGTTGATGACGACTTGTATTCTATAGAACCCAAAATTTCCCCTGAAGACGATACTTATTTTATAAATCACTCTTGCAATCCAAATGTATGGATGAGTAATGGCATAACTTTTGTTGCATTGAGGGATATAAAAAAAGGAGAAGAATTAACTGTGGATTACGCTTTGTTTGTATCAGAAGACTATGTTTCAAAGTGGGCATGTAAATGCGGAGCAAGAGATTGTCGTAAAAAAATAACTGGTTTAGATTATAAAATTCTAGAATTACAAAGAAAATACAAGGGCCATTTTTCTCCAGTTATACAAAAAAAGATAATCCTAAATTATAAACAATTACAGATATATTCTTGACAATTCAGAGAATATATACTTTAAATGATACAAATCTTTTAAAATCAGTATTGTCTTTCTTGATACATGGCAGATCTAGTTAGTGTTATTAAGATTGATGGGTTTTATTATGACAAAGAAGTACAACCTCCAGGAATTGATCGTTTGCGTCAAGCTTATGGATATCATAATCCTTTACAGTGCCCTTATGGATATGGGGGATCAGTAAATGTTCCGGGTGTGGACCAACTTTTTGAATTTGAATTTAAAACAAAAGATGGTGAAAATTTCCATGTTGTTGATTATGGGACTAAGGCTGGCCAAAGATTGGGAATTATACTTCCAAGGCAAGGAAATAAGGTTAATTCTTCAGTTGTTGTGCTGACAAAAGGCAAAGTTTTAGAAAAGCAGTTGAATGCAGTTATTGCTCAATTTACGCATTATCTTGAACACCCAGAACTCAGGCATGATTATTGGGCTTAATTTTTTGATTCACTAGAATTAAAATTTATTTCTTGAGTAGTTAATAGCCTAAGAAATAAACCTGCGCCTTTGACATCTTTTTATAGAACTCAAGTTCTCTCTTTTTCTTTCTTTCTTCCTCATTCAAGAATATTGCCTTAGCTAAACCTTCCCAGAAAAAGAACCATCCTGCTGGTTCTAAAATAATATACAAAATAGAAGAGAGAAATGTGCCTTCAGCGAATTTTGCGAATACAAGATACGCCCCTGTAATCATAAAGACAAAACCAAGGACAGCCATAAAAACTCCATTTCTGACAATATTAGCAACATCTTTCTGTTTTTCAGCAACATGTTTCTGAAAATGGTCTTTTAATCTTTTCTTGATTTTAACTTCATCATTTAAATCTCTTTTTTTCTTAGGCATCAATAATCTTAATTCAAAATCCTCACTAGGTCTGTCACTTAAAGCTCTTTTGCATTCAACAAGGAAGTCATCTGAGATAGCTCTTTCAGAATAATTTCTTGGATCAAAATCTGAGAATAACTCGGCATAATCATCTAAAATAAGACTGATATTACCCTCTTTCAATATTTTTGTTGGATCCTTGAATAATTCATTCTCTTGTTCTTCTTGCATGTGCTAAAAACCTCTCTTTTATACAACTCTAGATTATCAAGATTTATAAGTTTATCGAAAACAAAGTTATTTTAAACTTGTATAAATTTAATAATAGTAACAATAACAAAGATTTATAAATAATCTTAATCTAATTTTCTATGGAAGTTTACAAGAAAATTTTTAAGGGAGATAAATTAAGAAATCTAAATACTGCTGTATCAAAGGAATTGTCTGATCTTCTTGGCGATTCTAGCGAAAAAGTTGATATTAATGGAAAAGCGATGTATTCTGCCGGTGCTCTTTATGTCTCTGGAAGTGCAGTAGTTTCATTAACTGGGGCCCAATATGCTAATACCTTTACCCAGGAAACAACTGGGGTTTTCTTAAACTAGTTCTGTTTAGTGCTGGAGAAAAAGAAGTTCTTGAATCTGTAAAAGAATTAGCAAAAAAATATGGTTTTAAAAAATTAGACTCAACATCTGAACACGAGAAAGATGAGTTAAGTTATATTTAATTCTTGATTAATCTATTGTTTAATCTCTTTTGTAAAAACCAAAGTTATTTTAAATCTAAGTTATAATCTGGTGTTAACATTCTTCTTTTTTTATAAATACTCGCGCATGCAGCAGCATAATCTGCAGCGCCCTGTTCAGAAAACCGTCCCTCTCGTAATGCCTCTTCATAAGCTTGTTGAGCTACATCTTCTGCGGTTAAACTCTGGACAGTAATTATGGGTTGTCTTTTAATAAGTTCTGTTATCAATATTTCTTGTTCTCTTCTTCGGAATTCTTTTAGATTCATTTTAATAATTCTTATAAAACAATTTAAATATATAAAATTATCTGTTATTTCATGGGCCCATGGTCTAATGGTTTATGACGCCACCCTCACACGGTGGAGTTTGCCAGTTCGATTCTGGCTGGGCCCATTTTTTATTTATCATAATTTGGAAAAACTGTGGGTATAACTCTTATTTTAGGATTAGTGTACCTGTGCCCACTAGAATAAGAGATTCCCGCGACTAAATCATTTACACTTTTTTCTAAAGGCGATCTTATATCTGATTGATTTATGCCCACAGAACCAAATAGGCTATCTTGATCCCTATACAAAAATACTACATGTCCAAATTGTTCGCCATCCATGTTAAGGCAGTATGGTTGAAAACCGTTATCTTTCAATATTGCTGCAGCAGCAATTGTTCCAGATCTACAAGAACCGCTTTTCCTTTGATGTATCAGAGAAAAGGATAAATCTTCATTGTCTAATAGACTATCTGATCCATCCGCATTAAGAATGTAGGTGCAATAAATTGATGCTTCTTCTGGGGTTTTTAGACTATCCATAACCATTTTTGCGCTTCCCTTTGAAATTCTATAAACCCTCTCTATTGATTTTTCGGAATAGTATTGTGGCATTACCGCAGTTCCTGGTTCTACATCTACACAAACTACCTTTTTCTGGTTTATTGGTAAATGTCTTATTAAAGTTCCAATATGGTGAATATTGTAATTCCAGAGTAAAGCGGACGCAGTCCAAGTTACTAGGGCAACAGTTTTAAACAGGTGTTTATGAACAAATTTTTTTATTTTCATAATTGTTCTATGGATTTTAATTTATAAACCTTTCTTTTTAACTACTATTAAATAGTTAATTTTATAAACTGTTTTTTCTTCAATCAAGTATGTTATCAGATTTAGAATTAAAAGCAATAGTTGAAAGTAGCAAGACAGTTGAAGAACTTAGAGAAAAACTCGAGAGATCAGGGGTCAAAAGAACAAATTCTCCCCAACAAATCAGAAAATTTGTTTACTCTCTCTTGGAAAGGGTTAATAAAAGTAAATTAGATGAACTTGTGGCCAAAGAATTTCCTGATACTACTGAATTACCTTGTACTAAAGTTGTTATAGACAATGTTTCTTATTGTATTCATGGTATTTTGCATGGTCAAGAGCCATATGGATTATTTTCAAGTCAAAAATATAAAGATTTTATTTCTAGCGAAATTGCTAGATTTCACAATCCTCCAGAAGAAGATTATTTGTTAGAGTCCCATTTTTCTACAATGTTTGGAGGAGATAAATCTCGTGAAATGGATGATATGCCATTTGCAATTTTTTGTTTATCTCGTAAACAAAAATTAATGCTTAGACTAAAATATGAACTGCAGAAGTGGAGATATTCTTCAAATAATTTTAAGAAAGCAATATCCCCAGATTATTTAAAAGAATTTTGTGCTGCCCTAGAAGATCCCAAAAGATTAGGTAAAACCAGAGAAATTTCTAAACTAGTTAGGGGAATTCCTGAACCACTTCACTCCAGCCTTCAAAGAAGTACAGATGGCGTGTATGGGAAATTTAACTATACTCGTTCTATGTGGATGGCAGCACGAATTTTTAATGAAAGAAGGTTGTACAATAGTCGGGTGGAAAAAGTTCATGCAATCGTAGGGTTGGCACATGAGTCTGAAATTGTTTATTACTTACAAAACAAACTTGAATAATTATTCTTTCCCTATTATATACTCCAATACAATATTCTTTTTAAATCACAAATGAGACATATTTTTATGCTCATGTTTAAGGATTTTAGAGAAACGTTGCAAGATATTGGTTATCATTACTATAGAAGAGATGAAAGACCAATTATCCTCGATATGGAAGGGAATGATATTGAAGAATTTAAAGGTCAGTATGATGGAAAAGGAAAAGGTGTGATCTATTTTTTTAGTTTAGGACAAAAGACACCAATAAGAACTGGGGATGTAGAAAGACCAGGCCTTTCTTTGATAACAGATTTTGTTTCTCCAGATTTTTTTAAAAAAGATTCTAACCTAGATTCTTTGTTTATGCCCGATAGTTTTGTTTTAGCTGCCCAAGGGATTTGCCCCTCTAATGAAGGAGAGATGAACATAGATTCATTACAAGAAACTGACCCAATACTTTACAGATCAGCTAAGATGATTGCCAGGATAGCGGGGAGTCATCATGCCCAAGTTGAAATAAAAGAAGAATTTAGTGGCATGGGCGGAGGATATGCAGAACAAGTGGTCAAAGAAGGAAGATTTTATACTTATGTAAAAGAAGCAAATGGATTTCGGCTTAGAGAAGCTATTCTCGCAGTTTCTGATGCTTTTGTTCTATTTGACAATCTTCTAAAACATCATGCTAGAGTAAGTATTACTGGTTTTATGTCAGATCCAAAGAATCAGGAATATGCGTCACTAATAGGATTTGATCCAGAAAAAAGTTTTCAACGTTTGTAATTTTGAATAATAAATCACATTCTGTTGTCTCTATTCTTTTCTCAAATCTATCATTTCTTCACAATAATCTTTAAAAGCTTTAATTTCAGACAATTAAGATGAATCCAGAAGAATACATGCTTGTTGTTAAAGAGAATATGGTAAGGACTTTCGGACCATTTCCTAATGATAAAGGAATTTTCGATTCTTCTGCTAAAGCAACATATCGTGGTTTTGTTCCTTTTAGGAGATTTGATTACAGCGCTGCTCTGGTCGGAAGAGAAGCAAATCTAGATATTCATAGTAGTGATTTTTTAGTAAGGGGAATAACTTGGGGAATTGAAAGAAGTGTTCTAATTGGTCCTGAATTAATGGGAGGAGCTCCTTTGCTTTTAGAAGACCCAAGATGCACTCAACTAAACGCACAATATCCCGGTGATTCTCCACACATCAAAGGTTATTTGAAATTAACAGGCACAAAAGGAGATTTTTATAGATTTAATACAGACATAATTATAGAAACAAGAAGGACATTTTCAGGATACTGGTCTGCAGAAAGTTCTGGAACAGATGGAAAGGATGAAAATACTGTTGCTTATAGGTTAAACACTCATAGCGAAATTGAATTCCCCAAGGACAGAAGTGTTGAAGCACTAGTTCCCCTAATCTGCAAATTCTGTGCTGAAGAAAAATTTTTACAGGACTAATTTTAAAGACAATACTCAAAACTTATTCTTTCCTCAAAACAACCTTCTCAAAAAAAGGTTTTGCTATTGCAGAAAACTCTTCGAGGATTTTGTCAGAAGTCTTTGGATATTCTTGGAGTTCTTTGTCAAGACATTTGTCTGGCCTGAATTGCTGGATTGCTAAAGTTCTATTTGCTCCAACATTATTGAGATATTCCCCTATTTTTGTGATGTCCTCTTTTGTTATTCCCGGAGCAATAGTTATCCTGAATTCATAATTAGGAAATCTTTTTACAATGTCAATAGATTTCTTTATGACCTCAGTATCAATCTTTGAATTAGTTATTTTCTCATAATTTTCAAAACAAGATTTTATATCCATCGCAACAAAATCAACATGTTTTTTTTCAAGCAATAATTGTAGCATCTCAAAATTTGTTCCATTAGTATCAAGTTTGACTTTCAAGCCAAGCTCATAGACTTTTCGAATAAATTCTGGCAAGCCAGCATTTATTGTAGGCTCGCCCCCTGTTACAACAACACCATCAATAAAACCAAGATTCTCTTCAAGATAATTCAAGATTTCTTCTTCAGTATATGTCTTCAACCCATATTCAACACTAGTAGCTTCATCAAGAAGTTCCGGATTATGGCAGAAACTACACCTAAAATTGCATCCAAAAAAGAACACAACACTAGAAGCTAAGCCAGGATAATCAATCATGCTCAACTTTTGAAAACCTCGGATTAACATTTTTTATTTATAAGTGTAATTAATTTTTCTAATTCTTTTCAAGTCTCGAAATCAGCAGTATAATCCAGTACATAACAACTTACATCTTACAACCTAGAATATAAATACTTATCCTCATTGTATGAATTAGTTTCTCGAAAACAATAGATAATTTACACCTATAGACCTTTCATAGCTGTAAATATGTTTTCTTAGAATTCTCTTTTTGTATATCTAACCCCAGTAGGGCTAGTCAAAACAATTGGATGTTCCTCATCAGCAATCAATTCTGCACCAACAAATTCAGCTTTCTTTTCTAGAGGCAGGTTTCTTCCGCCAGCAAATCCACCAAGGCCCAATAATTCTACATAATTCTTATCCCTAACCTTGTAGATGGGGCTATCATCGCCCGGTCTGAAATTTCCTTGCACCTTAAATTTGACAAATCTTTCATGATATCCTCTTCTGCATGGAAGATTTTCTTTTACATGCACAACTCCTTTAGAAGTTTGCAAATCATAATCAATAATCCAATTTTCAGTTTTCATGTTGTTATTATGAAGTAGGTATTTATAAACCTTTCTTAGAAATAAGAATTAATTGCCTAATATCCCCTTTTGACAACAGCTTCTGGCACATCATTGAACTTATTAAAATTATATGTTTTTCTGGCATTGAACTCTTCTTTTTTTCCAGGGTTCCATGAAGCAACAGGTCTGATGTATCCCACGACCCTACTATAGATTTCTGTTCCTGCATTGCATGTAGGGCAAGTATTTTGCTTCCCCTTGAGATAGCCATGGTTCTGGCATACGGAAAAAGTAGGAGTTAAAGTCACATAAGGGAGTCTAAAATTATTTGTGATTTTTCGGACTAATAATTTTGATTCCTCTCCTGTCAAAGATTCTCCCAAGAAAGTATGGAAAATAGTTCCCCCCGTATAAAGCGTTTGTAGTTGTTCTTGATGTCTTAATGAATATAATACATCATCAGTATATTCTACTGGCAACTGTGTTGAATTAGTATAATAAGGAACATCTTTTCCAGCTGTGATTATGTTTGGGGTTAATTGTTTGTCTTTTTTTGCCAGCCTATAACTAGTTCCTTCTGCTGGCGTAGCTTCAAGATTGTAGATATGCCCTGTTTCTTCCTGGAATTCTTGTATCTTGTCTCTCATGAAATTCAAAACCTTCACGGCAAATAATTTTCCTTGTTTAGAAGAAATATCTTCTCCTAAGAAATTTAAACAAGCCTCATTCATGCCAACAAGTCCAATAGTTGAGAAATGATGATTCAGATTATTAAGATATCTTTTTGAGTAAGGTAATAGCCAATTATCAAAGTTCTTAGAAACTACTTTTCTTTTTA
>Ga0268276_1003173_pt1 | contig 13067 bp, 12 predicted proteins | sample saktaG_4_FD_190145 | JGI IMG/M metagenome (GOLD analysis project Ga0268276, IMG submission 190145) | Saline water microbial communities from Sakinaw Lake, British Columbia, Canada - sak_2010_1_5_45m | ecosystem: Environmental > Aquatic > Non-marine Saline and Alkaline > Saline ...
GCTCAGAATAGTCTATATAGGACATTGAGACTCCAATACTCCCAATATCTGACATTTCACTAGCATATATTTTATCTGCTCCTGTTGCTATAAGATAAGCTCCAGAAGCAGCCCCTTCTCTTATCAAAGCTACAACAGGAGTTTTCATTTTCTTTAAAGCATTCATTATCTCTTCTGAAGCTACAGGATATCCCCCATAAGAATCAATTTCCACAATTAATGCTTCCATATATTCATCATCCTCAATTATATCGATATATTTAACTATTTCTTCTGATGAAACCATATCTGAATATTCTCCTTCCTCTGTATAATATGAATAAGTAGCAATTTCCCCATGAATACTAATTAAGGCCACATTACTATCCCATGGGCATTCAATAAATGGAGATTCTTCAAAAGAATATGCATCTGTGAAATAATACATGTATTGGTCATACCAATACATCATTAAAGTTAAAACTAAACCAACTAAAAGAATAATTTTAAAACCCTGAATTATTTTTTCTTTCATAATTTTTTAATTAAAATTAATTACCAATAATAAACTTACTTATAATTAAATTATACCACAAGTTTAAATTTTATTTAATCCTAATTTAAAAAGCCTCTTAAATAAAGGCTTTTAGTCCGCTCCGGGGGACGGACTTTGTTAGAACCTGTTTAGTAAACTGTTTTAACCTATTATAAATAGTATTTCATGTCAATAAAATTTGAAATAATGATAAAAGTTTAATTTTAAGGTATAATGAGGGGATAAATCAATGAGAATTATTATAAAAAAAATTAAATATAGAGCTGCTGGACGATTCTGGGCTGCAGCAGAAGAACAAAATAAAAATAAATATGGTTTGGATAAATTTGATATTCCTCAAAGTATTTTTGATTTAGCTCCAACTTTGCCTAAACCTAAAAAAATGCCATATTACATAAATCTAACTGAACCACAAAAAAAGATAGTAAGAGATATCAATGATGTGTTTGATGGTCTCTGGAAAAAACACCAGAAAGATATCGAAAGGGTTCTGAGAAAGCTTAAAACTACTGATTTTAAAAAAAATTGGCTAAAAAAAGAAATACCTAAAACAACGGGAATTGATTGGCCTTTTCAGAAAATCTACATATTTCCAGGAATTCTTAATTGGGCAGTGGCTTCAAAAAATCAACTTTGTATAGGTATAAGACCAAAACATGCCTTAGAAAAACGTAATCTTATACCATTGCTAGTTCATGAATTAATACATATAAATACGTGGAAAACAAAATTCAAGCAAAAATTATTCTATAAAAAAGATAGTACAGAAATAACTACTGTTTTATTAACTAATAAGATTGTTCAAAAGATGAATACTGAATTTAATATGCGTACCCCAAATCAAGAACTTGCCAGTCCATTTATGAATTTAGAAAAATTCATACCACGATTTGAAAAAATGTTAAATCAATCAAAATCATACCAAAGATTGACTTTTAAAATTGATCATTTTTTAAAAAAAATAAAACATAAAGCTTATTATACTTAATCTTAATAAAATAAGGGTGTTTGGTTTGAAACCAAACACCCTTGTACTCTTCTAAAGTTTTTTGTCTTTCCCTTGTTGTTCTTGTTGGTCTCTGTTGCTCTGATCCTGACGGCTTTCTAAGTTTTTATTGTAACTTGAATTGCCAGAGCCTTTGGTGCCAGCCTTTTGATCATATGAGCTACCTTGATTCTTATCATTTCGATCATTTTTATTATTTGACATATCTTTTCACCTCCTTTCTCCTTTCTAAATTTTTTATATTTTTAAAGATTTATTTCAAAGAACCAAACATATCTTACATTAGGATATCATAAATATAACATATTTTATGTTGATAGTCAACACTCAACTCCGCGAATTGGACGACATTGGAAACTTCTTTTAATAATCTTTTTGGTTGAATTTTTAACTATTATCGACACCTGATGTTGATAGATTCATTTCTCAATTAATTTTTTGAGCTTTTCAAGTTCTTTTAATTTTGATTCTGCTTTTTTAGCGTCTTTTAATTCTCTTATTTCCCTATGATGCTGCCTATTTACTTCTTTGTCAACGATATTCGCCCCGGAAAGTAAATTGAATATTTTATCTCGCTCTGTATCCGAATAAATAATACTTTTATAGCTTTCTATTTTTCTTACAACATCACGCGCATATCCAACTGAATCAGTACCAGAAATTTTTAATTTATCTGCACATGGAAAAGCCACTAGAGAAATAATTGGACTTTTCAATCTGCTTGGCCCTAATAAACCCTCAATTGCCTTTATGTGCGCAAAATTCTGACGTAATGGACTATAAAACCTTTTTTTATATTTAAAAATTACTTGCGTCCAATATTCTTGATTAGCGTTTCCAAAAATCCACCCTTTATATGACTTAGTCTCAACAACGAAAATTCCATAATTTGAAACAATAACATGATCTATTTGAGTTACATTAGTATTTCCTTTAGAAGGTAATACTAAATTATTTAATGATTTATATTGTACAGAATCTGGGCTATATAATTTTCTAGCAACAGTTTTCTCTCCGATAACTGAATTGTCTGGCGCTGTATACTTTGATGAACTAAATTTATTTAATTTTCTGGAAACAAATTCTTCTCCAGTCTTTCCAGTTAGTCTATTGAATCCTCGTTTAATAAATACGCTCAAAAGCATGAGAAAAATCATTATTGGCGCAATCGAAAGAAATGCTTTAAGAAAACCTAAAGATACTGTTTTACTTAGTTCTATAACTGCTGGATCAGCCATGGATTTTTATTCTTCTTTAATTAATTTTTAACTTTTAAACTTCAAAATTACTAGGTATTTCTGGTGATAAAATATTGTGCTCTATTTGAACATTTATCAATTCTTCATCTTCACGTCTCGGACTTGATCTTACTCCTTTAATAAATGTCATAATCTGTTTATTATTATTTTCTCTTAAAACTTTATAGATTTTACCCTCAATCCTTTCTAGTATCCTTCTTTCTGATGTTAATGGAATTAAAAATATTTTAAATTCTTGAAGTTGTTGTTTAATTATTTGTGAAAAATATTGGTAATTATTTAAAAACGCAGTAATATCATCTGTATTTTCACCATATTTCCCTTTCCATACTAAAAATTCTTTATTATCTCTCAGTTTCTCTATATCATACAATTGATATCCTCCAGATAATAATTGAGAAATATGCTCTAAAAACCTAGTTTTAAAATCTCTCGTAGTTATCCCAACATATTCAATCAAATAACAATCTTTAACCTTAATTGTAAATATATATAAACCTGATAGATTACTTTCTTCAACATCAAAAAGTGAGTTATCACCCACTAAATTAAATGGCCCTTTAATTTTTAATTTAATATTCAATATAAATTAGGTAAATTATTTTTCAACTTGTCCTGAGCTCATCGAAGGATTAATTTTTAACGTTTTGTTTTAATATAATGTTTTATTTGGTGTTTTGTAGCACACGATTGATAGCCTCTAAAAATTCATTAACTTTATCACTCCAATCATTAAATAAAAAACTTGGTTTCATATTTAAATAATTTTCTGGAAAAGAGAATTCTATTTTAGATAATTCTTTATATATTTTTTGAGCAGCATTATCGTTAATCCATTCAAAATTAATGGATAACCTTTTTTCTTTATCTGCTGAAACTGTAAACAAAGACCTATTATCAACAATCTTAAATATAGGACTAAAGGAAGCATAACTGCCTGTCCCATAATTTATTTTCGCCCCATGTGCTTTACAAAATTTATGGATGTGTAAAAATATTTTTAATTCGTCCACATTTAAATTTTGCCTAAAAAATTCAATCGTTTCCTCCTCTCCCCTTGCTTGACGATTTGATGCTGATCCAGAACCAATATTTTTCTTTACCTCCCCTCCGTACAACTTTGGTATCATAATTTCATAGTCTTCAAATTTATAATACTCAATCTGCACTGCATAAATATCAAACTGACTATTTTGATTAACATAAACTATCAAATCCTTCAGCCTTTCATCTAAACTATCCATTAAAATTACAAACTTCAAATTACCTTTATCTAAATTATGCTCCATATTATCAAGCAATGAAACGGCTTGATCACTATCAAGTTTAAAAAAATCCATAACTTTCTTTTCTAGGTCCATAGAAAATGTTAACTGACAAGCATTATTAAGTGTTTCAAAAAAACTACTAAATGACCCCGAATGTTTCCAAAGAGCCGCACCATAATCAAGTGCTTGCGCTACAACTGTTCTCTTATTTGGATTTTTGAATAATTTAGTTTCAACGATATAGATATCTCCATCCTGATCAATTGCAAGAGCATCAATCGGACCTGAATTAGTTGGAAATTCACGTTGAATTATAAAAAGCCTTTTGTCTTCATTTAATTCATAGATCGGAATTGATTCTGGGTTTTCGTGAATATATTGCTGCAAGCGATCTTCTTTAGTAAAATTGGATTGATCTATCTTATGAGCATGTTTGCCATTTTGTGAAATTATAATAGACATATTTTTCAATTAATTTCTGACCTTTTAGTTAGATCTTAAATTTTTTCAACTTTAGACTCAATTTTAATTATATGTTTTTCTTCTTTTCAATTTCTTTTATTTTATCAATAAGAAACCTTGCAAGGTCTACCGGATGTTTTGGGGTAGGATTAACTTTATCCTTGTAGCGAATAAAAAACGTTATATTGTCTTTTTGTTTTCTTCTCTTATTCCAATTTACTATAAATCCTTCTGATTCTTTTATTTTTTTAATCATGGTTTAATTTTATATTTTAATTAATTTTTCGAATTTTTAGTTATTATCTAGCTTGGATGGATGTTTTTCAAACCTTCAATTGGATTAATACATTCCCAGTTCCGAATCTGGCTTTAAGAGAAATAAGGTAATTACTGGCATTAGTTTAGTCATTTTCCTTCCGCCGAATTTCGTACCAATAAAGCTAGTGTATCGTTTACTTATTTTATAAAATATCAGATATCAATGGCAATGGTGATTTTAATAGATACACGCTCTTTCAATTTTGCTTAAATCATCAATATTTAGGAGCTCCTGCTTTAATTGTTTCTCTTGTAAATATTTATAAATCTCTTCATTATTTTTTACCATTGTAATAAATTGATGTAAAAATGCATTGGATATAATCCTTCGGGAATCACGATTTGGGCAATGGTAAATGACAAGACCAATATAACCTAGCCAATCTGGAAACTTGGCAACCGTTTGAATATCAGCCACTTTCGCCCCAGCGACTATAGACGCAAGTTTCATCTGTGTTGCAACACTAACATTTCCGAAAAAATCTCTGTAATCGTCTGCTTCCTTAAGAAGGGATCGATTTCCCTTACAATGAGTCCAAAATGCCTCATCATCTGGATGCTGATTTCGCGCTATTTTTGAAAAAGCTACACGAAAATCACTATTACCACATGTGGAACAAGCAAGTTTCCAACACCAATTGTTGTGTGAAGCAAAATCGCACAAAGCAATAAAGGAGTTCCTCTTAATATTTTGTAGTTGATTATCTTGATTAGACATATAATTTAATCATATTTTTTGTTTTTGACCTTTTGATTGGATTTTTCGGCAAGGCTTGAGGCTGTGCCAACGAAGTTGACGCGCCACCTTTTTATATTTCCTCGTAAATTGAAATTATTTTTTTCGCTCTAGATAAAATTTCATCATATGTAATAACTTCAATGCCATGCAATGTAGCATTTAATAATCTCAATGCTTTTTTCTCGTCATGTGCTAAATTAACAGATCTTCCAATAACAACTTTAACTCTTGGTTTCAATACTTCTAAATCATCATCTTCTTTTAAGATTGCTCTGTGATCTTCCATAACTTTTATATAATGGATTGCCTGACCTATAACTTGCGACAAATCTTTTGAGGGATAATAGCAATTTCGGCTCGTATCTTTTTCAAAAAGTTTAAAATCAGATTTTTTCAATTCTACTAAATCAGTAAAACCATCAAGACTTTCTACAATAAAATCAGCTTGAGAATGAATACTAATTTTTCGTGTATCAAATCTCTTTATGTATTCAGTGCCGAAAACCCATGTATTGGTTTTTATCCAACTTTGAAATTGTTCTTCATTTACAGTATCTTTCATTAAATGCTCAAGCTGAGAAAGTGCTTGTTTGTTTTTTGCGTGTTTTATTGAAACAAATAAATTATTGAGTTCTTTTTCATTGACCTTCAATAATAATTCCCGAGCTTCTTTGGATTGGAAAGATTGTAAAATCTTTGTTATAAAATTTACATTATCAGTTCCGATTTGCTTAAATAAATCTGCCTCGTCGGGATCTAAAATTACTACTTCCGAGTTGGTTCTTTGGTATAAATCCTTTTTAGCTTTTATGGCATTTATTAGTTTAATTAAACTATAGTGGGGTTTATCTGACGAAAGAATAATTTTATTTACATTCGCTTGATCCCAATTTTGAGACGGCTTTTTAGAATACTTGATTATTTCTAAGGTAATATGGTGTAGGGCACCGTCTTTATTAGGAATATATTTAAAATCAAGGATGATTTTTTGCTCCCTAGTTTCATGAATTAAAAAATTTGTTATAAATTTAAACCCTTTTCCAGAAGTTATTTTTATATTGTCAGTCATAGTTTAATTCAAATCCAAAAATTATAAATCCAAATCAGTCCAATTACCAAACTCACCTTTTTTAAATTTAGCACCGCTATCGGTAAAATAAACCCACCTACCATTGTTCGTTGTGCCTCCAGTATTTGTAACCAACCCCCCAAATAATTTTTTACCTTTTTTATTTTCTGCCTTAATATATTTTTGCAGTCCATCAGATTTTGGTCCAAAATCAGAAAATTGTGTACCATGTGGATCAAATAAACCAATTTTTCCATCTTTAAATTTGACTACAAAGTCAACATAAAATGGCGTTTTATCCTCATCGTAAGGCACAGCAAAAAATGTCGCGTCCCTATCTCCGTTTTTATACCACCATTCAACCTTTCCTGAGTTATCCAAAATTTCTGTAAAAGATTTTTCCAGTTCGGATAAATATTTTACATAGAACGGCTTCATTACTGACCTGTCCTTTGCTTCCTCTGTATAATCACTGCCAAAAGACAAAACTTCGGGGACATTCCAATTGTCTAATTTAGCAAGTTCTCCCTCTCTTATTTCGGTTTCATTTTTATACTCAATTTGTGCTTTATCTAAAACCTTTAAAAAACGCTGTGGATTATTATCACCCAAAACTATTTTTACGATTTCTTCCCACTTTTCTGAATAGTCCATTTTTAACTCTTTTTCAAAGAATTTATAAATGGATTCCTTAACTCTGTTTACGGATCTGTCTTCAGGATAAAAAAGACGAAGACTATTTCTCACAAAATAATCAAACAATTTCTGCAAATCAGAATCACTCACAGTGATTGATTTATCACCCACAATTTTTGAACCGGCTAATGTATCAATATCGCTGGCTTTATAATCAGAAATAATCTTAATATCAACTTTTTTTGCTGTCTTATCTATTTTGCTTTTCAAACTATCTGCTTTCGCTTGGGCTAAAAATATTTCAATAAACCGCGGAGATAATCTTGTTTTTTCGCGATGTCGCTTCGAATAAACTGAAACTAAATTGATCGATTCGTACTTATCTATTCTTTTGCTCGTTAGAAATGATACATAACCCAGGGCGATATCCTTGTCGATTACTACATTAGTTATGTTTGTATAGATATATCCATAGTTCAAAATTTCTTCACCATAATATTTACCTCGATCTGGTTCCGGCATTCTCATAATTCTTCCCACTGTTTGAATCGAAAAGATCGGACTATGCCATTCCCTAAACAACGCCATCACTTGCGCTCGCGGACAATCCCAACCTAAAGCAATTGCTTGTTTGAAAAGCAAAACCTCTACTTCGCTTTCATTTTTTTCTACATCTTCTTTGTTTATATGCTCACCAGAAAGCCAAATAGCCAGCTTGTTATTTCCTTTTTCTGTAGAAATATTAAAATCATCTTTTAGAATCTTTATTACCTTGTCTTTCAACTCATCCTCTCTTTGCCCTTTTCTATCTGGCAACTGAATCAAGACTAACGGATTAATATTACTACCTTCTTTTTTGTAGCTTTTAATTAGTTCCACTCTTTTTTTCAAAGCCTCACCTATAACCGTTTTTTCACTATCTTTGTCAAACTTTTTTTCGCCCAATTCCGTTTTTATTTTTCCTTCTTTAAAAACATTTACAAAATTTTCATTTAAAACCAGCAACTTTTTTATCATCGCTTCTTTTTTAACATCGTCCACCAGGATTTTTACATCATAATCACCCTCAAGAATCGGGGTTGCCGAAACTTCAATCGTTAAACTTGGGTCTATATCCGTGCGTAGCTGAAGCGCGGCCGACTTCTCTTTTTTATCCATCTGACCGGCTGAATAATGAACCTCATCAATAATTAAAATGAGTGTTCTGCCTTCTTCTCGAGTTCTTTCCAAAACCTTTGAAAGATAAAATTCCTGTTCGTTTTCTTTGACAATAGTATTAGTTCCTTTTTTATTCACGCTGGACCAATTGAAAAATAAAATTTCATTTTCCTCTATTTTTCTATCATTCAAATCTTCAAAATACGAACATTCTAAAGTTCGGCTCTTTTCGTAGTAATTATCCAATTTTTCTTTACTCTGAATATGCAGTTTTTTCGGCGCCGCCCAGATAAAACTAAGGGGTTGCTTTACTTCCTTGTCATCAACCAATTGCTTTAAAAACTCTGCCACCATTATTGTTTTACCCGAACCAGTCGGCGCTTTAAAAACCAATTTTTTGCCGCCGCCCGCGCTTAAAAGCTTTTTGGCTTTATCCAATAAATCGGCTATGGCATCTTCTTGATATATTTTTAGTTGCATATTTTTATTCCTTTATTTATAAATTCTCCGGTAAACTTTTAAGATCGCTTCGGGAATTGGCGATAATTTTACCTTTTGTTTTATATCTTCAAACTCATCTTCAAATGAATCATCGCCAAGTGAGAAAATATAAACGCTAAACTTGCTTTTAGTATCATGTATGGCCTTTTTGAAATCCTTAATCGCTAACTGATCAAAAATTATTCCCGTATAATGCTCATGGTTTTTGAAAATCTTAAAATCATTGCTGCCTTGTATTAGCTCAAAAGTACCCTCTTTAACACAAAGCATTTCTACGGCTTCTTTTGTTAGTTTAATTTTATTTCTGTCAATTGATTCTTTATAATCTACAAAATCAGTTTTAAAATATTTTAAATTTCCACCAAGGCCTTCAATTTTATCTTTTTTTAAATTTTTATATCCTTCAATAATATTTTTAACTCGCGGGTAGCACACTTCTGTAGCGATGTTATTTTCATTATTAGTACACAAAATAAACTTCCGATTGCCGTCATCTTCTTCATTTAACTCCATAACTGCATGTCCGGTTGTTCCACTGCCGGCAAAAAAGTCTAAAACTAGTATCTCTTTAGAGGAATTCATCGACTTGATGCAGTCCATAACTGCATAAATCGACTTAGGATACTCGAATGGAGATTCACCAAAGATATCTTTTAAAACACGAATTCCGTGCTCTCTAGATGAATATTTAGGATCAATCCATAAACTCTTTGGAGATTCTCCTAGTTCTAGACTTGGTCTGAACTTGAAAAAAATTTGATATCCTTTTTTTGTTTTTTCAGACCATATTTCTTTTTTTCTATACAACTCCTCAATTTTTTTTCTCTCTCTATCCCATGTCAGCTCATGACCAAGGTCATTAACAGGCAATACTTCAACAAAACCTGGTTTGTTTTTAATAGATATCTCGAAATTTTCTGGATGAACATATATTGAAAAAAATCTTTTTGGTCTTTCTTCTTTTTTTCTGCCTCTTCTTAAATTCCTTTTTTCATACCATTTTCCATTTTCATCTTCTTTATAATTATGGGTTTTGTCTTCAGGAGAAACATAAAAAGGACTAATCCCTTTTTTTTCTTTGTTTTTAGAATAAAATACGGCGTATTCATGCTGTAGAGAAATTTCTGATTTTCTAGTTCTTCCACTAGGATTATTTCTAATACAAACTGTGCCTAAATAATTATTTTCTCCAAAGATTTCATCACATAATAACTTTAGTTGGGCCTGTTCATTTTCATCTATTGTTAAGCAAATTATTCCTTCAATTTTTAACAAGTTTCTTGCTAATTTTAATCTTTTTTCCATGAAAGATAACCATTTACTATGTCTGAAGACGTCTTCGCTGTCAACATAGTTATTATTGTATTTCCAGGTATTTGAACCAGTATTATATGGCGGATCAATATAAATAGCATCAATTTTTTTAGCGTGTGTATAACTCAAAACCGAAAGAGCGTGATAATTGTCGCCTTCAATAAGTAAGTTCATCGGCTTATTTTTATCCGTGATTATTCCTTTATTTTTGACTTCTTTTAGTACCGGTAATTTTTCTTTGCACATTTCAACAACATCTTCCGGTTTGTCTTCCCAGACCAATCCATATTTCTTCTTTTTCTTCAATTCGTTTTTTAAACGGTCAATTTCGACTAAAAGTTTTTCTTTCTTCAATTTTTTAACAATTTTTTTCATAATTAAATTAACTTCTTTTCTTTAAAACTAAAAACTTTGGTTTTGGTAATGATTATGTGATCAAAAATTTCAATGCCTAGAATTTTGCCAGATTCCACAAGACGGTGAGTTATTTCTAAATCATCTTCCGATGGTTCGGGGTCCCCTGAAGGATGATTATGAGCTATGATAATCGAGGCAGCATGAGCATCAATTGCTTCTTTAAAAACTTCGCGGGGATGAACGAGATTAGCATTAAGTATACCGACTGAAACAATGTTTTCTCTAATTAAATTATTACGGCTATCTAAAGACAAAATTAAAAAATGCTCTTTCTTTTCTTTGCCTAATTTTTCTCTAAGATAGTTTACCACTTCTTGAGGGGAAGTTAGCAAAATTTTTTCGGGAATCTTTTCTTTTGCATATTGCTCTGAAATTGCCTGAAAAAGCTTTATACCGAATGTATTAGACGAACCAATACCTTTAATCCGCTGTAATTCATCAAGTGAAGCATCAAGGACGTTGCGCAATCCCCCAAATATCTCTATTGCTTCTTTTGCCATTTGTTTGCAATCTTTTCTAGGAGTTCCTAAAGTTAAAAGTAATTCTATTATTTCATAATCAAGAAATCCATCAAGTCCTCCTTGCAAAAATCTATCTCGCAATCTTTTTCTATGTCCAGCAACTTCTGGTAAATCCTCTATTAAAAAATCTTTTTGTTTTTTACGGTGGGGCATATTTAACAGAATTTAGAATTTAGAATCGAGATATTGTTTACAATTTCTAATTTAATATCCAAATTGCGTAATTTAAGATTGAGGCAAAGCTAACCCAAAGAAGATAAGGAATGAAAAGTAAGCCAGCTGTTTTATTAATTTTATAAAATTTGATTAAGGTAATAAGAATAAATAACCATAAAATTATAATCTCCAGAAGAGCTAAACCTGGATTATGCATTCCAAAAAAGATTATGGACCAAAGAGCATTTAAAATAAGCTGAATTCCGTAAAAGATGAGTGCTGATTTTGTTTTCAAATTATCTCGTTTTTTCCAAATTAAAAAGGCAGAAATCCCCATAAGGATATAAAGCAAGGTCCAAACAGGACCAAAAATCCAATTAGGAGGACTAAACAAAGGTTTATTAATAAAAGCATACCAATTGGTAATACTGGAAGTAGTAAAAAAAGAACCAATAAATCCAAAAGAAAAGACAATAAGAATAGAGATTAAAAAAGGTAAAATAGATTTTTTAAACATAGATTTATTTTAAAATGATCCCACCGTTTTTCCCACCGTTTTCAATATATATTTTACTCCTATTCTAAGGCATTTTCAAACCTTAAAAAACAATAAAAAACTATTAATTAAGCTTAAAGGTTTAAGAGATCCTTCGTTATTACTCAGGATGACAGAGATTGCTCTGTCGCTACGCTCCTCGCAATGATAGGAGAATAGATTTGAATATTTTATCAACCTCTTCTTTATAAAGATAACCCTCCTTAGAAAGGGTGCTTTTTATAGGATAAACCTCTTTAGTGATAAAAGTCTCTCCCCCTATTTCATAAGTCGTGGTTTTTGTCTTAAATTCTATTAAAGAATCACAAGGAGTACTTCCTAATGGAAAACTATTAATTATTCGCAATAAAGAGCCTGACACAATAAAACGTCCTGCTCTTACCATATCAAAAACCTTATCCCTGTCTTTACTTTCTTTAATATTGGGAACAACAGAGCTCTTATTCTTGCCTTCAAGAAATACAACATCAAATCCTTGATATTTCCCCTTGCGAATCTTAACATCTTTGGGAAATTTACCCTTTACTTCCCCCATTGCTTTCTCCATCTCCTTAATCTGTTCTTTAGTTATATATTTCTTCATCATATCAGTTTTCAAAAGTTCTCTTAGAGTAGTTTTGTCACTCATCCCCGGTATATTCATTCCTGGAACAGGAGCATCTAAAAAACCATGAGTTGGTACTAAATAACGGTTTTCCAAGGTTTGTTTAGCTGTTTTCTCATCAGTACACTCTGTAATGATAATAAAACTATGATAATCAAATTTTTCTGATACAGGAGCAAGTAATTTATCTTGTTTCAAGGTTTCTATTGCCTCGCCACTTTGTTTTTTCAATTCCTGCGCTTTCTGCATGAGATCTGCCTGCCCCAATGCTTGAGCACACGCTTCCACCATTTTTGCAGCTTCCTGCTGAGCTCTTTCCCATATCTTTGGACCATGTGGATGTTCTGAACCAATTATAATAGTTTCTTCGTTTTTACCTTCTGAAAAAACCCTGTGATTGATAAAATTAGGATCAGCAAGCCGTCTTGGGTCAATATGACCAATTTTTACCTTAAAATTTGTTTTATCTTCCTGACGCAAAATCTCCTCCCATTGTTTATTAGAAAGCCAGTTTTTAGACAATATTTTAGTTATTTTTAAACCCATTT
>Ga0268276_1003174_pt1 | contig 13065 bp, 15 predicted proteins | sample saktaG_4_FD_190145 | JGI IMG/M metagenome (GOLD analysis project Ga0268276, IMG submission 190145) | Saline water microbial communities from Sakinaw Lake, British Columbia, Canada - sak_2010_1_5_45m | ecosystem: Environmental > Aquatic > Non-marine Saline and Alkaline > Saline ...
CGCTTCGCCCACAACCAGAATTGACACGGTCTCTGTTGCTTCAGTCAAATAACGCTGGAGATTCACTATCCTTATGATTGCGGCATTGGGGAGGTCCACTTGGTCGTTGTTATCACGGTACTGATTAAAAACTATGTTCGTAGACGGCACTGCAGTGAGGATTTCTGCTAGGCTATGCCAGAACGTCGTGAAATCTCGGCTCATCATATTCATTAATACCTTCCTCGACCTATAAAAAAACAGGGGACGGTTATTTGTTTCATGTCCTTAAGATTTTATTTTGCGAAAATCCGGTCAATCTAGATAATTGCCATAATGAACTACCATCGAGTTTTTTGAGATATTTAAAAATCCCAGTTAGTATTTGTGAGTGCACAAGGATCTATCAAGAATATCAATAAATTTTCAGTAATCATCATCTACAAATATTTTTCTGTTGTATACCTCTTACATTCTTCTTTATTTTACTATTACTTGTTCTTTTTGTTTCCCCGGGTATAAAAATCAATCCAGTAAAAGCTTATCTTGCTAACGGTAATAGGAGATTGTCAAACAAAGAACCGTCCCCTTGTTTTCTGCACTTCTATTTTTCTTTTAAGAAATACTCACGAACGAAGGATTCTAACCTTTTAAGTATTAAATCAGTCATTTCTTTGCCTAATTCTTTAGAAGCAATCGTCGCATCACCTAATGCCCCATTTTCGGTTATATCATCAAACGACCAGGGGATTTCTCCCCACCACTCTCTCTTTTTGTATAAGCTATCTTTTAGTTTTCCCTTGGATAAATCATCTTTTTTTACCAGCCATGGAGCAATATGCATACTTTGCGAAACCTCTCCTTCGCATGCATGTCCTGTTATCTTTGATAAATTCTTTTGTGCTAATAAATCGCTGGACAAGTCTGTCCCACTTCCAATCCACGAAGCATCTATGCCTAATTCATATTTAAGTTTAGTGATTGCAACCCCCAGTGCATATCTATTTCCACCATGAGCGTTTACCATTAAAATTTTCTTTATCCCATGCTGTTCCAAACTCCAAGCAATATCCATTATAACTGAAATAAAAGTTTCAATCCTAAGAGTTATTGTCCCAGAGAATTTCATATGGTGATAAGAAATACCATAATTCACCGGTGGACATACCAATACTTTTGGACAAAGCCTTTCAGCTAATAATTTGCTCATTTCATATGCCCTATCAGTATCTGCTGCAAAGGTTAAATTAGGTCCATGTTGTTCGTGTGAACCTGTAGGTATTATAGCCAGTTCAATACCATCTTTATACCGGTTAAATTCTGGCCATGACAATTCTGATAGTACTAATCGTTTCATTATTTCCCCCCCTCATATGATTATTTATATAAATGACATTCTACACAGTGATTTTTTTCCACTTCAACTGGTTTCGGAGATATTTCCTCACAAATCTTCATTGCTTTAGTACATCGCGGATAAAACCTGCACCCTTTCGTGAAGTCTACCCAATTTGTTATTTCACCTTTTATCTTACTCAAATTAATTTTACAGTCCGGATTTGTACTCGGGACTGCTTCTAACAAAGCTTCTGTATAGGGATGGTATCTCTTTTTGATAAGGTTTTCCGTTTCTCCTGTTTCTACAATTCTACCGAGATACATAATTGCCGTTCTATCACACAAATATCTTATAAGTGATATATCATGAGATATAAATAAACTGGCTAAATTCCTTTTACTCGTTGCTTTTTTCAATAGGTTCAATACCCCTGCTCTTATAGAAACATCTAACATGGATACAGGTTCGTCTGCTACAATAAATACAGGCTTAAGAATAAGAGCTCTAGCTACTGATACTCTCTGCCTTTCTCCTCCACTCATCTCATGAGGATACCTATTTATAAATTTTTCAGGAGGATTAAGCCCAACGTCCTCTAAAATATTTTTAATTATTTCCAATTTTTCATTCTCACTTTTTCCAATGCTATGAATAATCAATGGTTCCTTTAATATTTCTCTAACCCGAAATCTTGGATTGAGAGATTCATAGGGATCCTGAAAAATCATCTGTGCATTTCTCCTGAATAGCTTCATTTCCCTACCTTTAAGATTCGAAATATCCATTCCCTTACATATCAGATTCCCTTCGGTAGGTTTATATAAACCCATTAATAGTTTGGCTGTGGTTGTTTTCCCGCAACCACTTTCTCCGGCCAATCCAAATGTTTCACCCTTACCTATTGAAAAACTAACTCCATCCACTGCCCTTAGACAATTCTGTATATCATTATCTCTGTTGCCGAATAATGCTTTCCCTGATTGAAAGTATTTTTTTAAATTATTTACTTTCACAATATTTTCCATAAGCGTTCCCTTTCAGATAGAAGTTCCCAACCATGTTTTTTCTTGTTCCGCATAATAACGCAGTTTATCTACTTCTTCCAACCTATGACATGACACATATCCTTCCTCAACTTTCTCAGGTAAAGGTGATTTGTTTTTGCATATTTCTTTTACAAAAGGACATCTGGGTGCAAATATACAACCATGAGGCGGAACTAAAAGATCCGGAGGATTACCGGGTATTGAAATCAATGATTTCTTCTCTCCTGTTATACTTGGAAATGCGTTCTTGAGACCAAGCGTATATGGATGGTAAGGACTTGTTACAATACGCCTTTTATCACCGAACTCCAGTATTTTACCTCCATACATCACCGCCACTTTATTGCAAGTCTGGGCAATAACCGATATGTCATGAGTAACCATTATCATAGATCCATGATAATTTTCTAATAATTTATTTATTCTCTGAAGTATTTGGGCTTGAACCACAACATCCAGCGCAGTAGTAGGTTCATCTGCTAATATAATTTCAGGATTTAAAGCAAGAGCCATAGCAATTACCGCTCTTTGTTTCATACCACCACTATACTGATGTGGATAATCTTTTAATCTTTTTCTGTCAACACCAACAAGATCAAAAAGTTTTTCAGCTCTCTTGTATGCTTTTTCTTTTTTAACCTTTTCATGTTCGGTGATAGCTTCGACTATTTGATCACCTACTCTATATACCGGATCTAAGGCATTCATAGCACTTTGAGAGATGATTGAAATTTCATTCCATCTCAGTTTCTGAATTCTTGAGTTGTCCATCTTAAATATATCTTCACCCTTATAATTGGCTGTTCCTCCATTTATGTAAGCATTTGATGGAAGTATCTTAAGTAAAGATTTAATAAGAGTAGTTTTACCACAACCTGATTCACCCACAAGTCCCAAAACATCTCCTCTGCACAACTGAAGAGAAACATTATCAACAGCCTTGACGCACCCTTCTGAAATATTGTAATAAATTTTCAAGTTCTTAATTTCTAAGACTGTATTATGATTATCCAAACCTACCTCTCCTTTAATCTGGGATTAGCTATTTCTTCAAATGTTCTACTCATTAAGAAACCTGATAACACTAAAAGAATAATTGCAATACCAGGGGGGATCATCCACCACCAGGCAATAAACATAGCTTGGGATGAATAGCAAGAATAAAGTACCTTTCCCCAGCTTGGCAAGGTGGGATCACCATATCCCAAAAAACTAAGACTCGCCTCAGTCATAATAGCCGAGCCCATCGAAAGAGATACATAGACCATTGATAAAGGAATGACATTAGGAGCAATATGTTTATATATAATACGAAAATCACTTGCTCCACTAATACGTGACGCTTCAATAAATGTTTTGCTCTTTATTGTCAATACCTGGGATCTGATGACTCTGGCAGTATTCCTCCATGTTATAAGCACTATAGCAAGTATTATATTTTTTATGCCTGGTCCCAAAATAGCTACTAAGATTAAGGCAAACGGTAAAAAGGGTATACCATAAATAATGTCTACTATTCTCATGATAAAATTATCAATTTTTCCACCAAAATAACCTGATATCAAACCAATATTTGTACCAATAAATACAACGCATAACGCTGATAAAACACCGACGATTAAAGCTATCCTTGAACCAATGATCATTTGACTAAAAACATCTCTCCCCATCCGAGTTGTTCCAAATAAGTGCTCCCGGGAAGGAGGCTCCAAACGCTTTAAATTACCATCCTGATCAAAATTCAATTCCATCGGATCATATGGGCTAATAATCGGTGACAGAATAGCAATAACAATAAAAAAAACGAATATCCCCAATCCTGTCATTCCAACTTTGTCTTTCTTCAAAGCCTTCATCATATCTTTTAACAATTCCATTTTTATCCAACTCCCTCATTGCCAGGTTACCCTTGGATCCAAGTAGGCATACAATACATCGGCAATTATATTAAATAAAACAGTCATCGTACCGATCAGAAAAAAAGCAGTCTGAGCAACCGGATAGTCCCTGGCTGCTACTGCTAAAACAATCTCTCTTCCCATACCTGGCCATCTAAAAACAGTCTCTACAAGTACAATTCCCCCAATTGCTAAACCTGCCTGAACCGCAAAAACTGTAATCACTGGTAAAAGTGCATTTCGCATTGCATGTTTGAATAATATTTTCCATTCTTTAAGTCCTTTAGCTCTTGCAAGTTCAATAAAGTCTTCTTTAATCACTTCTAACATAGAAGTTCGCATTACCAACAATGGGGTTGCAACAGAATATAAACTTGCAGTCAATGCCGGCAAAGTTAGATGTTTCAGAAAATCAAGGGATAAGAATTTTTGGTATTGAAAATCAAAATAAGTTCCGGGCGTATTCATGCCACCTAAGGGGAATATCTTAAATTTAAAAGCGAATATAGAAAGAAAAATCATACCAGTCCAAAACACTGGAGCACAACGTAAAATCAATGCACCAATGATTCCCACACTCTCTAAAACAGTACCTCTTTTCCATGCTAAAATTGCACCACCTACTATCCCCAATAGAAATGCTATGCTAAGGGAGGTAATCATCAATATAAGGGTGTTCCAAAATCTTTCCCCAATGACCTGAATAGCCGGTTTACCATACTGAAAAGAAATGCCAAAATCGCCTTTAAACACGGCCTTTATATAGATAATATATTGCTGAAAAAGCGGTTTATCCAAACCATATTGTTTTAAAAGAACTTGCTGAGCTTCCTGTCCCAGGCCTGCTTCTATATACATACTAACGGGATCCCCGGGTATAACCCGGAACATAAAAAAGAGAATTGTTATCAATACAAATAAAGTAAGCAACATCTGCAATAATCTTCTAATAACATATTTTAAAATACCTTGCATACTTTTTCTCACGTCCTTTTCTAAATATGCCTAATACCGAAGCCCCGAAAAGATTCAGTATTAGGCATATTAAATGAACTATTTAGTAAATAGTTTTTTTACCTCATAGTTTTCCGGGTAATATATCCATCCCTTGTCATCCCATCTAAAACCTGCGTCTTCAAGTATTTGCCTTGCTTTTTCTACATCATCACCGGCTTTTTCAATATCAGGATTGTGCCAAAAACTATTGACAGGTGCTACTACAGAATAAGCAGGAACAGCCATTCCTTCAAATACAAGGTCAACAATTTGCTTTTTCGGAATAGCATAAGTCAGTGCCCTTCTCACATTAACATCATCAAAAGGAGCCTTGCGCAAATTATAGTGAAGCATGTAACATCCCTGATCATCAACTTGTTTTAAAGTAAGATGTTTTACTTCTCTCAATTCCTCAACCTGTAGCGGCAATAATGACCATCCTGCAGAATCAATCTCTCCGCCCTTCAGCCCCTGAACAACACCATAAGCAGAAGCATATGGAATTCTTATCACGCCATCAATCTTAGCCGGATTGAAATGTTGGGCAAATTTGGTCAATTTCAACTCTTCATTAGGACGCCAATAATCAAACTTAAACGGACCACTTCCAACAGGAGGTAAATTATCCCAATTTAGAATACCTTCAGCTCCCTTTTCCTGATATTTTTCCTCCCAAATATGCCTGGGTAGGATTCCTACCAACGCTAACGCATTGGAAACAAATGGAGCAAAGGGTTGATTTAAAGTAAATCTTACTGTCCGGTTATCTACTATCTCAACTTTTTCAAGATAATTAATCTTGGATAGATAATACGGAGCTTTGACTTCTTTTGCAAAATCAAAAGTAAACTTTACATCTTCTACGGTTACTTCTTTGCCATCATGGAATTTCATACCTTCCCTAAGTACTATCTCGATAGTCTGATCATCTATCTCATCAAATGATTCAGCTGCCCAAGGTATAGGTTTGCCTTCGATATTCACTCTTACCAGAGGGTCATAAATCATGGTGAGTAAATAAATATCAGCTCCTGTTTTTGTGGATAATGGATTTAATAACTTAACGTCATTTACATAACCAAATTTGACTATTTTCCTATCACCCTTTGGAGTTATATTTATCCAATTCCAGAAACTGTTCATTCCTTCTCCCATAGCCATCACTGTATTCTCAAAATCCATACTATTATAAGCATGAGTGACAATTCTATGTGCTATGGGTGGCTGTGGTAAATCATGGCTCAATATCTCCTGTAAAGCATAAGCTGATTCTCTTCGTTTATCCATATCCATATTCTCAACAAACTGCTCAGCTATCCGGTCATATTCAGAAGATTCATAGCCCGCTACGTTATATTTACCAACATCTGTTTCTGATGAATGGTGCATTGTATATAACCAGTGGAATGGATCTATCCGCTCAGCCTTACCTCCCCATTGAATCACAAATGCATCATGTTCATGCCCTGTCATGCCTTTAGAAGACATTGTAGCCCATTCCATTGGAGTTATTTTAATTTTGAAGCCTAGTTCTTCCCACTTTTGGCCAATCATTAAACCTGCTTCATATCTTATAGGGTCATAAGTTTGACTGGTAATCCATAGTTCAATTTCAGAAACTTTCGCATCCTCGCTTAGAGAGGAGTATTCATTACAAAAAGCTGTTAAACTAATGAATATCACTAATAACAAAATTACAAAAAATCTACTTATAATTCTCATATTAATTCCTCCTTAACTTTTACCTAAATATTGCTTTTCCGGTATTAAAATTATTTTAATATTTACCTCCTTTCCACTATAAACAATGTCCCAATTCCTCTGAAAATTTCTCTAATTTTTCTAAAGTATCTAGTGATTTATTTTTATCTTTCAAGATAATACCGACACTTAGCAGATTAACAATTAATGATGTGCCAACAATGGAATTTGTGTAACCTAAACACTCGTTATAAGCCAAAATAATTAGGTCACTATACTCCTGTAAAGGGTTAATAAGACTATCTGTTACAAGTATGGTAGTAACATCCATCTCTTTAGCATATTTAAGTGCCAGGAAAGTATCTCTAGAATATCGAGGGAAATCAAATGCAATAAAAACATCTTTGCTGTCAAGTAAAGAAAGTTGTGATACAAGTTTATAAGCCCCTGAATCAATTTCAATTATATTTTTTTGAATCCGCTTTAATCTATACCCCAGATAGTGAACTGCAAGAGAAGAAAGCCCTAATCCCATAGCGAAAATTTTATTGTCATTATTCATAAGATCTATTGCTTTATTGATAGTAGTAAAGTCTAGTTTTTCAAATGTTTGCTTGAGATTCATGTTTTCAATATTATATAGTTGAAGTAAGTACTCGTTATCTTTATTTAGTTCTTCGATAGTATTGCTTAATTTCTCCCTTGGAGTTATCTCCTTTTTGACAAGTTCCTTCAGCTCTTTCTTAAATTCAGTAAATCCTTTATATCCAATTACATTGGCAAATCTAATAACTGTGGTATCGCTTACATCAACTTCATTTCCTATTTCAATGCTAGTCAGTAAAGCTGCCTTTTGGTAATTATCCACAACATACTGTGCTACTTTTTCTTCTCCGGGAGTAAAATTTGGGAGATTTTTTCGAATGTTTTGAAAGAGTTTTGGATTCTTCATAATTCCCCTCCTTTAGATTTCCGATTTTCTATAGCCTTCTCAATCAACAAATCAAACAATTTGTAATGTTTTGAAAATGCTTTTATCATTCTTTCGGGATGCCATTGAACACCTAAAGCCAAGAGATAATCTACATTCTCTATCCCCTCAATTATTCCATCCTCTGCATGTGCATTAGCGCAAAATCCCTCTGCTAATTCTGCAACTGCTTGATGATGGATACTATTGACTTTAAGGCAATCTGTTTGAAAAATCTTAAATAATAATTTATCTTTTACCAATCTCACATCATGCGTTCCGTAATTCTCCTCTTCACCATTTACCTTATGGTTAAATGAAGTTAGATTATACTGGTTAATATCCTGATATAGTGTGCCACCGGCGGCAACATTTAAGAGTTGCATGCCTCTGCAAATACCAAGCACAGGTACATTTCTCAACAATGCTTTTTTGGTTAAATTAATTTCAAATTGATCTCTTTGCTTTGATACTAACAAATTTTGTATCATAACTTTTTCTTTATAAAAACTCGGGCATATATCAGAACCCCCACTTAAAAGTAATCCATCAATGAGTTTTAGTATTACATCAATTTCAACCATATCAATAATAGGAATAATTATAGGAATCCCTTCTCTGTCCCTAATGCAATCACAGTAATTCTTAAATAACTTATAATACTTTTCTGTATTTTGTTCTATAAATGATGGAACAATACCAATGATTGGTTTCATTTTCCTATACCTGATTAATATAATTTAAATTTATGTAATGAATATTTATATTTATTTTATTACATTTATGAATATTTTTATTTATTATATCATATTCATGGTTTATGTCAAGACAGTGTAATAAAAATTGGATATGCTAATAAATTGACAAAAGTACTTGTATAATAATGAGGTTATCGTAACTGGTAAGATCGTTAAAATGAAATCCGAAGGGTCAACTATTTATATTATTTTTATTCTTTTTAATTATCTTGGAGACCGTTGTAGAATACACATCAACGTATTTGGCAAATTTTTTTGAGGGTAACTGTTAAAGCTATTAAGTCTGATATCTGATAAATTTCTTTTCTTTTTTTACTTTGTATTAACCGGGATCCCAAACAAAGAACCGTCCCTCTGTTTTTTCTTGAACTGCTTTTTGATTTCTTATCAAAAAAGGAGACCTCATGAACATGCATTACACCACAAAAACCTCTCCATCCGAAACCTGTACTATCTTCCGGTCAAACAAACCACCATATTTATCTCTCCGCTCCTATCAGAAATCTCTTTCCTGGTAATCTTATATCTTTTATGCCTGTATATTAATTCTTGTTCACCTTGCTGGGTTATTCTCCTGCACAGCCAATAAGGAAAGAAAACCCTGATGTTTGCATAATATTTAGAAGGGTAAGGAATCATGGCACAATCTTTCAGGCAGTCAAGAATATTGGCAGTATAAAAATCAATAACGAATATTTTACCTGTCCTTAAAGAAGCACGGTAAAAAGAAACCAGCCGGTCAATATTCCAGAGAAAACAGAGGGACGGTTCTCTGTTTTATACTTTAAAGATCTTATTGACCGTAAAACCAGTTAATCTGGACAACTGTCTTAATGAACTTCCATCCGGTTCTTTTAGATATTTCAAAACCTCAGCTTGCATTTGTAATGATGCATTGTGAAATAAGGCTAAGTATATATCAAATATCTTCAACGCTAATTGCCTTATTTTTTTGTCTGATTGGGTTTTCTTTTTTTCAGGTAGGTCAAGGCATTAATCATTATTAAATTCATCGTTGAACTTTTTCTCTTACATATATCGCAAGAATTGTCATGTAGTCATGCTTGATATGTTTGAATAAAAGCTATCCTCTGTTTTTTATAGATAAACCTTTTAAGAATTTCCTAGCGTATTTATCACCACACTCTTTATAATGCTTATGACCTTCTTTTCTAAACAAAGCGCTTAATTCTCCTTTTGTTACAATTACTCCTGTTGCTTTAAAAATATCAAGCATATCATCACTTGTTAGAGATAGCGCTATTTTCAATTTCTTAAGCATAATATTATTGCGGTTTTCACTATTGTTTATAGATAGTACTGGTCTTTCTGGTTGCCCTGGTTTTGTATCTTTTTTTCCTCTTTTAAATATAATAAAACCATTCAAAAATGAATCCAAGGTACTGTTCTTACATTCTATATTCTCTACTCTTTCTTCTATTTCACCATGATTAACAACTTCATTGTGGTAACTGCTTTTTGATTTTATGAGCAACTTCCGCACTTCTTCTTCTGTTACTTTAAGGCCACCGAGTTTAAATATCTCTACCATTTCAATATCTTTTATATCTATCGCATATCTTAATCTAATTAAGATATCATTATTATCCATCTATTATCCTCCTTTAATAATCTTACCTTAATTCTTCTCGAATGTTTCCGGGAATTTATTTTGTCTAAAAAATATTTTTACAAACTTAATAGATAATATTACGGCTGCAAATAAAAGCGGTTTTGGGTAGTTTTAGTAGTTCTGTATTTCCGCAAGATGTCATGATTATTCTTCTTTATCACCGGTGTCCTTTTTTTCTTTTAACTGCTTTGATTTCTTCGCCGGGGGAAGATAGTTCTCGGATGTTATCACGCTTTTACCGGTTTTTGATTCCAATTCCAGGCGGGCTTTCTTTGCTATCTTACCACCCTTCTTGCCGGCATCTTTATTTTCGGGCATACCAGTGGCATTGACACTTTCTGCAATTTTTCTTGTTGATAGTTCAGTAAGAGCCGTAATAAGATTTCCGGATCAGCAGCATCGGTAAGGCGCATTTTGCCGTCTTCTGCAACCATCTTCAACCGGTTACATTTTGTAACCGTTTCACTACCCTCTTTTTTTAACCGATTTTTCAGGACTTTCCAGTAGTTTCGTGCTACCTGATAATCCGGCTGCTGTATCAGAATCTGCAATATATCAATCACCAAGAAATACCAGGTTTCATTCTGATCATCGTAATGACGGTGGATTTTATAGTTTTCAAAAATGGCTAAGGTATTATCATTCATTTATTTTTTCCTCCTCGCTATTCAGTTCCTTACCTATACAATAGGAATAGACATCTATTTATCAACTTTCATCTTGGATCTTTCTTTTGTATACTATACCAAAGTTAAGTGTTGTATTTGAAACTTGAACCCAAGCTGTCCCTATTATTCTTCATTAATGCCCTCTCGTTCTTAAAAAAATGTTTCATTGCAAGACCTGACCCTATTAATACAGCTCTCATCTGTAGGTTTTCCGTTAAAAATTACCGGGAACCATCTGCACACAACCTTCCGGACAGACATCAACGCAAAGACCGCAACCATAACAATTACTCCGCTCTATAGTCATTTTTCCCTCGTCCATTTTCCTGGCTCCGAAGTAACAGGTCTCTATACACACTCCACAATTGGTGCATTTGTCCGAATCAGTCCTTTCTATATAACCTCCTTTATCGCATTTCTCCTCCTGATTCAAGAAGTACGAACAACAGTCGTCACAGCAAAAACAGATACCGGCGACCTCAATCATATCCGGAGGATTGCGGAAGGGCCTGGTTACCAGGTGTTTTTCCTTTGCCTCATGGAAAATCTCTTCAACATGTGATTTTGTGACTTCCTTGAAATTCGACCCGGTGCCACCGGCACCGTAACCCCAATCCCGGGCGAAGAATAGGCATACGTCCAAACGGGAGCGGGCACAGCCTCCGCGGCTTTCGCGGCATCCACAGTTAGACACCCAGAAGCGGTTGTGAGCTTTAACTATCTCCCATGCCTCTTTCCGGGTACAAACATAATGAAGAACTAAATCTTTCTCATTCATGACTACCTCCAACTAAAGTATAATTTCAACCTAAAATAACCGGACTACTTCGTTTAAATGTGACAGAGAGCCGTCCCCTGTCACGGTCTTGATTCCCTCGTGGATTCTTTCCCCAACTATCGAACGTTGTAGATAGATTAAAATCTCCTCCGATAATATAATGCTCAGTAGGATTACTATTCAATTTTTGCTATACGCTGGCTATAAGTAATTGCATCATGAGTAGTTACTGAATTAATTTTACCCTCAATAATTTTGCGAGGTTTCCATTTTTCATTATTTATTTTCTGATATACAAGTAGATCAGTTTCATATTTTATATACTTACTGTCTCCCGGCTCATCATCTTTATAATTTAATATTTCAAATGAATATAGAACCCTTTTACCTGTGCTAAAGAAGATTTTCTTTTTTAAGAATGATCCCTCTTGTTCTAATCTCTCTTTTACATCTTCCATCCATTCTTTTTCTGTCATTATTGACTCCTTTAAGAAAATGGGTGTCTATCCCTATTTTCCTATTTTCCTTATTTTCCTCCAGCGTAGCCGGGTCTGGTACAATTGGGGTTGTGCAGTAGTTATTTTGGTTCAAGCGTCATCACATAATCGAAACTCTCGTTAAGATATTCTGCTAATTTATCCAAATCTTCAAGCATACGGTCGGGTATTAACACATATCCTCTCATTACTGCTCCATGGGACTTAAAAATTGTTGCGTCAAATCCCTGGATATACTTTTTCTGTACTGTCTTTGAAAATCTAATTCCTAATTGACCATCTTTGTTGAGTAACGAAAACATATGTCCATTCGCAGATGTATATGGCATGGTTTTTCCTTTTCTATCAAACCTTGGACATTTTGCGACGAGCTTATCGTAAAGTTCTAATTTTTGTTTCCACATAATACTGTTCCTCCACTTTCTATTAAAAAACCAAAAAAATATTTAAAAACAAAGTCAAAACAATAGGTTTCCCACTAAAAATACCGAATTATTGATCTGGCACATCTTTTTTATTTATTTAAATGTGACAGATGAAACGTCCCCTTGTCTTTTTCCCCTTGTCTTTTCCACAAGACCCAGCCAATAACGTAATCTTTTTCAATGATGCTTTCCCGTAAGCCCCACTCAGTAACAAGATTTTTTATTTCTGGGTGTATAATCATTTTACAATCTCAGCGTTTACTCGTAAATTCCATCTTCGCTTAAACGAACCTTTGGTTTTTATTGCTGGGTCAAGAATTGAATAGCCAGAGCTAATATTTTTATGACATTCATTTATAAGGTCCGGTACATTAATA
>Ga0268276_1003175_pt1 | contig 13063 bp, 7 predicted proteins | sample saktaG_4_FD_190145 | JGI IMG/M metagenome (GOLD analysis project Ga0268276, IMG submission 190145) | Saline water microbial communities from Sakinaw Lake, British Columbia, Canada - sak_2010_1_5_45m | ecosystem: Environmental > Aquatic > Non-marine Saline and Alkaline > Saline ...
CACTGCTTCCCAACCCGTCGGCACTCATCCCGGCTCAAACCGTTGACTCCTTCGGCAAACACGATGTGAATACTGTCTCCGGGAGCCATCGTATACGGCCCAAAAGCGATCGCCTGTGAAAAACCGCCGGGATTTGTTTCGGTTACGGATGGTGTCCACAGATCGGCAAACTGATCTCCGACAGCTTGCGCATGAGTTTGGGCTGGAATTCCACGAGCCATTACACTATATTCTGAAGCCATTCCTTGAGAACTGAACTGATCGTGTTGTTGCGTATATCCTGCATCGGAACTGAAATAGGGGGTGCTGAATGGTTGCATTGAGTCATCGCTATGATCACTGGCCGATTTGTCAGCATACAATACAACAATACCCGGGAACTGAGCAGCGCCTAAAAAGCCATCGGCCTCTATACTTGCACTTCCGATATTTGGGCCGCCAATATTATCCACTCCATATTTGGAATGCAGTCCGTGCCAAGCATAAATTCCCCGTAAATTATCACCATAATTTGTATGTAGAATTTCATTGACTGTATTATGTCCCCAGGCAGCAGATTGCGGGGCATATTGATATCCATAAGCCGCAACATACCGGGAGATAGCATAACGAAACTGCCACATAAAAACAACATCGGTCAAAGTTGCCGGATTCGGTTTAACATCCCCGGCTTTGTTATAAATACCGGTATTGGTGAGGACATGATCGTAAATAAAGTAATTCTCATGATAGGTATTACTGAATGCGTAAATTTTCCGTTTCAGAGTAACCCCAATCGATGTATTGACCACATTGTAGATCATTCTGTCTGCATTAATATTCGGATTAACATCGTTAACTTCATCCATATATACTGTATGCGAAGCTAAAGTACCGTCAACCAATACGATCGGATGATTCTCTTTGCCAATCAATTTAAATTCCTGAGGAAATATTTCGTTGCTCTCATCCAGGGTACGGGGACCGATATCAACGACTTTGTAATCAAAGGTTTTGCCAACGATTGGATCATAGTAATTTTTTGCCCCAATCCAGAGAGCCTTTGCTGCCTGGATATCCTGATATTCAAACAATGCCGGCCAGAGCAATCCATCCTGCTGGTCAGGGATCAGATGCCGACGTCCGACTTCCTGTTCACAGCCGCCACTGGAATACCAGTTATGAAGCATTCCAATTGCAAGCCATTTCGACTCATCTCCATAGGCATTTTTAGGAATAAAACTCAACAGGCATAATAATCCAAGCAGGAAAATAAACCCTATTTTAGATTTTGATATCTGCTTCATAAACCTTCCTTCTATTTAATTTACGGACAGTTAATAACGAAATCACATTTTCGGATTGACTATCAGATTCTCCTCCCGGAAAATAGTTCCGGAAAGTGATGGAAACTGACCTTCCCGGTTTTATCACAATGTTACTAATAGGCATGTAATTTATCTGCATATCACTCATCTAATGACAATAAATTTCAGGTGGGTTGATTCACCTTTGCGCATTGTTTCGCCAGTTATCGGATCGATATAATCCTCAAGTACCTCAAAATATGCAATATATAAACCACTGACGATTACCTGACGCGAACTCGTTATCAAATTCCAGGACTCATCACCACTCGAGTTCGTATGCTCAATCGTGTTGATCAATTCACCGGATTCCGTAAATATCTTAATCACACATTTCGGCGGAATATTGAAAAACATTATCCGGTCCGGAGCACTCGCTCCAAACTGGTAATCCTTCGCACGTATATTGTAAGGATTGGGTACAATCCGGATCTGGGAAAACGCCGTCCCCGCCGGGCGACGCAAGTAGGCCGGCTCTGTCGTCCGCGTCCAGAACAGATTACTCTCAAGCGATACTCCCGGATCAATCGTATTGACCGCCCCATCATCATAGGTCGTTATGTAATAATAGTAATCAAATCCCCGTAATGGAGCACGGTCATCATAACTGTTCACCAGCGCATTCGCCGCACCCTGTCCGCATTCAAATATCAGGTCAAAGGTGGTATCCGGTTTATGGATCGCCCGGTATACCCGGTAACCAGCAAAATGAGGATAATCCTCAGCCGACTCTGACCAGGATAAACTGATCCGGTCTCCCCCGGAATTCACCTCAAAACGGTCCGGCGGCGGCGGCGGCGGATCATAATTGAAACCGTTCTCCCAGTTGGCTTTGGCCCTCAGAAAGGTCTGCCGAATGGAATCCTTCCCGGTAAATACCCAGGCATTCTTGAACTCGTCCCGGTTTGTGGTGGATGAGCCATCGGGTTTGATATAAGGCGTGGTTTGATCCCACCACTGCTTCCCAACCCGTCGGCACTCATCCCGGCTCAAACCGTTGACTCCTTCGGCAAACACGATGTGAATACTGTCTCCGGGAGCCATCGTATACGGCCCAAAAGCGATCGCCTGTGAAAAACCGCTTGAACTCTGTTCAGTATCCGGCGGATTCCATAGATCGGCGAATTGATTGCCGACTCTTTGATTATGGGTTTCAGTTGGGATACCGGAAGCCATCACACCGTATTCAATTTCCATGCGACTGGGATTAAATTGATCATTGGGGCGCGTATAGCTGGCACCTGAGTTGATATAGGGCATACTGGCAGGTTGATTAGGATCATCGCTCGGGTCATCTACCGCTTTATCGGCATGAAGTACAATAATACCCGGAAATTGTGCGGCGCCTAAATACCCATCGGCAATTAAATTTGAACTGCCGGTATTCGGTCCGCCGATATTATCTGGTATGCCATATTTGGAATGCAGTCCGTGCCAGGCATAAAAGGCACGAATGTCATCTCCATAAAAGGGATGTAATGCCTCGTTAACCGTATTATGGCCCCATGATGCAGATTGCGGAGCATAACCATAACCATATACACTGGCAAATCGGGTCGGAGCGAAGCGGTACTGAAACATGATATAAACTTCTTTTAATACCTGAGAATTTACCGCTCCAGCAGTATTATAGATACCGGTATTGGTGAAGACATAATCAAAAATAAAATAATTGTCATGATATTGCTGACTTATAGCATAGATTTTTCGTTTTTCGGTGACACCAATAGACGTATTGACAATATTTAGCAGAACACGATCTGTCAGCAAATTCGGATCGGTCTCGTTAATGTCATCCATATAGACCGTATGTGAAGCGAGGTTCCCGTCAACAACAACGATCGGATGCTCTGTCTTTCCATAAAGTTTGAACTGTTGAGGCATAATTTCGTATGATTCATCCAGAATACGCGGACCACAATGAACAACTTTATAGGCATATGTCAAACCTACAATCGGATCAAAATAATCGCGGGCGCCAATCCATAGACCTTTGGCTGCCTGAATATCCTGATACTCAAACAACGCTGGCCATCGCAACCCATCCTGCTGATCAGCAATCAAATGTCGCCGGCCGACCTCTTGTTCGCATCCGCCGCTCGAAAACCAGTTGTGCAGCGAACCAATGGCCAGCCACTTGGATTCATCTCCATAAGTCTGATGATATGGATAAGTGGTAATGAGAAAACAGGTCATCAATAGGTACCAACAATCGTTTATATTGACTTTGTGCGACATTATTTTATTACAAATTACCTACCAAATTTAAATGAAAAGGTCACCCCGATGAAAATATCTCTCGGGTCAAGAAAGGTGTAAAACGATTGATTCGGCATATCGATATAGGCTTTATCTTTTATGATCTTATCGATCTTCGATTGACTGACCTCTGTCCATGCCCCTTCGACATATTGCACATAGTTTTCTGTGGTTGCATCCCAATAAATCACAGCCGGATCAGGTCTTGCGTATGTGGTGTAATCATTGACAAATTCCATCGGTTGGAATTTGACACCCGTTTTACGAAAATCACCTGGTTGATCGTCCCCCGGTATGCAGTCATAGCCCAATTTTTCCGTTTTACCTTTTGGTAAATGCAGTGAGTTCATATAATAATTATAATCGTGAATATCCAAGAAGGATGAATTCGAGAAATATTTAAAATTAAAGAGGTTACTGACGTCGGCAAAGACCATAACTCTGAATCTGTCAAAATCGAAGACTTTCGATATTTTCAAATCCACCTTATTATAATTATTATACTGGAAATTATAGAGAATCCCGGAATAATTTTTAGGATTCCAGGTCATGTAATACCCTTGCCGCCAATATACCAGGAAATTCATATGCCAACCACCCAATGGATATTGCTGTCCGAAACTCGGTCCAAAATCATTCGGTGTATGCAAATCCAGATTTGCTTTTACTCGTGGAATCGGTTTCGGTTTAGTCTGATAAGGGTTCGATTTTAAATAATCGCGTTGCTCAGCCGGATTCTCGAAGTAAGTCTTTACTCCAAAGTAACCGGAGGTTCCGACCCGATACTCATAATTGACATTCCCGGTGATCCAGTCACCATACATCTTTGTCAGTTCAATTTCAAAACCGCGAATATCCTCATATAAATTCGTAGTCAATTTATAGTAGTTGATTTTCCCGCTGATATCCAGATATCTGGTCCACTCCTGTTCGTTGTCAACATCCTTATAATACGCAGCGAGATGCAATAGGTACGACTTCATAAACGCCTGGTCGTAACCGAGTTCATAAGCGATCGTTCGCGCTAATTCCATCTCCGGATTACCGATGTACTGCAACTGATTCAGTGGTGTTCGCTGAACTCTGTACATCGATTCGGCGGTCGGCATTTCACGGTTGTGAGAATAGTTAAAATAGAGTTTCGAATTAATGGTAATCGGATGGGAAACGTTCAGCCGGGGACTCAGATAGAATTTGGGTTTGACCGTTTTAGTCTTGAATTCATCTTCCATGGATTTGGTGTACTTATCTGAATAGAATCCTTTTTCATAGATGTCAACATCGTACCATTTTCCGTTGGAAAGAAGCAACTCCCCAACCAAACCGAAACTGGTAATTAAGCCCTCATATTCCAGTTTGTCCTGTAAATAACCGACGATTCTGATGGGAGATCGCTGAAATGATGTATGCGTGTTGCCTTCCGGTAAAAATGCATTGTACAATCCAAACCGCATATCATATGAATCCAGATTGAATTCAACGCCGGCTTTTACCTGATTGCGGAAATCAATCTGTTTTGTATAATCAAAACGAGCAGAATAAGTCGTAAATTTAGTGCTATCCCGGGAAGTACTGACAGCACCACCCATTCCGAATTGATCGCCGATGGCAAAAATCGGATTCGAGAAGAATCCTTCCGGAGCTTCATCTACAAAATAGCCCGGAAAAATTTCATAGACCCGCGATGTGTCACGAGCAGGCCCCGGAACAGTGTGATACTTTTTATAGGTTCTTTTGACCTGGGCTTCCCAGAAAGAACCCGAGCTGACAACCTTAACCAATTTTGCAGACAATGTGCTGTAATATTGTGTTGTGGGGCACCAATAAGTGTTGGAATAAATTCTCCAGGGTACAGTAAAGCCTTTTTGATTAATTTCATCGGCAAAATCCCATACCGGCTGCATCAAATCGGTTCCGCCCGATCGTGATTGGGTAGTGGCATGGAGTTCGCCATACATTGCAATCACTGAAAGTTTCATTGAGGACGAGATATCTGAGGTTAATTTCAGCATTGTATTCTGATCATACATGTCGTCGGAAGCTAATTGCATTACATATTGATCCCGGACGCTGCGATGCGACAGGTAAAACCGGAGATTGCCCAGTTGTGAACTGACTAGCGGTACCGGTCCTCCAAAACCAAAATCAATATTGTGATCAGGTTGCTGAATATAGCCCTTTTTGCGATGTTGCCATCTAAACAACTGTTGGGCGGCAGTGGGAGTCAGGTCGTTGCTTGGATCATTATCCTTTAAGGTTTGTTCGGAAACCTTATTCCACCCATCAAAACCCGGATATTGCCGGGCTGTATAGGCATCCCATGCTCCATTGTTCGTACCATCCCAGCACACCTCGTCATCGAGATAGGGACGGAGCCAGAAGGAATTCGGATCAAAGGGCGAAATACCAAAGTGCTTTTGAGCCGGAGGACTGATTTTAATAGTCAAGGCCCCGTCGTAATACACAGGACTACCTTCCTTGGTGACAACATTGACGACTCCTGAACGAACATTACTGTATTCAGCGCTAAATCCGCCGGATTGAACGGAGATCTCCTGCATGGCACTCATTGGTATACTTGTCATAGGTGAATTATTACGCTGATCCCGCATGACAATACCGTCGACCATAAACATTGTTTCATTGGAGCTGCCACCTCTGATTTCAAGAGCTGAGGTAATACCAGCGCGTAAACCGATTGCCTCAGTAATGCTCGCGACTGGCATTGCTGCAATATCTTCTGAAGTAATACTCAACTGGCTGGCGGCCACATCCTTACGAATTACCTTTTTCTGGGCAATTACTTCCACAACTTCACCTTTGAGCACCTCGGTCTTCATATCGATATTCAGTAAAGTCGTCAGGTCGATTTCCACTCGTACGTCACGGATCACGTAAGTTGAATAACCTATCATAGACGCATTGACAGAATAATATCCCGGAGGAATATTCAATATGGAGTAATAACCATCATAATCTGTTGCGGCTCCGATTGTGGTACCTTGCAGCACAACATTGACACCGGCAAGAGGCGTACCGTCCTGTTTGTCAGTGATTCGCCCGGCAATTTTCCCGGTTGTACCTGCAAAAAGGCTGCTGGCTACAATTACAACACAAACAATGGATAGATATAAAATTTTTCTCATATTAAATCTTCCCCTTATGCATTTTAAACATTTAATCCTCGGAGGTCAGAATAATTCTTGAAACTAGACGGTAAGAAAAATCTCGGTTTTTCCATATCGTTAAGATTGTAGATGTTCCTGTGTTATTTAATCCTCTAACCAACAACTATAATCTCCATCACACTTACCAGAATTTATTATCTTAAGATTATCAAGTCAAGTCATATTCTAAAAAAAGTTCTTTGACCTTACTAACATAGGTTGTAAACATTTATATTTGCACATTATTGAAGATTTTTCTGCTCACCTACAAACAGTATCAATTAATCATATCAGCCGAGATATTCATCGTAGATAAAAATCCAGGCCACACGATCTAATCTTCAAGGAAAACAGCAACCATTTTTGTCCATTGTACCCAAAATCATTTTTTTTAACTCGTTAAAATAAATGATTGAACAAATCCGAGCCATTACCCGTCTTTAAAAACCAATTCGAGAGTAATTATTTTCTTTGGCGGAACCAGTAGCGAAATTACACGGTCATTTTTTAACGAGACAGGTTCAACCCGGTATTCCTCTAGTGACAGGCTATACACGTTCCTGAGAGGATAATGGGTCGTGATGTTTCCATTAATAAATTCAACTGTCGGATTGAACAGCCGGAGAATCGCATTTCCATTCTCGGAGGTTTTTAATGCAGAAAAACAGAGACTCGATGGGGAGATATTCAGGAATTCCATCTGCGGTGGTAGCAAACCATTGGAATTTGAGAGCATGTGTGCTTTTACTTCGAATAACTTATTATATGCATCTCGTAAAATTTGCCCGTTCTCCCATCCTCCTATATATGGGTAGAATGAAAAAGTATAATTCAGCATGGTTGTACCGCTTCCAGCTTCTTGAGATTCGGGTTTAGTTAATACCGTCATTGAGAGATGCGGACTTCTCCGTGTCGTAATATAAACAGACCGAACCTCTTTGCTGATAATCGCGAAACCCGCAATATCATCACATACGCCAACCAGAGTATTCAAGGCAACCTGAAATTGTGACAGATTATGAATGTTACCTATTGGAATGACGTCCTGAATATCAAAACGGATATCTGAATATATATGGTCTACCTTGAAATTAATCGGAAAAAAGTACTCTATTTGATGATTATCAGTAGCATCTACCAGATCAAAATTAATGTCAACCGATCTGGAAAGCCGGTCGAGTGACAGAATAATTGAAATTTTCGTCCGCTTGCTGTCATTCACACCTGTATGAACCCAGTTATACTCGATTTTATACGAGCCGAACAACATATTATTGTCAACCCTGCTGATAGTTGGACTCATATCAGTACTAATAATTTTCGGTTGAGGATGTTTTGAATCAGTATTTGACAGTACCCTGTCAATAAAATACCCAAGAGATTTATAACTGACGCCAGTCTCTTTTGAGTATACATTAAAAGTACCATTATCGTTTATAGTGACACGTATATAGTCATTTTCAAGAATGTGATGGTCTGTTATGATATTTTTTTTGGATGGCATGAGTGATTTTCGGACAGGCAAAATTTTGAACGTCTTATACCCCATTGCCGGAATGTTTTTCAGATCCAGTACGCAGCTGTACTGTTGCTTCTTTATCGTATTTTGATCCTCAAAAACCTGACTACTGTCTGATTTAGCCAGCGTAATACTCGGAATGTTATTTCCTGATAAATCTTCGATAATCACATTATCCAGGGCAATATCACTGGGTAATTCTACGTTAACTTTGGCAATTTGAGTCCGGACGTAGGGCAATGGATTTACAATGCTGAAATATTGGTCTTTATCAACGTCGGGTAACTGTATCTCATTCAGCACATGCCGGACCGAGTCCAGATAAATATCATCAATATTTTTGATTAAACTTGAATATTTGCTTCGAATAATCCGTTTTCTGCGATGATCACTGTTGGCACAGTTATTTGTATTGAATTGAAGAGTTAACAGCAATTTCCAGAGATCCGCAACAGTATCAAAGGAACTTTTTCCAACCGTCTTTAACCGAATAAAGTCCCAGGGTTCAGAATAAAATTGAAGTCCCTGCTCTGCATGAGAGTTTTTTAAGATAATGCGAAGACATTTAATCGGTGATTTATGGAAGGATAACCGCGGATTTGGGATGACTTCCCGGGTCAATGTTTTAATTGAATTCTTCATTGCTGTTTCTTTGATCTTCCAAAAATGATCGGGCAGAGAAATGTATTCTGCCTGAACATCATTCTGAGAATTATCGAAGATTCCCTTCTGGGACAGGTAATTAATTATCTCAGACACTTTGGTATTGTTTAGATCTGCATCCAGACCATTGATAATCATAACAGGTATCTCTGATGCGGTTTCGCTCTCTCCGGCCAGGTACTGACGAATATCAGCGAGATAGTTATAATCGATTGGTTCGTTTGCATCAATAATAAAATTACTGATAACCAGCGCTTTACTGCCATCGGTGCCCTCCCAGAAAAACTCTCTCGGCAAATGCGGTGACGTAGTGACCGGGATAAAAATCGTATCAATATTAAAACCATTGAATATCTGAGGAAGCTGAGAATTGTTGTTACAACTCAAGGTGGAAAAACCGACTTTCATCACATTTCCGATATGATAGCATATCCTGTTGCCAAAATATAGATTTCGGACCAACGTTTCTCCGCTTGCCAGACAATCATTAGGTTGCAAATACCATGGTCCGAGAAGAATTTTCTTCTGTTCACACAACTTATCAAGTTTGACGACCCACATTGAATCAGATTCAATCAGTTTTTGCAGGTGTTTGCCGTGAAAAGTAAGATGAAAGACCCCGGACTGCTTGTTCTCTTCAAGAAACCCGATGAATTGTTTAATGCCGTCCAGTGAATTCGGAGTGTCTATCTCATCAATATCAATTGACTGGGACACCACCCGTATAATAGAAAATTTCATTTAGTATCATCTCCCACCATGATGTCTATTAGGGGATTTGCTGAAACATTGCCCCTATATCAACAAATCTTGATTCTAATATACATCAAATTCCCAGAAAACACAATATGCAATCTGAGAATAAATTTTCAACGTGACGTATTTAATTGATTGGTATTTGGTTTGATAAAATCAGGCCGCCATATTGGCTTTCAAAACGTTTTAAAAAGTCGAATTCATGCTGGTTTTTCACCTCAAAAAACGGCCATACTTTCCGTAAATTCAGATCAATACGATACTGATCCAAAACATCCTCGATCCAGAGCAACTTTTTCTGTTTGACATTATGATAAAGCTGTGGGGAAACAATCAATCCTTCGTCGACAACACTATAGGGTAAAAGTCCGGTGGAAAAGGGCAGATCAATGACCGCCAACGGCGGAAGACCGATAATCAATTGAGTTTTATTCGCCACATGCTCCTTAATAGCAAAAATGAGATTTAGAATAGCATCGGTCCGCCATTCCAGCCATTCCGGCATCATTTCATCAATCTGTTCAGGACTATTAACAATCTCCCCTACCACGGAACTGAATTCCGTTATACAAAAAGGGCAATAACAGAACTGTGGATTTTTATCCTGAATATCTAATTCCTCTTCTTTCCAGTTGAATGGAAACTGGAAATGATCCAGGTACAAATAATCCGGGGAATACTGTTTAGTAAAAGCGTCAATTTTTGATAATAATTCCTGAATTCCGACAGGATTATTCGGACAGATCGGATAATAGTTCGATACCGGATTATACGCAGCTCCCGTATACGCGACCGGTGCATTAAAATCATCCGAAGAGTATAGCTGCTTATTCTGAAAACAGTCGATAATTATCCCGGTTTGCTGACCATGATCTCGGGCATGTCCGATTAAATGATTTAATCTGTCTGCTGTTTTGTCTTTTTTAATTTTTCGTTGTGTATAATTAAATCCGGAAAAAAAGACACCTTTATAATCCAATGATTTTATAATAGAATTAACGTGCAATTCGCTTTCTGCTGTATGTTGCTTTAAACTGTAATGTAAATACATTGTCATTTCGATATTCGGTTCCACAATAAACGGGTTTATTAATTCACATTGAATAGAACAAATAAAATAAGGGAGCACAGAAATCTCCCTTATTTCTTTAATATTAAAAGTCAGTCGGAGCGATAGGATTTGAACCTACGACCCCCTGAACCCCATTCAGGTGCGCTAGCCGGACTGCGCCACGCTCCGAAATCAAAAAGCCGTGTAATATACATGATATATTTATTGAAGTCTACAAAAAGGTGTCAGGATTCCCAGTCATTCAAGAGGTCAAGTATCCCGGTCAATCCGGATTTGATTTCATGAATTACTTCCAGGAATTGACTGTCGGTGATTTTTTCCTGTTCAGGATCACTAATACTTCCCGTCTCACTGAAATTCTGCAAATCTTCTGGTTTGAGGGATTTTAATTTTTGCTTTGCACCCTCAATGGTAAATTTTTTTTCATAAAGCAGGTGCTTAATATATTGGATCAGTACGATATCTTTCTCTCGGTACACCCGATTCCCGGCCCGGTTCTTCGAAGGAGCGAGCGACGGAAATTCCGACTCCCAGTAGCGAAGAACATACTGCTTCAGGCCGGTCGTTTCGCTGACTTCACCTATAGAATAATACAGTTTTTTAATAGACCTTCCCATTTTACGTTCTATTCTGCACCTTACTTAAACCATTACTTTAATAGTATAATCAGTGTAATTTGATATGTCAAGTAATTTTTTAACTTATCGTAAAGAATTCACTGCTATTGTGGCATTTGAACAAAAATTTATTACACTTTGTTTGATGACTTCAAAATACAGTCGTTTATCACCCGACAATTTCCTCTCGATAGATTTCAGACTATCAGAACGATAAACAGCCAGGCGTAGAATCACCCCTTTTGGAACAACTGTTTTATAATATTTTATCGGAAAAAATCCACAAACCTTGCGATATCCATGCTTCAGAGCGGCACTGTTGATACGAGGTGAAACTGTTCCAAAAGGCGGCGTAAAATAATGAACCGGCCGTGAAAACATTTTTTCCAGAATTCGTTTGGAATGACTCAATTGATAATTGAGTTCCTGCTCGTTAACTCCCCGCAACGACCGGTGCGACACACTATGTGAGCCGATTTCCCAGCCTGCATCAACAAGCTTCTGAATGTTTTCTTTACTTAGATGCTCATATTGAATGCCACCTAAATTGACATCCCACATATTCTTCCGGCCAATAAAATCCGTAATGATAAACACGGTCGCAGCTGCTGAATATTTTTTCAGAACGGGGTATGCATGGTCAATAACATTTTTATAACCATCGTCAAAACAGATCGCAATCCGTTTATCACTGCTTTCTGAAACTGTATCCAGCTGCGACAGCGTCACCAGTTGAAATCCCTTTGAGATTAAGAAATCTATCTGCTTGGCAAATGTCTTTGGGTGTATACAGGACAATCCTAATTCCGGTTTAGGATCAACTTTGTGGTACACCAGTACCCGGCAAATATTTCTAGGTTTAACGATAATGAATCTCCCGTTATTTTACGGGACTGAAATTGTATTTGCGGTAGAATTTCTGAGTAAATTCTGCAATCAGTTCATAAGCGCGAATCAGCGCCCCCTCTTCCGGCAGAAATACAATTCTGAAATGATTTGTTCCCGGTTTTTCACCAAATCCCTTACCATAAACGACAAGTACACCGGTTTCCTCCAGCAATTCAATGACATACTGTTCATCATCAACGCCATCGGGTAATTGGATTTTGGGAAAAGCATAAAATGCACCGCCGGGTTTAACGCAGGAGATGCCGGGAATTGCATTCAGCATCTCGAAAGTAATATCTCGACGCTTCTGGATTTTCGCCATCACTTCCGGCAAATGCCCGTCTCCTCCGTTCAGAGCCGGTGCAATCATGTACTGCTGAGGATGCGGAGAGCAGAGCCTGGCGCGTAGCAGTTTATTAATGGCTTCACGGTATTCCACAATCATTTTCAACGGGTCGTGAAATATTGCCCAGCCCACCCTCCAGCCGGGCATTATGTAATTTTTGCTGAGGCCGCCAAATGTGATGACCGGAACCGTTTCGGAAAGGGATGCAATGGTGATATGCTTTTGACCGTCAAATAGCAGTTTATCATAAATTTCGTCTGCAAAAACAACCAAATTGTGTTTTTCGGCAAACTTGAGAATATTCAGAATACTTTCGCGACTGTAATTGGCGCCCGTGGGATTATTGGGATTGATCACAACAATGGCCTTTGTCCGGTCATTTACCTTCCGCTCCAGTTCTTCCAGATCAATCTGCCAGCTGGTTTCCTCA
>Ga0268276_1003177_pt1 | contig 13059 bp, 11 predicted proteins | sample saktaG_4_FD_190145 | JGI IMG/M metagenome (GOLD analysis project Ga0268276, IMG submission 190145) | Saline water microbial communities from Sakinaw Lake, British Columbia, Canada - sak_2010_1_5_45m | ecosystem: Environmental > Aquatic > Non-marine Saline and Alkaline > Saline ...
TAAGTGGGATTTTGATTATCTAGACAGAACACAATCCACTTTGGAAGCTTATTAACGAGGGCAAGACTTTAATACCCTACACTTTAGTGTGGGGTGTCTTGCCCGAGTGTGTAAATCACTTTATTCGAATTCATAATGTTTTTAAAGGCTAATTTATTCCTTGTGAATAAGGTGGTTTTATGAAGATATCTGTTATTGGTACAGGCTTTAAGTTTATAATCCATAACTCCGATTTCAATACCTTTTTATTTTCATTTGACATTTCCAAATAATATCAAGATTATGAAAAATCAAATAAAAAACAAAAATTGGGTATTTCCATGGGATATTAAGGGATATATAAAGCTTAATGATGAAGCTAAAAATAGGATTCTTAGGTTTCTCATAAATAAACATAGGTTTAAATCACATATTTCTAAAACTTTGGATGTACCTGACTATTGGATCCATAATTTTATAAGAAACAAAAAAATTGATACCTCTACGTTTAAAAAAATAGTTAATTCTATGCAAGATGATACCTTGACTAATGAGATAATTCAATTTAATGATGATAAAGGTAGTAGTTCTGTTCCTTTTAAAGGCGTATTTCCCATACAATATAATCCACTTTGGCATTTTGTTTTTTGCCTTTCTATTGGAGATGGTTATCTTAGGGAGGAAAAAAAACAATTCTACTGGTATCAAAAACCAGAAGGAATGAAAGCATTAATCAAACTTATCAATAGAATGAATTTTTGCTATTCTCCTAAAATTTCGGTTTGTAAAAGGGGTGTATGTATACCCCAATTAATAAGGAAGGTAGGTAGCTATGTAACTGGGTTGGAGGATAAGAAAGATATCAAAAAGGATATATTAAAAGTTTCTTCTAAATTAGGTAGAGAATATGAAATTGCCTTTATTACGGCTTTCTTTCTTGATGAAGCTGGAATGAGTACATTAAAAAATAATTCTGAGATAACCATACATCAAGAAGGAAATCTTATCTTTTTGGAGAACGTTGGGAAACTTCTTGATAAACTTAAAGTAGATTGGTTCAAAAATAAAAAAACGGAAAAATGGAACATTAGGTTAAATACCAATGGAATAATTAAGTTAGCAGAACTTTTTGAATCTATTAAAAAGCATAATATAACTTTACTTCATAGGCAAGGGATATTCCAGAAAAAAGTTGAAATTGCTAAAAAAACAAATCGCAAGTCTCAATTAAAATTAGAAAGTAAAAAATTACGTACATACATCCTAAACAAATATTCTGGAAAACAGATTACTTTAGAACAGATTAGAAAACATTTTAAATCAAACCATAATCTTTCTATAAGGTCAAGGGATATTGTATATCATATGAAAAAGAAAAATGAATTGATTAATGTTGGTTTAGCAAAATACCAAGTTAAAGGAGGTAAAAATGAAAATTAGTTGCATTGGCTGTGGATATGTGGGTTTAACTGTAGGCGCATGTTTAGCTAATCTTGGTAATGAGGTTATATGTGTAGATATTGATAAAACTAAGATTGATAATCTGAAGAAAGGAATTTTGCCTATTTACGAGCCTGGATTAAAAGAGATGGTAGAGAGGAATGTTAGGGAAAATAGGTTATTTTTTACTATAGACATAAAAGAAGGTATTGTGAAGTCAGAAGTTGTTTATATTGCTGTTGGGACACCCCCAGATGAAAATCATAAAGCAGATTTGAAGTATGTTGAGAATGTTGCTGAAAATATAGGCAAATATATAGATTCTTATAAGGTTGTGGTTGATAAAAGTACAGTTCCTGTTGGAACAGCAGAAAAGGTAAAGAATATCATAATAGAAAATCAGGAAAAAAAGGTGGAATTTGATGTTGTCTCAAACCCTGAGTTTTTAAGAGAGGGAAAGGCACTGAAGGATTTCTTAAATCCTGATAGGATAGTTATAGGCGTTGAATCAGACAAGGCAAAAAATATAATGGCTTCTATATATAAATCATTAGAGCGCACAAACAAGCCGATTTTGGTTACAGATATTAAAAGCGCAGAGCTGATTAAATATGCTTCAAATGCATTCTTAGCTACAAAAATATCATTTATTAATGAACTTTCCCATCTTGCTGAAAAGGTAGGGGCAGATATCAAGCTAGTTGCAAAGGGCATTGGTTTAGATAATAGGATAGGTCCAAGGTTTTTACAGGCTGGTGTTGGTTATGGTGGAAGTTGTTTTCCTAAGGATGTTAAGGCTTTGATAGAAACAATGAAAGAGAATGGATGTAGCACAAGCATTCTGGATGCTGTGGAGTCTGTAAACGAAACCCAGCGACTGTCTTTGGTACCTAAGGTAAAAAAGTTGGTGGGAGATTTAAGTAATAAAAGAATAGCAATTTGGGGGTTGTCGTTTAAACCAGATACTGATGATATGAGGGAGGCACCTTCTGTAATACTGATTAGAGAACTTCAGAAGGAAGGGGCTAAGATAAAGGCTTTTGATCCTGTCGCAATAAATGAAGCAAAGAAGATATTAAAAGATGTGTCTTATGGAGAAGACCCCTATGATACAGTTAAAGATTGTGATGCTCTGGTTATAGTAACTGAATGGGATCAATTTAGGGAATTAGACAAAGGTAAGATAAAGAGATTGCTAAAAGAACCCAATGTAGTAGACGGAAGAAATATTTACGAGCCAAACGAAATGAAAAGTTTGGGTTTTAACTATGTTGGTGTTGGAAGGTGAAATGTATAATTCTATGTGCGGGGTATGCTACTAGGCTTTATCCTTTGACAAAAGATAAACCAAAACCATTGTTGGATGTTGGGGGCAAACCCATAATTGAACATATAATTGGAAAACTAGAACAGATAGACGATATTGATGAGATATTTATTGTTACAAACGATAAATTTTACAATCATTTTAGGGATTGGTTAAAGGGATTTGATTCAAAAAAGAGTATAAAAATAGTTAATGATAGGACTTTATCTAATGAAGATAGATTGGGTTCTTTAGGTGATGTTGATTTTGTTATAGGGCAGGAAGGCATTAATGATTCTATCTTGATAGTTGCTGGCGACAATTTGTTTGATTTTTCTTTAAAAGATTTTGTTGAGAGCCATAAAAAGCATAATAAAAGTGCGGTTGCTTTATATGATGTACAGGATAAGGAATTAGCTAAGCAGTATGGTATAGTGGGTGTTAATGTAGAGAATAAAATGGTTGAGTTTGAAGAAAAACCATCTGAGCCAAAATCAACTTTAGCTTCAACAGGAATTTATATCTATCCGCCCCATGTTCTTTCTATGCTACAGGATTTTGTAAAAAAATATGAGAACACAGATAAAGCAGGAAACTTTCTGGAATGGCTGCATAAAAAGGAGCATGTTTATTGCTATATAACTGATAAAAAATGGTTTGATATAGGCTCTTTTGAACAACTGGAGAAAGCCAGAGATTATTTTAAGGAATAAAATGAAAATTGTTGTAATAGGTCCAGTCTACCCTTTTAGGGGCGGAATTGCACATTCTAATACTTTACTTTGTTCAAACCTTTCTAAGAATCACGACGTTGTTGTGTTATCTTTTAAAAGACTTTATCCTAAGATATTGTTTCCTGGAAAGGCGCAGAAGTACGAAGTGAAAAGAAAGTTTGATATAAAAGTAGAGCATATAATTGATTCTGTCAATCCATTTAATTGGTTGGGGGTATTTTTAAAAATAAAAAAATCTGGACCAGACCTTATAATTTTACAATGGTGGACTACATTTCTTGCACCCTTTTCATTTACTTTGTTGTGGTTAATAAGACATTTTACCAAAATAAAAGTATGCATATATTGCCAAAGCGTATTGCCTTTAGAAAGAAGGTCAATTGATGCCTTACCAACAAAAGCTGTCTTTTCACAGACTAATTACTTTGTTGTACTCTCAAAGCTTGAAAAAAAGCAGCTCCATGAATTTAGACCTAAAGCAAAAGTAAAAGTGATGGTTGAGCCAACTTACGAAGTACAGTTCTCTGAGAAGATCCCAAAGATGGAAGCAAAAAGGAAATTGGGGTTGAAAGGTAACGTCGCTTTGTTTTTTGGATTCGTCCGACCTTACAAAGGACTACAATATCTTATTAAAGCTATGCCATCAGTCCTCAGAGAAGTAGATATTACCTTGCTGGTGGTTGGAGAATTTTGGGGGGGTAAAGAAAAATATACTCAAGAGATAAAAAAACTGGGCTTAGCTAAGAATATAAAGATAATAGATAAATATATTCCGGATGAAAAAGTCAACATCTATTTTTCGGCTGCAGATGTGTGTGTATTGCCTTATCTTTATTCAACTCAGAGCGGCATTTTACAGGTTGCATTTGGGTATAATGTTCCAGTAATCACCACGAAAGTAGGAAGTTTGGTGGATCTAGTAAAGGATTCTAAGACTGGCTACCTGGTAAGGCCAAAAAACGCAAAAGAATTAAGTAGGGCAATTATTACCTATTTTAATCATAATAAAGAAGGGGCATTTGTCAAGGCAATTAAGAAAGAAAAGAAAACTTTTGAATGGGGGAAAGAGAAAGAGAAAATACTATTCCATGGATTAAAATGAAGAAAACAATACTTTTTGGCGGAAGTGGATTTATGGGCCCCCATATCCTAAGCCTCAACAAGGATATTATTTCTATTGGCCGTTCAAAACTACCTGAGTGGGTAACTAACGAACATATATATATAGACTCGGTGGATAGTCTGGAGATTCTAAATACCTTAGATTTCGATAGAGTCATTTTTCTGATAGGCAACTCTAATCATCATGCTATTAATACAGGCAAGATAAACGCATTTGATTATAATGTTTACCCCTTAAAGAAAGTACTCTACTTTTTGAGGGATAAGAAGATTAAACAGTTCTTGGCATTCTCTACTATTCTTATGTATGATACTAAAAAGATGAGCCTGCCTGTCGATGAAGGGCAGCCAATTGACCCCTACGCAAGTGAATATATCTTCAGTAAATATATCGCGGAGCAGATTTGTGAATTTTACAGAAAGTACACGAATATAATTAATATTAGGATGTCAAATGTTTATGGCCCGATTATGCTTGATAGACCAGATCTTATACCTACAATGGCAAAATCACTCATAAAAAATGGCAGATGCGAAATATGGAATGACAAACCAGTTAGGGATTTTATTTATATCAAAGATGCTGCAGATGCGTTCATTAAATTACTCAAAACAGACTTCTCAGGCACCGTCAACATGGGAACAGGCACAGCAAATTCAGTAAGTGAAGTTTGTAAAATATTAGAGAGAATTTCAGGCGGCAAAATTAATGTTCTTAACAAACCAGTTGAAGGCCATCCAAAATTCGTTTGTGATATGGCTAGATTAAAAAGGCTCATTGATTGGGAACCGAAATATTCCCTCGAAGAAGGCCTGGAAGAGACCTATAAGACTATGCAAAGGTGGGTAAATAAGATGTAATGCAACGTATTTTGTTGTCTTGTATTACCATAAACATTTAAAAACAGTGAACAATTACCATTTTTTAAACAGTATATTAGTAAAAATGATACTTCAATATAAACCTTGGGTTAATCAGGGGCAATAAAATGACGTTTAAACCAAAAAGACAAATTGGCGTTGGTGATTTGACAATAAGCCAGAAAGCAAAAGAATATATTAACAATATATTAGAATCAAATAGGATATCCTATGGCAAGTTTCATGAAAAATTCGAAATGATGTTTGCCAAGGAGCATGACTGTAAGTATGCCTGTTTTTGTAATAGCGGAGCAAGCGCTTTGCAGATTGCCATTACAGCCTTGAAAAATAAATATGGATGGAAGGATGGTGATGAGGTGATTATACCTGCTGTCACCTTCGTGGCAACTATTAATATTGTTTTTCAAAACAATCTTAAGCCAGTACTTGTTGACGTTGATGAGGAAACATTTAATATAGATCCCAATAAAATAGAAGAGAGAATAACTGAAAGAACAAGGTGCATTATTCCTGTTCACTTATTAGGCTTACCTGCTGATATGGAAGCTATAAGCCATATAGCAAACAAATATAACCTAAGGGTTGTAGAGGATTCCGCTGAATGCATGTTTGCTACAGTGAATGGAAGAAAGGTAGGTTCCTTGGGGGATGTTGGCTGTTTCTCAACCTATATGGCTCATTTTATTGCTACGGGGGTTGGCGGTTTAGTCACTGTAAATGATAAAGATCTTGCGCTCCTTATGAGATCGCTCATAAACCATGGGAGAGATCCAATTTACCTGAACATTGATGATGACAAAAGTAAGAAAGATGACAATGAATTGTTTGATGTCGTTTCTAGAAGGTTCAACTTCACGAATATAGGTTATTCGTACAGATTAACAGAGTTCGAGGCCGCCTTAGGGGTAGCTCAAATGGAAGAGAAAGACTTTATACTATCAAAGAGGAGAGAACATGCAGACTATTTTACCAGGAATCTTTCTCCACTTAAAAAATTCATTAGGTTGCCAGTTATTCCAGAAGGAAGGACCCATTGCTTTATGACTTACGGCCTAACCATCTTAGGGGGAGGAAAAAGAGACCTTATCAATTTCTTAGAAAAGAATTCTATTGAAACAAGAGATCTCTTACCCTTGACGAATCAACCATATTTAAAGAAATTGTTAGGTGAAGATCTTGAGGATCGCTACCCTGTTGCAAAAAAGATTAATTCCAACTCTTTTTACATTGGATGCCACCCCTATATGACAAAAGAGGAGCTGAATTATGTTGTAGATAAGTTCTTTGAATATTTTGGTGTAGAAAGGCCAAGGGAATAAAATAACCAAAACTTTTTATATGCCCCTCTATTTGCAAATTGAGCATGATACCTAAGTTAAAACCTTATTATGATATAAAAGAATTAAAAGCTGCTTTTCGTTTCGAGAAAGATGCTATTCCACAGTTTGAAAAAGAGTTTGCGAAGCAAATAGGGATGAAATATGCGTTAGCATTCCCTTATGGGAGAAGCTGCCTATATGCCTTCCTTAAAGCTATGGAAATCCAAAAAGCAGAAGTTCTAATGCCTGCTTATTCTTGTGTTGTTGCTGCTAATGCTACGGTGTTATCTGGTAATCGTCCAAGATTTTCTGATATCAACATAGATGATTATAATATGGATCTTCAAAAGGCTAAGAGGCATATAACTAAGAGAACAAAGGTGATTGTCCCAACCAGCCTTTTTGGTTATCCTGTAAACCTTAATCAACTCCAGGAACTCAAAACAAAGGATTTGTGGGTTTTTCATGATAGCGCTTTAGGATATCTTGCTACTTATAAGGGAAAGAGCGTTGCGAAAGAAGGGGATGTTGCATTATTTTCCTTAGGTATAGGGAAACAGTTAAGCACCCTTTGTGGCGGGGTATTGACAACAGATAATGAGGAGATTTATAACAAGGTGAAGGACTATAGGCATAAAAATTTTAAGAAACATCCATTCGATACTATAAAAAAAATTAGCTTCTTTATTGCGCAGTTTCTAGCATTGAATAATCTTAGTTATAATCTAACATATTTTTTATGGAAGAAGAAGATAATCACCTTTTTTACACAATATTATAATGAAAATAAAATAGAACTTCCAAATAATTTTTATCATTATTTTACTAATTTTCAGGCAAGAATTGGATTAGAGCAGCTAAGGAAATTACCCGAGATAATAGAAAGGAGGAAAAAAATAGCCAGGTATTACAATACATGCTTGGGGGATCTTAAGGGTATTGCCCTTCCACCTATTATAGAAGGCGCTACATATTCACATTATGTGCCAAAAATCCTAAAACGATGGAGATTTATAGAAGAGATGGCAAAAAGAGGAGTCCATGTAGGCCATCATTTTGAGTATTCTATCCCTGATTTAAAGGCTTATAAGCTATATAAGGATAGGGAATTTACCAATGCATCATTTTGCGCAAAAAGGGCTGTAAATATTCCTAACTACCCTGATTTAACAAAGAGCCAGCAGGATTATATTATAGAAAAGACAAGAGAAGTAATCTCGCTTATTGGCCCTTCTTGATGAAGTAGCCTATGAAAATCCAACTTTTTACTGTTTAATGAAAGATTTATAAATATGCTTGAATTATCTTTTTAGAATGATACCTGTCGCTGAACCTTTGTTAGGAGAAAAGGAACTGGAGTATGTAACAGACTGTATAAGGTCTGGCTGGATATCTTCTATTGGGAAGTATGTTACTAAATTCGAAGAAGAATTCAGCAAGTATTGCAATACTAAATTTAGCGTGGCTGTTGCTAACGGTACTGTTGCTTTGCATCTCGCTTTGGCTGCTTTGGGTGTTGGAAAGGGAGATGAGGTAATAGTTCCGGATTTGACTTTTGTTGCAACTGGGAATGTTGTTCCCTATACTGGAGCGAAACCTGTTTTTGTTGATATTGACAGAGAAACGTGGTGTATTGACCCAAACAAGATACAAGAGAAGATAACCAAGAAAACAAAGGCGATAATTCCTGTTCATCTTTATGGCCACCCCTGTGATATGGATCCTATCATGGAGATTGCTGAGGAAAATTCCCTTAAGGTTATAGAGGATGTTGCAGAATCCCAGGGAGCAGAATATAGGGGTAAAAAAGCAGGTTCAATCGGGAATATTGGTTGTTTTTCATTCTATGGGAATAAGATGATGACCACAGGGGAAGGCGGCATGTGTGTAACTAATGATGAAAAGATTGCTGAGAGAATGAGGTTTTTAGAGAATCATGCTATGTCAGAAGAGAAGAGGTATTGGCATACTGAGCTAGGTTTTAATTACAGGCTAACTAATTTGCAAGCTGCTGTTGGATTAGCCCAACTTGAGAAAATAAATAAATTTATTGAGATTAAAAGAAAGAATGCTTTTCTTTATAACGGCCTTTTAAAAGATGTTTCCGGCATTGTTTTGCCTGTGGAGAAACCTTGGGCAAAGAATGTTTATTGGATGTATTCTATTCTGGTCGATGAGAGAGATGAATTAATGAAAAGATTGAAGGATAAGGGTATAGAGACCAGGCCTTTCTTTTACCCTTTACATCAATTACCCCATTTTAAATTGGACGAAAGTTTTCCTGTAAGTGACGAGATTTCCAGAAAGGGCATTAATCTACCTTCTTCTGTCAATTTGAAAGAAGAGGAAATAAAAGAGATAGTTAAAATAATATCAGGCTAATTTTTGTTATCTTTCCAGCAGGCTCTTTTAATGTTTTACAATTTTTCTTTCAAACAAAAATGAGAAAATAATTCCTACTGCAATATAATTTATTATTATCAATATAAGGTAGCTTGTGATTACGACAGGCGCACTTAAACCAATTTTTCCAAAAAGGAATACACCTATAGATTCCCTTATACCAAGACCATCTAAGGTGATTGGAATCAGGCTTGCAAAAACATTTATTGCCCTTACCACCATAATTTTTATTAATGAGGTATGTTCGTTAAAGGATACAAATAAAATTAATAAACTTAAAGCATCGATCACGAGGCCGATAAGGGTTGTAATACAATCCATTAGGATATATCTCTTGAATTTTTTTATATAGTTCGAAAGGCAATTTGAGAAACCACTAAATTTTATAGAGTATTTCCTTAGCACAAATTTTTTTATGATGTACCTTCCTTTTTTGTGAAATAGGATAAATGCAGGGATAGAAGCAGCTGAAAGTATAGCCAGGATGGCTATTACTAATTGGTCTATCCTAAAAAACAGCGAGAAGCCAAACACAAAGAATATAAAACTCATGGATAAACTAATAATTTTATCTAAAACCCATATGGCTGCTCCGTCTCCCATATTTATTCCTTCTTTTTTTAGGAAATATACCATGGAAAAGTGGCCGATCTTTGCAGGGGTTATTACACCTATTGCCCATGACAAAAAAGTGAATTTTAATATTTTAAGATACGGAATGTTATGTTTAAGCGGCTTTAGCAGTATAAACATGTTAATGCTGCCTATAAGCGCAGTAAGAAAATAAATGATGATTATAATTGGCAGGAACAATATATTTATTTTAAGTATTGTTTCAAAAACCTTTCTAAATCCAATAAAATAAAGAAGCAAGCTTATTATTAATAGGCTTACCAACACTTTTAAAAGGATTATTGACTTCTTTTTCATTTTCTATTTTTATCAGCTAATAAGCCGAAGAATATTATTTGTAAACCAGAGAAGAAAAACATGATCATTAAGAATAGTAAACCTAAATGCCCAACAATGCCTTCTGTTAAATGGAGGTATATAAAATACAAGCCAATTAAAAAGCCAAGCGAAAGGAAAAGGCCACCAATCCTTCCAAAAAATTTTAATGGTTCATAATCCCTATAAATCCTTAAAATATTTATCCATGCTTTTATTGCATAATCAAAAGGATTTCTGATTAGCCTGCTTTTGTCTTTTCTTTTTGCAAAATAAACCGGGACTTCAATTAATCTGAATTTGTTTTTGATTGCTTTGATTATCTGTTCCTGGGTGTATGTATGATCTGATCTGATATCCATGGATGCAACTTCTTTAGTAAAAGCTCTGAAACCTGTCTGGCCATCACTTATTTTTGTCCCAGTTATATTTGAGATTGCTTTTGAAAATACCTTGTTTCCCACTCTTTTTATTAGGGGCATATATTCTATTTTACCTTTAAACCTTGAACCTAGGACTATGTCTGCCTTTTTGTTTGTTATAGGTTTTATCAATCTGGGGATATCCGATGCAAGGTACTGGCCATCAGCATCTATATGCACTATAACATTTGGGTTCAATTCTAGAGCTTTTTTCATCTCTGTTCTGAATGTTTCTGCTAGGCCGTAATTTATTGGGTGAGAAAAGACAGTTGCTCCAACTTTCTCAGCAATTTCTCTTGTTTTGTCTTTACTTCCATCATCAATAACTAGGATATTATAATTCAATTTATTTTCGCCCATTACTTTTTTAATATTGGTTATTACTTTGCCTATAGTTTTTTCTTCATTAAAGGATGGTATTGTTACAACTACTTTCATAGCCTATAGAAACGATAAACTATTTAAATAGGTTTCGGATAGCACATTCTAGGGTGGTTAAATGAGTATTTTGACAGTATTATTGTTTTTTGTTTATATATATGGTCTAGGCTTTAGTTTAACCTACTTTTTAAAGAATTCTACTAATTTTCTTGAAAGAAATTTGATGAGATTGGGCATTGGTATGGGGGTATTCCCTATTTTAAGCGTTATTTTTAACCTTTTACATATACCGCTAGACTGGAGGTTTTTTTTGATTGTTTCTTTGGCAGTTCCCTTATATGTTTTGGGTAGAGCGTTTATCAGGAAGGAGTTTCCTAGGTTGGGATTTAAGCTTACAAAATCTAATCTGTATATTTTGATTGTTTTATTGCTGTTTTTCGGGACTTTATTTATGTATACTAAGGGGGCTTTTGTGTATCCTTATTTTGAGGATGATGATCCGTGGGTGCATGCTTTAGGTGTAAAGTATGTAGCAATTGAAAAAAATGTTAGGGAGCCTGATTTTTTTGCTCATAGGACTATGTACATTGACCCGTATCCCCCTTCATATGATATATTAATGGGGGTTCTTCACCAAACATCCATCTCTCTTATGTGGACATTGAAATTTTTTAATGCTTTGATCATTTCTTTAGGTATCATATTCTTTTATTTTTTTGCTAAAGAGTTTATCGGAGACAAAAAGAGGGCTTTGTTTTCAACTTTTGTGTTAGTCATGATTCCCTGTTATATGAGCCATTTTATATGGGCGCATTCACTTGTTGTTACTTTGTTTTTTCCAGCTATGTATTGTCTGGAGAGAATAAAATATGATAGAAAATGGTTGTTTGCTGGTTTGATTATTATAGCTAGTATGGCGGTAACTCAGCCTACACAACCGGTTAAATTGGGTGTGATGTTTTTGACTTATTTTATTGTTAAAAGTATTTATGAGAAAAGGTTCCTTAAAGAGAGCCTAGCAGCTATTATTGGCGGGTATTTGTTATCCTTTGTGTGGTGGGCTACTAAGTGGAGAGCGATGTTTGGCAGAGAGACACGAGGGGTAGGGGAGGTAACTATTGGCAGTAGTTCTTTTAGTTTGTTAAGCTTTTTGAAGAAAGTATTTCCGCCTAATAGCGGAACAGCTACAAGAGCATATACTTTTGATGATTTTTTTGTAGCTAAAACCCAGAATATGATAAATAATCCTGTTGGAATTGGGGTTGTTATATCTATCCTTGTTTTAATCTCTTTGATTTATGTTATTATCAAGTTTAGACATTTATTAAAGAAAGAAAATAGCTGGATTATGATAACGTTGATATGGCTTTTGTTTACTTTTATCGGCCTTAATTCAATGACGTTTAATACACCCGGGTTTTATTCTTTTAGATTTTGGATGTTGTTTGCTATTGCAGTTTCAATTATATCTAGTGCAGGGGCATGGTTTTTGTTTGGATTGAGCAAGAAAATAGGGCTAGGCGAGGCTTTTGTTTTGGTTATTTTAGTTGTTGGAATTGTTTTTACTTCAGGTTACCAAAAATATGCTGTGAATACTGCTATGTGGGGGCCTGGCCAGGGGTGGACATCAATGGAAGAGGTTCAAGGCTATGTTTGGTTAAAAAATTTAGAGCCTAATACAAAGGTATTTACTTTTGTTGGTGATGAGCCTATAATAGGTTTTGATAAGTATAGCTGTGCCTGGTGCAAGGATGTTTATGATTTTAAGGAAGATGCGCTGAACAAAAGCATTAGCGAGGTATATGATTGGTTAAGGATTAAACAGTACGAATATATTATTATTAGCGGGAGGACTTATTTAGAGCTTGAAGGGAAATATGGCAAAAATGAAACGGATAGATTAGTAAATGAAAAACTAAGTGAGATATCTACCTCTAATTTATTTCAAGTTGTATACAACAATAAAGGCGCGGTTATTTTTAAGGTGGTTTGAACTATTGTGATGTCCTGAAATGTGTTCACACCTTCATATCTCTAACATAAACCTCATAAGGAGTTAAGTAATCCAAGCTCATATGGGGTCTTTTGTAGTTATAGTAATTAATGAATTTCCTTAAACTAGA
>Ga0268276_1003178_pt1 | contig 13056 bp, 13 predicted proteins | sample saktaG_4_FD_190145 | JGI IMG/M metagenome (GOLD analysis project Ga0268276, IMG submission 190145) | Saline water microbial communities from Sakinaw Lake, British Columbia, Canada - sak_2010_1_5_45m | ecosystem: Environmental > Aquatic > Non-marine Saline and Alkaline > Saline ...
CTTCCAAATATTTCCCGATTGTGACAAAAGTCAAAATCGCCCCAGAAGCCTCAAAATATAAATTTTCTCTTCCTGCCATAATCAAAGTTTGGTCTCCTTGGGAGAAACCAGTTGCAATCTGGAACAACATATAGATTCCGTAAATAAAAGCAGCTCCGGAACCAATAGCGATCAACGAATCCATGTTTGGAGCTCTTTTTAGCAAAGCGTTGATTCCGTTGATAAAAAATTTTCTGTTTAAAAACATAATAGGCATTACTAGTATAAGTTGGACAAGAGCGAAATGAAGAGTATAATTCATATCTTTTAAAAACAACGGTAAAGGAAAATTCAACATTGACCCCATCGACACATAAAGCAAAGGGATTAAAAAGATCAAAGATATTATTAGGCGTTTTTTTATAAAGGTTACTTCGTCTTGAAGTTGGGTATCATCTTTGATTTTTGATTTTTTTTCAGCTAATTTTGCTGAATATCCGCTTTTTTTAACTGTTTTGATGATTTGATCGCTATTGACTTGCGTATCGTCATAGTCAATAATCATATTATTATTAAGCAAAGAAACTTGAACAGAATCGATTCCATTAAGTTTTGATAAATCTTTTTCTATTTTCGCTTGACATGCTGAACATGACATTCCTGATACTTGATATTTTTCTTTCATATACATATACCCCCGTATGAGTATATTATATCATCATATCTATGGATAGTCAAATAAAAAATCCGCGATTTCGCGGATTATTCAATACCATTGATATTGTTCTCAAGTAATTTGAAATACTTTCCAACGTGAATGCCATCGCAAAGCGCATGATGTGCAGAAAGCGAAAGTGGGATATATGTTTTGCCGTCCTTTTCAAAAAATTTTCCCCATGAAATGCGTGGAATAGAGTCTGGATTCTTGGTATCAAAAGGATGCGTTAGGCTAGTGAAAGTAACCCAGGGAATGGCCGAAATATATAATAAATCATCTTTTCCAGGAACATCTTCCAAACTGTTGTGAATTTTTGCGTGGTCGATGTCGTTGTCTACATTTTTCAGAAACATGTCCTTATCTTCTTGATAAGGAGTTGTCACAAAACAAAACAAATCGTCCTCGACTAAAACCGTGTAGGAGGGGTGAATCAAATCATGTTGCACGACTTCGTTGGACCTGATTCGATACTGTAATTCAGGAATCTGATTAGCTGCTTGCATCACATAATACAGCATCACAGCGAAAAATGACAATTTTTCTCGTTTTACCAACAAGTAAAGCTTTGTGATGTCTACATTTGCTGTCAAACTGAAATGTGGGTGGTCAAATCCTTTATAATAATTGAAATGTTTGGCTCGATGCCAGTTATCAATGTCTATTCTCTTCATAATCTTCACCTATAAATTCTTTTTCGGAGGAACAGGAAGCACATCGATTTTCAACATGTCGTCTTCTGATATGTCAAAATCAAATACTTTGAGATTTTCTGCAATTCTAGAAGCTGTTGAAGATTTAGGCAAAGGCAAAAATCCTCTTTGCAAACTCCAACGCAAAGCAATTTGCGCAGCGGATTTTCCGTATTTGGCAGCTAATTCATTAATGCCTTCAGTAGCAAATAACCTGCCTGTCGCAAAAGGCGAATATGCCTCTATTAGCACGCCATGTTTGGCTGCAAATGCGACAGTTTCAGCTTGTAGATATCCGGGACACAGATAGATTTGGTCAACGTGAGGTGGAAATCCGGTCGCATCAATTAACGGTTGTAGATGCATCGGTTTGAAGTTGGACACGCCAATTGCGCGGATTTTCCCATCTTCATAAAGTTTGATGAAAGCCTTCCATGTATCAATATTTAAGGCCATATATTCACTTCCATCACCATCTGCCCCCCAAGGCTTGGGTGCGTGGATCAAATACAAATCTAGATACTTAACTCCTAGACGTTGAATCGTCTCCTCAAACTCCGCAAGTGCAACTTCATATCCTTTTAATCCAGCTCTAAGCTTTGAAGTAAGAAAGATATCTTCCCGTTTTATTCCCGAATCTCGAATGGCTTTTCCGATAGATGCTTCATTTTGATATGCAGCTGCAGTATCAATATGACGATACCCCGCATCAAGCGCTAGTATTGTAGAATTATATGCCTCTTCTCCTTCGGAAATTTGCCAAGTACCAAATCCCAACGAAGGGATCTTGATGCCATTCCTCAAAATGTATTCTTTTTTAACAATCATAATAATTCCTCCGTTTCTTCATTTTTATTATACCAAACCCTTGTTCGTTTTTCTACCCAATCGCTTGATTCTCAACACTTTTATAAAAATAACAGGAACCATGCGGTTCCTGTTTTATCATGATTTTTCTGTTTCCGGTTCTTTTTCTACCAATTTATTCTTGATTACATCCATTTTTCCTCGAAAGTTCATAATAACTTTTAAGGTCAGGAAAATGGCCAATGCGATGATTAAAAAGTCAATCACTGCCTGAAAAAAATTTCCATAAGTCAAGAGCACCGCATTTTCGGATAATACTAGTTGACCCAAAGTCGAATCGAAAGTCGCGGTTCCGCGTAATACGACATAGAGATTGCGCATATCTCCTTTGATTAAAAAACCCAACAGAGGCATGATGATATCATTCACCAAACTTTTTATTATTGCATTGAAAGCCGTACCAAGGACTAAACCTACAGCAAGATCAAGAGCATTTCCTTTAGAAATGAAAACACCGAATTCCTTGAAAAATTTTTTCATTTTTATCCTCCCTATTTCAATATATATGTAATTATGATACGCTTATTTTAGTGATATTTCAACTGAAACTGTGAAATCACATTTGAAAGGAGAATTACTCATGTTCAAAGCAATTACGACCGATAATGCCCCAAAAGCCATCGGTCCGTATTCTCAAGCTATAAAAGTAGGAAATGTATTGTATGTATCAGGTCAATTGCCTGTTGATCCAAAATCAGGTGTTTTTATTTCGAATGAGATTGAAGGGCAGACGAGACAATGTTTGGCTAATATCGAAAGCATTGTTATTGCTGCCGGTTTTTCCAAAGGAGATATTGTCAAATGTACTGTCTACATGTCAAATCTTGATAATTTTCAACCTATGAATCTATCATACCAGCTTTTTTTTGGAGATCATAAACCGGCTAGAGTAACCATAGAAGTCAGCCGGCTTCCCAAGGATTCCTTAATTGAAATCGACGCAATCTGTCAAAAGTGAGTATCTCAAATAAATAGTATGAACAACAAAAAAGGTTGCCTTAGGCAACCAATATCTGTAATTTAATCCAGAGGACTGAAATTTTCTTTTGTGACTCCGCAATCGGGACAAACCCAATCTTCCGGAATATCCTCAAAAGTTGTTCCGGGTTCTACGCCTCCATCAGGATCTCCAAATTCCGGGTCATAGATGTATCCGCACACTTCACACACCCATTTTTTCATATTCTTATCCTCCATTTTTATTATACTAATTATGTTAAATGTATCATAGTGGAAAACGAATGTCAATAACTCTGCACAAATCTTATCTAATGTTTTTTCGCATAAAACCTGCATCTAGACTGGCTTTTTTCTGATAGAATATGAATCTTGATATCACTGAAAACATTGTTTTTTCCAATATATATGATTTAAGATTATTTCTTGATATTAATCCTAGATTTGATATTGAAGAAATATAATATAAATGATAAAATGTTCACAAAAGAATATAGAAATGGAGACTAGATTTATGACAAAATTAGTAGCAATAATATTTTGCATTGTTGTATCACTTTTAGCATTCGGACTGGCTTCATGGCTTTACTATTGGGTCAAGAGACAAAAGAATAGTAACGAGAAAATCCAAAAGATAGGTGCGCTAATCAAAAGCGGCGCAAACATGTTCTTGAAGAAAGAATATACTATTCTGGCAAAGTTTGCCGGTGTGCTTGCTATCCTGATTTTCGTATTCTTGCCTGAACCAATCTGGAAAGCTGATAGTTTCGCTCATGTAATTGACAAAAACTTCACAATGGCATTCGCCTATATCTTCGGTACAGTTTTCAGTGCTTTAGCTGGAAAAATCGGAATATTTGTAGCGACTATCGCCAATATGAAAACCGCTGAAGCTGCGCAAAAAGGCATAAAGGACAGTTTTCTGAGCGGATTCAGAGGTGGCGCAGTCATGGGAATGGCTGTCGTTGGCTCTAGTTTACTTGGCATCGCACTCGTATTTTGGATCACAGATTCTGCAACGATGTTACTTGGATTCAGTTTTGGTGCTTCTTCTCTGGCTTTATTCGCAAAGGCTGGCGGGGGAATTTTTACCAAGACCGCAGACATAAGTGCTGACCTTGTCGGAAAAATAGAATTGGGTATTCCGGAAGATGATCCGAGGAACCCTGCAGTTATCGCGGACAATGTCGGGGATAACGTAGGCGACGTTGCCGGAATGGGAGCAGATTTGTTTGACTCTCACGTTGCCTCGATTGCTGCAGCCCTTGTCATGGCATCTGCCATCGATAATGCGACAGGCTCCAATAACATCGCTATGGTTTTTGTATATGCAGGAATTGGTTTATTGGCATCCATTCTTGGTGTTATGTTCGCAAGAATGGGTAAGAAGGGCAATCCCACCCGCGCTTTAAATTTAAGTACATATATCACTACCGGTATTTTTGCATTATTTACCGCACTGGCGACGATAATTTTTAAATTCGAATGGCGTATATATGGCGCTGCTCTTGTCGGACTTCTTGTAGGCGTTATCGTTGGCATTGCCACAGACTATTTCACTAATGATGAAAAATCTCCGGTCAGAAACGTCGCTCAAGCAAGTGAGAGTGGACCAGCACTCACGATTATTTCAGGAGTCAGTTATGGATTTCTATCTGTGCTTCCAGCAATGATTGGTATCGCCGTATCGGCTTTCGCAGCATATAAACTCTCTGCTCCCCTTGGTGCAGGCTATCCATTGTTCGGCATCTCCATGGCCGCTGTTGGAATGCTCTCAATAGTTGGAATGATCATTTCAAACGATGCTTATGGACCTATCGTCGACAATGCAAGAGGTTTGGCTGAAATGGGCGGTTTGGGTGAAGAGGTTATCAAAATTACTGATAGTCTTGATTCTGCCGGAAACACTGTCAAAGCAGTCACGAAGGGTTTCGCTATCGGTGCAGCCGGACTGACAGTTATTTCATTGCTGGGTGCTTTCATAAGCGAGGTGAACACAGCAGCAGCTGAACGGGGACCGGCTTTGATAGAAGGGTTCGATATTATGGATCCAGCCGTATTTTTCGGTCTTTTGGTCGGTGCCAGCGTGCCCGCTGTCTTCAGTGCTTTACTGATGCTTGGTGTCACGAGGAACGCTGAGCGAATGGTTGCCGAAATCCATCGGCAATTCGAAGAGATTCCCGGGCTTAAAGAAGGTGTTGAAGGCGTTATGCCTGAATCTGACAAATGCGTTGAAATTGCTACCGAAGGTGCTTTGAAGGAATTGATTCCAGCAGGTTTGTTCGCTATCGTGATGACCGTCCTTGTCGGTATTGTTGGTGGTGTCTATGCCATTGGTGGTTTCCTTGCTGGAAACATTGTTAGTGGACTCCTCTTGGCTTTATTCATGTCTAATAGCGGTGGTTTATGGGACAATGGTAAAAAATACATTGAAGCAGGAAACCATGGTGGAAAAGGCAGCCCTGCTCATATGGCAGCTGTCGTTGGAGATACTGTTGGAGATCCGTTCAAGGATACTGCAGGCCCATCCATCAATACTCAAATCACTGTCGTCAGCTTGATAGCCAGTCTTCTAAGCGTTATCTTCCTGACATTCTCATTATTCTAAAAATAATATAAAAGCAGTCATCTTCGGATGGCTGCTTTTTTTTGTATAAAATAATGAACTATAAATTCAAAGCTTTAAGCAAACGAGAAACAGTTGCTTCTACCTGGTTTGCGACGTCTGGCTTCAAAGGACCTTCTGAGGAAACAACTCCATATCCTTCAGCATCGATAACCGGTAGTGCTCCGCGTTTCTTCAACATTTTTTCCATATGCTGAGTAGCATAGCCAAAAGACTTTATCAGTTTTTTAAGAAATTTAGACTTGATATCGTTCAAGTCGATTCTTGTATCGAATACAAATGTGTGTTTATTTTCATAAATAATATTTTTGTTTTTTAGCAGAAGCGACATTGGTTGTGTTGCTCGAAATCCTCTGGTAGGTGATCCAAATATCAAAATATCATTTTGAGCGAATGCTTCAAAATCAACTTTTGTGACATGCACTAGCTCGACTTTGACTTTCTTAAGTTCCAATTCCTTTTGAAACATTTCCGCAGCCTTCAAAGTATTTCCGTAGAATGAATCATAGACTATCAATGCTTTCATTTTCCAATGCCTCTTTTCACTATATGATAAGATTATAACTGAATATGGAGTGTTATTTCAAGTACTTTTTCAACATCCTTAGTTTCTTTGCACTATAGGGGTGATATCGGATGTCCAAATCAATCCAATTGCTTCTTTTGAGAACCGACCGCATATTGGAAAATGTTGTGAAACTGTATTGACCGTGATATCTTCCCATCCCGCTGGCACCTACACCGCCAAAGCCCATCTGGTTGGTGGCAAAATGAACAATTGTGTCATTGATTGTCGCACCTCCGAAACTGAGGTTAGCTAAAACTTCTTCTTCCACACGTTTGTCATTTGTAAATAGGTATAATGCCAAAGGCTTTGACTTTGAGAGCACTTTTTCATAAACTTCATCTAGGGTATCAAACGTTAAGATCGGCAAAATTGGGCCAAAAATCTCTGTTTGCATTATTTGCGAATCCCACGCCACGTCGTCTAAAACAGTCGGAGCGATTTTAACACCATCGGTTTCACCGCCTATAACTACTTTTCCCGACTCCATCAGATTCATCAAGCGTTCGACATGTTTTGTGTTGATGATTTTCGGAAGTTCTATTGAATTCAGAGGATCAGTGCCAAAAAAGTCAAGAATTGAAATTTTCAAACAATCGATAAATGTTTGTTTAAGACTCTTTTCAATCAATACATAATCTGGAGCGATACAAGTCTGACCAGCATTAACAAATTTGCCGAACGCGATTCTTTTTGCTGCCAGTTTGATATTGGCAGAATCGCAGACTATGCAAGGACTTTTTCCACCAAGTTCCAAGGAAAAAGGAGTGAGATGCTTGCTGGCTTTTTCCATGATATATTGTCCAACTTCTGCGCTTCCTGTAAAAAAGATGTAGTCAAAGCGCAAGTCAAGCAACTGCTTGTTCTCTTCTCGACCGCCTAGTATTACACCGACATATTCCTCGGAAAAACAGTGGTCAATCAGTTTTTTGATGATACTCGATGTTGACTTGGCATATGATGCAGGCTTGACTATCGCTGTGTTTCCTGCAGCAAGAGCTCCAATCAAAGGATCGATTGCAAGACTGAACGGATAGTTCCACGGACTCATGATCAACACAACCCCAAAAGGTTCAGGCATGATTCGACTTGTTGCATGGAATAGTGCCAGTGGAGTTTTCACTCGATGTGGCTTTCCCCATTTTTTTAGATTTTTAATCGTGTAATCAATTTCTGAAAGCACAATTCCTATTTCAGTCATGTAAGACTCAAACGAGGTTTTTGCTAAATCTTCTGCCAATGCTTGCTCGATTTCGGTCTGTAATTCTATAATACCTGCTTTCAATCTTGTTAAAGCTGTGATTCTATAGCCCAGTGGTTTTGTTTTACCACTTAAAAAATAAGTTCTTTGTCTTTCAAGCATCGTTTGAATCAGCATACCTTCACCCTCCAAGAAAAAATATAGGGTTATTATATCATATCCAAATAAGATTTGGTATAATAATGGATAAGTCGTTCAAAAGGATGTGCAACATGATATTTATTACCGGAGCCACTGGACATATTGGTAACAATTTAGCTAGATTGCTAATCGACAAGAAGGTCGAATTCAAGCTCCTTCTAAGACAAACTGGAAAAGCTTTGCATAATCTGAAAGCAGATGTAGTGTTAGGCGATATCTTTGATCCAATCTTTTTGGCCAGAGAAGTGAAACAAGGCGACGTTTTCATTCACGTTGCTGCCCTAATTGATCTTAAGAATAACATGCCTGCTGAATCTGATCAGATAAACAATCTAGGCACCAAAACAATCATTGATTTCTGTCAAAAAAACAATGTCAAATTGATCTATACAAGCAGTGTTGATTGCATTCTGCGTGAAAAAGAGCAAAAACTGATTGCTGAACCCGAAAAAATCTTCCCGGAAGCTCTTACTTCCAATTATGCCACTAGTAAAGCCAAGGCCACCGCCTATCTTTTGAACAAAATCAAACACGAAGCCATGAACGCCGTCATCCTCTATCCTTCTGCAGTAATCGGGATTCATGACTACAAGCCTTCTGCTGCAGGTATAGAAATGCAAAAATCATTGAGGCGTAGAATCTTTTTCTACATTCAAGGCGGATATAATTTTATCGATGTCACGGATTGTGCCAAAGCGATATATGCCTGTATAGAAAAACCGGTTACAGGGAATTACATTCTATCTGGATACAACTGCACTTTGAAAGAATTCTACAAAGAGATCTGCAGTGTCCAAAATCACAAGGCAATATTTATACCTTTATCGGCATTCTTCGCCAAAGCATTCGTGTTTTTGATTCCTCGTTTCTCCAAAGTCATGGTCGATGCGGTACTTGACAACTATCATTATGACAACAGACGGATGAAGCAGGATTTGCTTGAGAGCCTTACTCCTTTTGAAATTACAGTGAAAAACACAATATCCTGGTTTATCCAAAATCCCCAATAAAAAAATAGCAGGTTTTCCTGCTATTTATTTTTTAGTGAATCAAATTTTTTCTCGATTGTTTTGATAATTTCCTGAAATTCATCGGGTTGCTCCATATCGTTGATTGGCAACCATAAGATCTTTTCTTCAGGAACTTTGTAGGATTTGAATATTCTTCGGAGTACGTCATAGTAGTTTGCGTAGTGGAAAGCCAAATATTCCTGTTGGCCTTTCTCAATCTCTCGGCCTCTTTTTCTCACATTCTCGTAGAGTTGGTCTTTATCTCGAACAATCACAAGATGAATATCGACATCAGGGAGTCGTTTGAGATGCTCGTCGGCAATCGCGTATGTCAGGGCGACTTCCATCGCGGACATGATCCCTTCGAGTCGTAACAGTTCGGTAAAAACAAGGTTGGAAAAAAGCGTCGAATCACAGATTACATCTTGCAAATCTCTCGTTCTCCACATCAGAAGAAACAAAGAACTGTAAAATGCATTTTGAGATAGAAGCGCAAATGTTTCCTTATCTTGATAGAACAAGGGAAGAAACTCGTTTTTTTCTACAGGTTCCTCTACCATGGTGGCGTTGTAATAAGTAGCTAATTTTTTTGATAGAGTTGATTTTCCGCTGCCGATTGGGCCAATTATTCCGATTCTCATTCGGTCCTCCTAAGTAGATTTTTATGTTTTCATTATACTGAAATACGTAATGTTTGTCAAAGGCTGAAGCCAAATAAAATCGATTATTTTCCGAGCTGAGGCAAATGCGAAAGAAAGACTTCAAGTTCACTGAATGTTCCATGTTTAAAAGCATCAATATTCTCCTGAGAATGATTCATCAAGCAATCTGTCAAAAGGTAGGTTTCAATTCCAATCTTAGAGGCAGCCATGTCGTCTTCTACGTCGTTTCCAATCATCAGACACTCGTTAGGTACTCTTTTGATTGCTTGTAAAACCATTTGGAAATATTCGGTTTTGGGTTTTGTGAAATTTGAGTTTTCATAAGTTGTGATTAAGGCGAAATCATCAACTCTCAATCCGGCCCAACCGATTCTTTTATGGGTGGCAACCCGGGGAAATAAGGGATTTGTCGCCAATACTGTAAGGTATCCTTTATCATGAAGCAAATCGACAATCTTTCTCGCCAGCGGGTTAATCCATGTCGAATTACGAACCACTTCAAACTGATGTTCATAAAAATCGGTGAAAAGCGGTTCCATAATTTCTCTTTTTCCCAGATTGAATGCGGAAAAAGTATCCCAAAACTGGGATTCATTAGACATTGACCCATCGTTATCAATCATTGCTTTTGTTCCTAGCCAAACAGATTTTATCAGAGACTCAGGATTTAATCCATATGGTTGAAATTTTTTCGCAAGCGATTCAAAATATAGTTTGGTGAATTTACTCTCATCCATAGGCAGTAAAGTACCGTCCAAATCAAATAGAATTGTATTAATCATTACTTGCCCTCCCGTTTTGAATAGTATAGCAATATCCACCTACTTAATCAAGAAAAAGACTTGTAAGTAATGGAAATACTTTGTTTTTCTTCGTAATTATTTAAGAATTCGACTTCGGTGGTTATGAACATATAGGAATAAGAAACGACATTTATCGTCTCGCTTCTTTTTACTTATGTTGGATCGACAACACCCTCTTTGATATCGATCTTCTATCATTATAATTAAGCCATAAAAAAACCCCCATTTCTGGAGGCTAGATTTCTATTCGTATGCTTGTAGTTTTTCTTCTTGTGACAGAACACGCAAGGCACCTTCCGCCAAAGCCCGCATTTCATCCTCACCAGGATAAATATAAATCGGAGCTATCGGAGTGATGTAATCCTTGAGATGGTTGATGAATATATCATTGTTGGCAAGTCCTCCCGTAATCAATATCGCATCAATCTTTCCTTTTGCGGCAAAATACAAACTGCCGATTTCCTTAACTACGTTATAAGCCATGGCATGGAAATAAAACGCAGCTTCTTTATCGTTATCCTTGATGCGTCTATCGATTTCGATTCCATTTGATGTGCCTAGGTAAGAAACGAGTCCACCGTGTCCAACCAGCATTTTTTTCACTTGTTCAATAGTGTATTTTCCAGAGAAACAAAGTTCGACTAAAGGAAATGAAGGAAGCGTTCCGGTGCGTTCCGGTGAAAAGGGACCAGTACCGCCGAGAGCATTGTTGACATCGACGACTTTCCCTTTTTGATGGAAGCCGACACTGATGCCTCCGCCAAGATGACAAACGATGAGATTCAGGTTATCATATGTTTTTCCCACAGATTTTGCATATTTTCTGGCAATTGCCTTTTGGTTAAGCACATGGAATACACTGGTTCTATCGATTCCTTTCAGGCCTGAAACTCTTGAGAGTTCATAGAATTCGTCCACACAAACCGGGTTCACAATATATGCTGACCGGTTGAGCGGTTTGGCAAGTTCATAGGCCAGGATTGCGCCAAGATTGGATGCATGCGAACCATATTTGCATGTTCTCAGATCGTCGACCATTTTTTCAGTCACTAAATAAGTTCCACCTTGTTTCAAAGGTTTTAATACTCCACCTCTACCGACGAAAATATCAATGTTTTCGACTGTATAGCGGTGTTCTGATAAAAAATCGATGATTATCTGTTTGCGAAAATCTGTTTGATCGATTATTGATGGAAATTTTTTTAAAACTTCCACATCATGTTTCAGAACTTGTTCCTGAATCAGTTTGTCATTGATGAAAATCGCAACTTTGGTCGAGGTGGATCCGGGATTAATTACCAGTTGCAAGTAATCCATTTTGGTTCACCACCGCCAATAGTATCGAATATAGTTTTGCTTCGGATGAATCCGCCCGGCTTGTCAAAACAATCGGAACCTTCGCCCCAATGACCAACCCAGCTGAAATTCCTTGGGCTAAAAATACTGAAGTCTTATAGAAAATGTTTCCCGCGTCCAAATCCGGAAAAATCAGGATGTCTGCTTTCCCCGCAACGGGACTAGACAAGCCTTTATGCTTGACAGACTCCATGCTGACTAGATTATCAATCGCAAATGGACCGTCGATGGTGAAGTCCTGAGGTTTGTTTTCCGTATAATATTTCATGATTGCTTCAGCATCCACTGTCGAAGGAATTTTCGGATTCACTTTCTCAACTGAAGATACAATGCCAACATACGGATTTTCGTATCCAATCGAATGGGCTAATGAGACAGCGTTTTCAACAATGAGAATTTTTTCATCGACTGTAGGTAAAATATTCATTGCGCCGTCAGTGGCGAATAAAACGCGGTCAAAGTCGGGATATGAAACGATACCGACATGACTTAGGAGTTTGGCTTTTCTGATACCATATTCCTTATTGACAACCCCTTTAAGTAAAATCTTTGTGTCGATAAGGCCTTTCATCACAATATCGGCCTGGCCGTTATTTACCATATCCATGGCAATTTTGGTTGCAAGTTCCGGATCGGGTTCGTCGATAATCTTGTAGTCGCCGGTAACATTTAGTTTTTTGATGATCGAGTTGATTTCTTCTGCAATGCCAATCAAAACAGGTTTTATCACGCCAAGTTTCACTGCATCGAAAACCGCTTTAATGACAAATTCATCATGGGCAAAAACAACAGTCATTATCTTGGGTTTGACGTTTTTGATAATTTGTCTCAATTCCTGAACTTTTTTAAGCATAGGTCACCCCGGAGTCGACAATAAAATTCTTGCCCGCCTTGATCGCCTGCAAATTGATGTCAAGCATATGTGCTTTTCTTTCACCAAGAAACTTGACTAGTACTTTTTTGATTGTCTCATCAGAAAATAGTTTGGTTAGTTGCAAATAAGCTCCCAGCATTACCATGTTGGCAACTTGAACTGATCCAAGTTCGGTCGCGATGTCATTGATAGGAACACCGATAGCCAGACCGTTGCTGAGAGATACTTCGTCTTTTATAAGCGTGGAATTGTACAAAATCAATCCGCCTTCAGAAATCCTCTCCTTGAATTTTTCCAAAGAAGGAAGGTTGAAGGCAATCAAATGGTCAGCGTTTTTGAAAACAGGGGAATTTATCTGTTTTTTGGAAACGATAACCGAACAGTTGGCAGTTCCGCCCCTAGTTTCGGGACCATATGATGGAAACCAGAGACCATTCAAATCGTCATGAGTTGCACTGTATGCCAACATTTGGCCAAACATCATAACTCCCTGACCGCCAAAGCCTGCGACTTTTATGTTTTTTGCATCATTCATTGTTTTCACCTTT
>Ga0268276_1003180_pt1 | contig 13047 bp, 9 predicted proteins | sample saktaG_4_FD_190145 | JGI IMG/M metagenome (GOLD analysis project Ga0268276, IMG submission 190145) | Saline water microbial communities from Sakinaw Lake, British Columbia, Canada - sak_2010_1_5_45m | ecosystem: Environmental > Aquatic > Non-marine Saline and Alkaline > Saline ...
GTCGGACCCCTCCCGGATATCGCCGGCCTGATCCAGCACCTTGCCATCTTTGTTTATTACCGCGAGATAGGTCAGTCCCTGACCAAGTCCAACTTCTTTAATAGCCCTCTTTATGACAACTTTGGTACTCCAGTATTTTAGCCCCGCACTGTCGAGGGCTACCAATATGGTACCGCTTCCGTCCTTACGGCGAAGAGCGATATATCCTATCTCGTTAAGTTTCCCAAACCTGTTAAAGAGGTCTATAATCAGGCCTTCGTCTCCTGCCATATTCTGGTTCGTTCCTGTCAGGAGATCTGCGAGAAACTCCCTGCTCTTGAATACTATTCTGCCGCGCTCATCGAGAACGGCGATAAGCCACAGGTTCTCACGGTCGGAAATTTTTCTCAGGTCTTCCTCGTCCAGGTGTTCAGCCTTCCATTTGGTGTCAATTTCGCGCGCCAGGGCAACAAGACCGTTAATGAGGGCCTTTTGAGGGGAAAATTCCTCATCGTTGAGGGGAACAAATGCGTTATCTCTTTCCTCCTTATCTTCTTTGAGTGCCTGGTATAGGTAGGCGAGATTTTCCTGGGCTACGTTTTCCACGGCTGTTATGATGTCAAGGCCCCTGTTTTCCATAAAGCCTACCAGTGTTTTGTCAAGACGTCTCATGTCCATGATTCCCATAACAAGTATGAGAGAGAGGAAAAGCAGCATGACGAGGGCCACTATCAAGGGTCGCAGAAAGGCTCCCTTATGCCTCGGAGATGAACTATCCCAGTCTGCATATTTCGGAAGTTTCATTTTCATTTCCTTCGGATAAGTGTTCCTTCGGTTACGTGCTGTGGTTATACCACAACTTATACCTGTATAATAGTTTGAAAATCTGGAGGTGTTATTCTGAAAGCCATCCTTGTTCGACAATTTTGTCGAAGTTGCCTTGTGGATATGCCGGTAACCGGCTTATATTCATTACTTTTTGGGGTAACCACCATTGACGGTTTCGACATTTTTCCCGCATGAGATGTTCTTATTCGGGAACGGTTTTTCATGTATATCTTTAAGTATCATATGGTTAGCAGCAATGGCATGGAAAATGCTTATCTAAACCGGTAATTAAGCCGGAGATTCCCTCCTGTTTTTCCGGTCTTAAACCCTGGAATAAGATAGAGTGAGCTTGCGGTTTTTATCTCCTGAAGACCGCAAGCTCATAGAGTCAAGAGTCCCAGTCTGAAATCCCCCTCTCCATTCTTTAATTCCATTTCGACACATTTGCAGTGAGTTGACGTTGCGTGGATTTTCCATTCCAGCAAAAATCTGTGATCTGTTCCGGAATGTTTTCAGCACTATAAAATTCCGGTTGACACAGATTTTCTGAACGTATAGTAACAGCTACTGTTTAGCAGGTAAAAATGCGAGAAGGAGACATTTATGAAGACACGGATGACTGAGCTTTTTGGAATCAAGTACCCTATTATGTTAGCCGGGATGAGCTGGGTCAGTATCCCTGAGATGGTGGCTGCTGTTTCCAATGCCGGCGGACTGGGCATCCTGGCTACAGGGCCTTTGGGTGTAAAAGAAACGAGAGAGTCTGTCCGCAGAATCCGGGAACTTACGGACAAACCATTCGGGGCGAACGCAACGCTCCTTTTCCCGGGGGCGAGAGAAAACGCGAAGGTGCTGCTCGAAGAGAAAGTTCCCGTCATTAATTTTTCCCTCGGCAAGGGGGACTGGCTGGCGACCGGCGCTCATGAATACGGGGGAAAGGTTGTTGCCACAGTTGTTAACGAACATCACGGGCTTGCGGCGCAAAAACAAGGCGCGGATGCTCTTGTTGCTACCGGATATGAAGCAGCCGCGCATGGAGGCGACGTAACATCTCTGGTACTGGTCCCCAGTATAGTGGATGCAGTGAACATCCCTGTAATAGCTGCGGGCGGTTTCGCGGATGGCAGAGGACTTGCTGCCGCGCTGGCGCTTGGAGCCGAAGGCATATCCATGGGAACACGCCTGATGGCAACACAGGAAAGTGGACTCCACGAGAACTACAAAAAACTCTCCCTTGAAAAGGGAGTAACCGATACAATCTACGGAAATTATTTTGACGGGCTGGGCTGTCGTTCACTGAAAACACCGGCGGCCGTTAAGGCATACCGCAAAGGTTTTCTGGGTATGCCTGATTTTCTGGCCGCGCTCATCAATTCCCGAGATATTGCAAAGATGTTGAATCTTCCCTACTTCAAACTGTTTATCGGCGTGCTTTTATCGGGGGCCAAGAACTCGGTGATGATGGCCTACCTTGCAAATGCCTTTAAGGCGATAAGCCTGGCAACCGAAAAGGGAGACACAAAGAAGGGCGTGCTTACTGTAGGGCAATCTACCGGCCTTCTTCATGATATACCTGCAGTCTCCGAGCTGTTCGAGCGAATGGTGCAGGAAGCGCACGAGGCGCAGAAAAGAATTTCCGCCGCCATTGAATAAGGGATAGATCCCCTCACATGAAAAAGGGATTGCGGGTTACCCGCAATCCCTTGATTTTTTCTGGTGGAGCTGGACGGGATCGAACCGACGACCTCTTGAATGCCATTCAAGCGCTCTCCCAACTGAGCTACAGCCCCATTAACAGGGCAGAGAACTAACATACGGTTCAGTAAGATGTCAATACAATTTTCTTGACAATTTGCGGCGCGAATATATAATCAGCCGCCAAGCCGGAGTGGTGAAACTGGTAGACGCAGGGGACTCAAAATCCCCCGACCTCGCGGTCATCTCGGTTCGATTCCGAGCTCCGGCACCAAATGAAATTAAAGGGTTACGCCCGGAAAGGCGATAACCCTTTTTTCGTTAATCTGATTAATCCGTATTCCCGACACCAGCAATCATGATTTTTCGCTAAGGACTTCGTATATGGGAATCAGATCGTTTTTGCCTTTGGCACGAAAGGGCGCGAGTTTCGCCACTTCGAAAACGTCTTTAACGTGAGCGTATGTGTTTTCGGAAACAATGATTTGACCGGCCTTTGCGGCCGGGCAGATCCCATGTGCCACATTGACGACGTCACCTATTACGGAGTAACTCATCGTGCGTGTTGAACCGATGTAGCCTGCGACCAGATTCCCGGTGTTCATTGAGATTCCGAGATGGATCTGGATCAACCCCTCTGCCGCGCGTGACATATTAAATGCTTTAAGTTCAGATTGTATCTCAAGAGCGGCACGGACAGCGCGGACCGGATCATCATCGCGCGTAACCGGCGCGCCCCAGAGTACCATTATCTCGTCACCGATAAATTTGTCCACCGTTCCCGCATGGCGGAATACAACATTGACAATCACTTCAAAATATTCGTTGAGTATCTTGAGCATTTCTTTAGCATCTTTTTCTTCGCTTATTCTGGTAAAACCACGGAAGTCGGCAAACATTACAGTGGCTTCGCGCTTCTCCCCTCCTTTTTCAACCTTTAACTGGCCTGAGACTACCATTTCGGACAGGTCGGGAGAGAGAAGCCTCTGGAAACGTTCACGCAGGGCCGACTCTTCCTCCCTTCGTTCTGTCTCACCCTTGCGTTCGTTTTCAACGAACTGGGCATGCGCGCCAAACATAATAAAAAGGCATAAAACTATCAGCCGCGTCCAGCTTGGATTTGGCGGAGGAGTAATGAGAAGCTGAAACGCATTGAGCCCTGATTGTGCCAGAAAGATGTTAAGAACGGCATCGATTAACCAGTATAATGCTCCAAGACCAACTCCAATCAATACCAGGCGATCCGTTAGGAGTACGCGTTTTCTTTTTTCGCTCTTCGTGTTCTGTTTTTTCTGCTTCATTTTTTGCTTACCTTTGGTTATGTATGCTTCCAACGCAGTGATTAATTTGAAAACATTAATGACTTATCTATTATTTTCCACTGGTTGCAAAGTTTACTGGTTGTGGATAGTACACTGAATAATGCTATTTTTCAAGAACATTAATTCTGATTGTCAGAAAAACGAAAAATGTGGAACAATCTTTCACCCTGATCACCGACCACTGACCACTGACCACCGATTAACAGTATTGCTTATAAATGGTTATGCAAAAAACTCTTGAATAAACTTCGTTTATCAGCTAATGTTCAGGGAAATTTGCGGCAGGTTACCCTCAATCGAAAACAATCTTTATTTTGATAAGGCAAAACGAAGTAATATTTGAGTGTATTCCGGTTAGTTGATGAAGAGAATGGGGGAAGAGGAATTTGGCTTCAAATAAAGAGGTTTCTTCGACCGAAAAGCTACTTGATGTTATACGCAGCAAGAAAACGTCAAGCAAGTTTGTGCAAACACCCGGACCTCCCCCATCCGTGGGAAAAAGCAGGTTGCCCCTCCCGGAAGTGCTGCAATCGCGCAAGACAGTTTCAATCGGTATAGATATAGATCTCCACACTTTAAAGTTGATTAAGGTTACCCAGTCTTCCGACAACCAGTGGACGCTCCTTGATCACAGTATTGTGCCATTAGAACCCAGAGATACTCCCGAATTCGCGAGTTTTTTAAGGTCTGAGCTCCATAAATTCTGTGACTCCGCAGGAAAATTTAATCTATGGGCAAATATGTCCTCCCCCCTGGTCGAAGTAGCTTCCATCCGAATACCAAAAGTAGCAAAAAAACAAATTGAGAGTGCCGTTAAATGGACTGCAAAAAAGGCAATGTCCTTTAAAGAGAAGGAGGTTATTCTTGATTTTGAGATAGGAGACGAAGTTATTGAAGACGGAGTGCCCAAGCTTGCAGCCATGGTTTATACCGCTCCGCTGCAAGAGGTACAGGAAATACAGCGCCTTTTTGAGGATATCGGATATCCCCTGGGTGGACTGGCAATAGCCCCCTTTGGGATCCAAAACCTGTTTAAGACAAATTGGATACCAGCTCTTGACCAGACAGTTGCTACCCTCGACATTGAAATGGACCGGGCGCGTATCAATATCTTTTCCAAAGGCAACCTTGTTATGACCCGGAGTATCAGGACCGGGTCAGACAGTATGGCCCAGGACCTTATGGAAGGGTATAATGAGAGCGTAGAGAAGGCCTGGCTTGAAGAATCGCTGCTTGAAGCGTCTGTGCCCGGTGATTTTGCGGGGAATGCTTTTATGAAGATAGAAGACGCGCGAAATGTGCTGCTCGGTCTCAGTCCGGATTCACCTTCTTCCGAAGATATCAGAACGCATTTCAATCTCGACGAAAAAGATATTATCGAATGGATTCATCCGGCCCTGGACAGATTGATCAGGCAGGTAGATAGAACATTTCAACATTCCACGGTGACACTTGGAAATGAAAAAGTAAGCGCCATATATATTTCAACTTCGATAACTGCATGCAAGCCTCTAGTGGATTACATCGGTAATGATCTGGGAATTGCAAAAGCGGTATTGGATCCCCTGGAGCCGGGAGGACCGCTTGCCGGTGAGATTACTTCCTCCCTGTCTGCCTCTGACAGAGTTTCTCTTGTGCCGGCCCTGGGCGCCGCGCTGTCAGATCCGTCACGCACTCCCAATCTTCTGTTCACGTATAAGAACAAGGAAACGCGGTCAAATATTGAAAAAGGCAACCGTCTGATGTTTGCGGCTGTTGCCGCTGTTTTGCTGGTTTGTGTTGCCGTTCTCTTTGCGATGGTAAGTGCAGCCAACGAAAAGAAGTCCGTAATCACAGAGCTTGAGCAACAATTAAAACAGAATATCGTTGTTGATGAAAACATAATTCCCATTTTTGTTTCCAAGGTTAAGGATGACCTGAATCGTGTAAGGGAATACAGCGAAAGATATCTGGGAATTGCAGCTATCAAAGAACTGTCTCTGATCACTCCTTCAAATATTCGCCTTCTTCATGTAACTGCTCATATGGGAACAACTCCGGCAGCGGAAGAGAAAGGGAGCAAAAGAGCCGGCAGTGTGACAATAGAAGGCATCGTTTCCGGAGGCATGGATTCACTTGAAGATTCTCTTGTAGCGTATGTCCTTAAATTGCAAAGCTCCCCCGTGTTCAGCCAGGCAAAGATTACTAAAAGTAACGCCGAATCCTTCAAAAATGTTGAGGTGCTCCGCTTTATCCTCAACGTCAAATTCGACGAGGGCATAATATGAAAATCCGATACGACATCGTCCCGGTTCGCAGCGTTATTTATCTTCTGATTTCTACAGTTATCATTGCGACCGTCATCCTTTTTGTCCTTTATCCTTATTATAAGTCATTAAATACTCTGAACATTGAGATTGCCGGCATTAAACAGCGCATAAAAACACAAAGGGAACTCTTGCCTCTCTATACGAAGCTTGTGGAAAAAAGTGGAATGTCAGCGCCGGATAAATTTCCCCTTCCTGAAAAGAGCTCACTTCCCAAGAACAATATTGATTTAATTCCGTCAATATTCAAAGGACTGGCAAGAAAATCCAATACTGAAATTATATCGGTAAATCCGGACTTTACAACCATCTCAAAGGGACAGGGTTCCATATTGATCAACGCGACCGTCAGAGGAAGTTTTTCAGGTTTGCGTGATTTTCTTACCGAACTTGGAAAAGTTCCATATATGCGACAAATAGAGGAAATAGAAATTCAGCAAAGGTCAGCGGACAAGGAACTTAAAATGAAATTATGGCTGGGAGTTGGATAATTCAGTGGGTAGTGAACAGTGGTAAGTGGTCAGTGAACACCGAGCACCGGACTCTGAAAACTGATCACTAATCACTAACCACTAATCACTGATTCACTAGGTGTGATATGTCGAAGAGAGAAAAGACTATTATTTTCATAGCAGTTTTAGCGGTTCTGTATGGCGCGTACATTCTTTTGCTTCCCTCGCCGTCTAAAAAATCAGAGACAGTCGCTGTGTGGGTCAAAGCGTCAGTCAGGGTATTGCGACAGTCAGTGAAAGCAAACTGGTTAGAGAAATTACAGATGTGTTAAAGGATGATGAATCTGCCAGAACTGAAGCTTACATTGCCGATCGTGCCGAAGAAGAGTGGACAAACGATCCTTTTTCCACGTCTGATACATTTAATTCAGAAAGGACAGAGGGATCTGCAAGAAATATAGAGAAAGATAATCTTATCTACAGCGGTTATCTTGAGGTCGGAGGAAGAAAGACAGCCATTATAAACGGAATGGACTATCGGGCAGGGGATGAATTGGAGGCGAGTGGATACAAAGTAGGACATATAACTCCTTCCAGTGTAATCATTATGGACAAAACAGGTGGAGAGAAAATAACAATTCCATTTTTATCAGAAGAGTAACCTTTTCATTGCAGGGGGCGGTTTTGAAAGTACTTAACGCAAGAAAAAAGATTGGATGTTTTGTTGTTGCCATTGTGGCAGGCATATTACTTTTCGGTTGTGCCGGCACAAAAGAGGTAAAAAAAGATCCATTTTTCGAGAAATGGAAGGTCTTGTCTCAGGAGTCCAGGGACGCTTCGCCCATCTTAAAGGTACGTTCCATTGAAATACCGCCTGAGCCGGGGATGAAGAAAGGCGATATACTTCCCGAGGAAAAAACTCTTCCCGAGGATAAAGTAAGCCTTAAGATGCGTGATGCTGATGTAGGCGCTGTTCTTCGCGCGCTGGCACGGTCGGTGCGGCAGAATATATTGATAAAGTCGGAAATACAGGGACGTGTAAGTGTGGATTTCAAAGAAGTTCCCTGGGATGAAGCGTTCATCAGCATCCTGCGTTCCCAGATGCTGACGTATATATGGGAGGGTAATATCCTCCGTATAGCAACGGTACAGGATCTGGAGAATGACCTGAAGTTGAAAGACGCGCAGGAGAAGAAGAGGGAGAAAGCGCCGTTGATGACGATGGTTGTTCCTGTTGATTTTGCGGATACTAAAAAGCTTGGCGAAAACATGGCGGAGCTTCTGACCAAAGACGAAAAAGGTGGAACCTATGGCTCGGTAAAGGTCAGTGAACATACGAACTCTCTTATAATTCAGGCGGCGAGAGATGATCTGAAGAAGATTATCGCCATGATTGAAAAGATAGATAAACCGACACCGCAGATCATGATAGAGGGGAACATTGTAGAAACAACAAAAAATACAGCTCGAGATCTTGGAATTCAGTGGGGCGGCATGTATGCCCCGCGGCTCGGAAACCATGATTTGTATGTGACTCCGGGCGGTACAAGTGGGACAGGCGCGCCCCTGGCGGGAGGATATACACCAGTGGCAGGTTCGACGGGTATCAGCGGCCAGGGTTTTGGCGTAAATTTTCCGGCGGCGGGAATGTCGGCAACGGGCGCCGGATCTCTCGGATTGATGTTCGGAACAATTGGCGGCAATATTCTTGATATGCAGTTGAACGCGCTTCAAAGTGACGGAAAGCTCAACATACTTTCCAGTCCATCTATAACGACGCTCGATAACCAGACGGCCTTTACCGAAAATGGCGAAAAAGTGCCTTACGTATCAGTCGATAAGGACGGCAACCGGGAAGTCAAGTTCGAGGATGTTGTCCTGCGGCTGGAGATTACACCTCATGTTATCGACGGGGAAAACATGAAGATGGATATCAACGTCAAAAAAGACGAGGTTGACAATACGCGTAACGTCCAGGGGAATCCTTATATCTATAAAAAGCAGACTGATACAACCCTGATTGTAAAGAATGGCCAGACTATCGTCATTTCGGGACTTACCAAGCAAAAAATCCAGGATACAACCACAGGTCTCCCGGGACTTAAAAGCATTCCTTTCCTGGGATGGCTTTTTAAATCAGAAGGGAAAAGCGACGCAAAGGAAGAGGTGCTTATATTCATTACCCCTCATATTCTGGGAACAGGTATGGAGGATAAGACGAAAGTCAGTGATACAGTGGACAGTGAACCAGTGATCAGTGGACAGTGATCAGTGAACAGTGGGTAGTGGGTAGTGGTTAGTGAATAGTAGTCAGAGGTCAGTGGCCAGGGGCCAGTGAATGGAATATTATCAGATATTAAATCTTATCAGGGAACCCTTTTCGAATTCTCCGGAACCGGAGTTTTTCTATCAATCTCCGCAGCACGTAAAATGCCTGCAGAATCTGGAATTAGCGATACGTCTGCGACGCGGATTGAATATTGTAATTGGCAATGTAGGAACCGGCAAGACGACCCTTTGTCGCCGGCTTATTGGCAAGTTTGATGACGATGAGAATATCAAGACGCATCTTCTTCTTGATCCCTGTTTTGGTAATCCTGTAGAATTTTTGTCCGCTGTGGGCAGAATGTTCGGCCTTGAAAAAAAAGCTGTGGGTTCCGTGACGGAATGGCAGCTGAAAGAGGAAATAAAGAATTATCTTCTTGAACAGGGGGCCGGCAAAGAAAATATCGTCGTTTTGATCGTAGATGAAGGACAGAAGATTCCCGGATTCTGCCTGGAGATATTAAGGGAATTTCTCAATTATGAAACCAGTGAGCATAAATTGTTGCAAATTGTTATTTTTGCTCAAAATGAATTTCGGGAAACCCTTGCAGAGCGGACCAACTTTACAGACCGGATTAACTTTCTTTATGATTTAGGTCCTCTGAATTTTGGCGATACACGGTCAATGATTCAATACAGGATGAAGAAGGCGAGCAAAACAGGTCAGAACCCTCTGCGTTTTACATATCCGGCCATGTGGTACATACACAGCGCCACGGGTGGTTATCCGCGAAAAATAGTAACGCTCTGCCATCAGATCATTCTTGCCGTTATTGTTCAGAACAGGACCAGGGTAAACTGGTTTCTGGTCAGAGCCAGTGTTCACAGGGAAAATTCCGGTAGAAAAAAATCCATATCATGGACAAAGGTAACTGCTCTTGCCGGTCTGCTCGTTATCCTGCTCGTTACGGGCTTAGGGATTGACGATATAAAAAGGTATGTCCATTTAACAAATGAACAGTCAGAAGCCTTTGATGTGGCAAAGGTTTCTGAACAAAGCGTCGAGACCGGAAAGAACATAAAAAGCATGCCCGTTGACAGTCTGAAAACCATTCAGCCCGTGCAGCAGCCGGTTATTGTCCCGGAAAAGAAAGAAGGTGAGACAGCAGCAGAAGTTGAAACAAACGCGTCAAAGGATACCGAAGCGGAGAGTCCACCCGCTCCTGTTCTGGAAGCCATTAATACTCCTGAATATCCTCACACATTGGGCAGATTAAGAGTGGAAAAGGGATGGATAGTATCGAAAATGATAGCGACTGTTTATGGTTTTTATAATAACCAGTATCGCATACTGGTTAAGAAAGCCAACCCCGGTATAAGGAATCTGAACCGTGTGACGGCCGGAGATGTCATAAGCTTTCCGGTTATTTCCGCTGAATCGCAACCTTCGCCTTCAATGTACCGGTTGCAGATAGGGCAGAAAGACGAGCTTGAGAGCGCGCACACTTTGTTACAGCAATATTCCGACAAGCTGCCCCCGATGCAGATACTTCCTTACTGGAATACCCGTGATGGTCTCAAATTTTCGATACTCATCAGAGGCGGGTTTTTAGACGAAAGGTCCGCGCAGGAAGCTATTGACAAGTTGCCTGCCCTTATTTCCGTGGATTCGAAAATTGTCTCAAATTGGGGAGATGATACAGTATTTTTCGCAAATTTAGAAATGACAGACTCGTAAAAAACCTCCGCTATGCCGGCCGATACTTCGGCATTAACTTGAGAGCGTAGCGTGGGGCCTCCGTGCCCCACAGAGAGGACACGCTACTGGCGCAGGGAGTAAAGGAGAAAATTAATCTTGAAAAAGAGAAAGAAATTAGGGGAAATTCTTACCGAAGCCGGGTTGTTGACGGAGGACCAGCTGAGGAAGGCCTTGTTAAGCCAGAAGAAAAGCGGCCTCAGGCTTGGGCAGTATTTAGTCCGACAGAACCTCGTTCAGGAAGATCAACTTATTGATGTTCTCAGCAGGCAATTAAAAATCGACAGATACAGCCCGGACAAATATCCGATAGAGCCCGATCTGGCGGAATTGTTTCCCTTTGACATTTGCCAGAGAAATAAAGTGATCCCTCTGAGAAAAAAGGGGAAGCTTCTGACGGTAGCCATGGTTGATCCCATGGATATCAATACTCTTGATGCCCTTGAATTTATTGCCAGCATGGAGGTGGAGCCTGTTATTTGCTCCGAGCGGGAAATAAACCAGCTGGTCAGATTAACGTATGGGGTACAATCCGGCTTTATGGAAGAGCTGGAAAAAATGGACGATGTCGAAATAGATGTCGAACCCGGCAGTGAAGACGAGGAAGAGGTTAAGATAAGTTCACTCCAGGATCAGGCCGCAGAGCCGCCGATTATTCGCCTGGTTAATTCCATCATCACGCAGGCGGTCAGGGAGGGAGCAAGTGACGTCCATATCAGTCCCGAGGCCCATACTGTTCAATTGCGGTTCAGAATAGACGGGAGGCTTCAGGAGGTCCCATCGCCGTCAAAGGCCATGATCCTGCCGATCATTTCGAGAATAAAAATTCTTTCCAATATGGATATCGCTGTATCGCGGATCCCTCAGGACGGGCGGTTTACGGTAAAGATAGAAAACAGGGAAATTAATGTAAGAGTTTCTTCTATTCCTACTATTTACGGGGAAAACCTGGTTATGCGTCTTCTGGATATGAGTACCGGTGTTTATACACTGGACCGTATTGGCATGTCCCCGGAGGACAGCGCAAAACTGAGAGCTGTTATATCGAAACCTTACGGGATGATACTCAGCACGGGCCCCACGGGAAGCGGTAAAAGCACAAGTCTTTACTCCATATTGAAGGAAATAAATCGACCGGATATTAATATTATTACACTGGAAGATCCTGTAGAGTACAGGATGCCGAAAATACGCCAGATTCAGCTTAATCGTAAGGCCGGGATGACATTCGCGAGCGGGCTGAGGTCCATACTCCGTCAGGACCCGGATGTCGTGATGGTGGGGGAGATCCGGGACGCCGAAACAGCCGGCATTGCGACTCAGGCAGCCCTGACCGGGCACAGGTTGCTGAGCACCGTGCATACTAACGATGCCGCGGGAGCAGTGACAAGGTTAATGGATATGGAAATAGAACCATTTCTTGTTGCCTCCGTTTTGCTGGTGTCATTCGCGCAACGTTTAGTGCGGGTTAACTGTCCTTACTGCAAAGAACCATACAAACCGACACAAGAAGCTCTGTCCGGGTGGGGACTTGACAAAGTGAAAGGCGCCGATTTTCAGCGAGGCAAGGGTTGTGCTCAATGCATGCATACAGGGTACCGGGGGAGAACCGGTGTTTTTGAAATCCTGACCAATGATGAAATGATCCGCAAGCTGATTCTGGATGGAAAAACAGCTCAGGAAATTACGAAGACGGCAAGGGCAGCGGGCATGTTGCGGACACTTAGAGATGATGCCGCAGACAAGGTGGTTGCGGGCATAACAACCCTCGAAGAAGCGGCATCAACAATTATGGTGTGAATCAGTGGTCAGTGATTAGTGATTAGTGAACAGTGGGTAGTGGCGATACGATATGTCTGATATAAGGTCTTATAAAGATTTGTTGATTTGGCAAAAAGCTATTGATCTGGTGGTTCATGTATATAACATTTTAAAGGAATTTCCATCTGATGAACGATTCGTACTCGGTGCGCAAATTCGGAGGTGTGCTGTTTCAGTGCCTTCCAATATTGCAGAAGGACAGGCTCGAAAGCATACGGCAGAATTCAGACAATTTTTGTATATATCTTTGGGCTCACTGGCAGAATTAGATACACAGATCATCATTTCAGAAAAATTGGGATACCTGGGCAGCGACGAATCCTCCTTATTTAATGAAGAAATGATAGAATTGAGAAAAATGATTTTCGGCGTGATAAAAAAGCTGCCCACTAACCACTGAACACTGTCCACTGTCCACTGTCCACTGTCCACTGTGACCACTGTTCACTGTTCACTATTTAAGGAGTTAAATGCCAGACTACACCTACAAGGCGATCAATCCGGGTGGTTCAAACATCACCGGCAAGATAAAGGCCGATTCGGTTGAAATGGCCGAGAGCATGTTAAGCGCCCAGGGATATATTCCTTCCGGAATCAAAGAGGAGGGAGCCGGTTTTCTTGCC
>Ga0268276_1003181_pt1 | contig 13046 bp, 15 predicted proteins | sample saktaG_4_FD_190145 | JGI IMG/M metagenome (GOLD analysis project Ga0268276, IMG submission 190145) | Saline water microbial communities from Sakinaw Lake, British Columbia, Canada - sak_2010_1_5_45m | ecosystem: Environmental > Aquatic > Non-marine Saline and Alkaline > Saline ...
ATTATTTTGTTGTCTTATCCTTTCAGCAACCTAAAAGAAAGAAAAATAAGACCTGCTATTGTCATTTCAAATAATAATTTTAATAAAAAAGGGGATGATGTCATACTTGTTCCTCTGACAAGTGTTTTAAAGGAAGAGCCATACTCGTTTATAATTGAGCAAAAAGACCTTTTTGTTGGAAAACTAATAAAACCAAGTAGGATTAGGATGGATAAGATTTTTTGTGTTGATAAATCATTGATTCTTAAAAAAATTGGCAAGATAAAAGAAGAAGTAATCAAAGAAATCAAAAAAGAAGTAATTAATTTAGTCTGATTTTGGTTATGGGGCATTAGCCCCAATAATCTTTTTAAATGAACCTTTCTTATTATTAATTGGGGATATTCAAGATGCTTAAGAAAATAGAAACAAAGTCTGGTAAGGAAATTAAAAAGAGGAGACTTAATATTATAATCGGGGTTATGATTGTTGCTTTAATGGTTTTTTCTAGTGTTGGTTATGCTATTCTTGAAAATGATTCAAATTCTTCAGGCAGTAGTTATGGGGGTTATAAATTTGTTCAAACTAATAATGGATGGCAGGTTACTTTAGCATCTTTTAGCAATAAAAATCTAATTACAAATTATCTTCCTGAAGAAGTTCTAAATTATTCGGGAACTGGGGCAGATATTTATTATTACAACAGCAAAATACTCTATGTTATTATCTCAAGTCAGCAAGATGCTCAACTAAGCTCAGAAATATTAAGAAACATAAATGATTTAGTTTCTAGAGTGCAATATGCTTGTTCTTATGATAATGAAAATTCAAGTTTTTGCCAAGAGACTAATCTGCCTTTAAAAGACTGCTCAGATGGAACTTCTAGCACAACTATTATAAAGATAGATTCAAATTCAAGTTCAACTAGTTACAATTATAATCAAAATTGTTTGACTTTAAATGGACAAGGGACAGAATTTATAAAGATGAGTGATAATTTCCTTTTTAAAATGTTTGGAATAATTTCATAAACAAGGAGTAATGTAATAATAAAACTAAATGCGCAGGACAACGTTGTTAAAATAAAAAATATGTAAGTCATAAATTATTGAGACATTTGTTTTTCAAATTGAAGACAAGTGCAAATAATTTTACACTTAACTTTAAAGAATAAACAAAAAATCCTGCAAGATTTGAATAACACCGTACACTAAACTATACATACAAAACATACTTACAAACATGGAAGATAATTTAGAAAACAAAGACGAAAACTTGGAAGATAATGATAAAGGACAGAATGTTGAAGAAGATGTAAGAACAGAGTCTGAGATTGATGGAGAAATCATGGAAAATGATTCTCATTTTCGTGATGCTCAAAAATCGGACCGATTTTTGGACACAGAAAATTCTTCTGAATTTTCTCGTGCCGAAAAAGAATCTTCTTTTTCTAGCATTAGGGAAGAGACTGATGAGAATATTGCTGAAGTTGAGAATAGGGCAGAAGAAGTTGAGGAAGATCTAAAAGAACAGTCTTCAGAAGTAGAAGAACAATCTCTAGAAAGTCAAGAGAATTCAAATGACAAGGAAAATAAAGAAGATAAAGAAGAAAAACTTGAAGAGAATAAAGAAGAAAAATCAGAAGATAAAAAACCAGATGATAAGCCAGTAGATCAAATAAAAGATAAAAAATCCCATAAAAAAACTTGGGCAATAATCGGAATTGTTGTAATTGCTGTTATTTTAATAGTAATCTTATTTGCTTTAATATATAATCCTGATAAAACAAATAAGTTCAAATATGATGGATTTAGTTTTGAAAAAATCCAATTTGGAGGAATATATCTTTATGAAACTAACTTAACTATTTTAGAAAATGGAAGACCTTTTAATTTAAATGTCAGATTGAGAAATGATCCAAGAGTTTTAGATAAAATTCCAGTTAATTATTCTGGGCTTCCAAGTTTAGTGTATTTTGCTTTTCCTGAAAAAACATTGAATTGTTCAAGTGATTCTTTGATAGCTGCTTTCCAAGTTGGACAGTATTTAGGGAATTTAAAATTTAATGTTATTCCTGCTGTTACAGAGAATTTTACTGGGAATACGCTTCCGGTTGTTGATTGTTCTAAGGCCAGTAAATCAAAAGGAGTAGTTATCTTAAAGCCATTTTCAGAACAAGACCGAATTTCTCAGGGGGATAATGGATGTGTTATTTTAGAAGCTAAGAATTGCAGTGTTATAGAAGTTTCTGAAAGATTTGTTTTATCTTTATTAGGAAAGATCAGAGATGGTGAAATAAAGGTTATTTCAAACAATCAAGGAAATAAAAACAATTCTAGTTAATCTGAAAATACTAAGAAATCATAAGATTTTTTTGAGAATCCTAAAAATTAAAGTTTTTTTAGGGTGACCAACCAGTTTTCTTTCTCAATAAATTGAATAGAACTAAAAAAATTGGATTTTTGCCCAATTTTTAATTAATCTAAACAAAAATAAAGAACAGAATGTAAATTAAAGCGACTATAAAAAATGCAGAATATTCTGTGTTTCTATGTAGTTTTTCCATAAGTTCTATCTTTTTTCTTTCATGAAGCTCAAGAAGAATAACATTGAATATAACTACAAATAATAGAAGGACATAAGTAAGAATCATAAATTTGTCTGCTATTGTTAAATAGCCCAATGGTGGGATTTGATTAGATATTGATATGTGGAACATTACTGAAGCAACTAAACTAGAGGTAGCAATTGTTAATCTGCTTGTGATTTTATCTGGGTCCATTAAAAAACTGACTAGAACAATCAACATAATTACAAGTACTGGGAGAAATGTCTTAAAAAAGGAATTTGAAGGAATTCTTGATATGTCTATAGTAAAAATATATTGTGAATAAGTTTCATTGTAAATATCATACCTATGCTTTTTTGCTTCAACTTCCCATGCATCAATATTCCATCCTGTAAAGGCAATTGATTCATCTATCCCACTTTGTTCTTTTAATGGAACATAAATTATCTCTTCAATTGTGCTTTTTTTATCCTCTAAAATTATCTGCATTTTCTGTTTATCAAAAGGAAATCTTTGTAGATCTACTGGACTGTTCAAATTTGCTTGAATTCTATAGAATTTTTCATTTGGTAAATCAATTATTTTATCTATGCTTGTTGCTCGACCATTAGTAAATTCAAATTCTGTAGAACAATTATCTGGACAATTTATTGATAGATAAAAATCTGCAGTAAACGCCCCGTTGGAAACATCAAATTTTCCAAGATTTAGGATATACAAGCCAATCTCTGTTTCTTGAGCTGAAGCTACTTGTACAAAAGAGAGCATTACAATTAAAAGGAATAAAACAAAAACAAATTTTTCCCCTTTTTTGACCATATTATTTTATCCCCTACCCAGTTTAAATATTTTTGGGCTTGAAAATAAATTCAAACATTAATCGGGATGCTTAATTCAAGATAACTTCTTCTTTAGAAAAGTTTAAATCTTGAGTTTCTTTTAAAAACATACGCCGACGTGGCCCAATGGTACGGCGCCAGCCTTGAGCATATATGAAAACCAAAGTTTTCCTAATATGTCACCTTTCCTTTTGAGGTGCTAACAAGTCACCATTAAAAACTCTAGGAAGGTAGAGAATAATTTATTTATCAAGCAAGCTGGTTTCCTTACGGATCTCCCGGTTCGATTCCGGGCGTCGGCGTATCTACATTTTGTCTAAATTAGTGGGACGAAAGAAAACATTCATTGATTTGGACAAAACATCTGTATGCTGGGCGTCGGCGTGGTGTCTTCTTTATCTATTTTTTGAGTTATACCCACTAAATAGAAACATTTATAAATATGTGGGTATAACTATTATTATGTATTTTAAAGAAAAAACAATTAAGGGTAGAAAATATAAATATGCAGTTAAATCAGTTAGACTCATAGATGGAAAAAAGATTTCCCTAGAAAAGATTTACAAAGGAGAGAAAAAACAAGATCTAGAAAAATTCTTTAAACAAAAAGAAATTGAAGAAAATATAAAGTATTCTCTGAAAAAGTATTCTAAAGATTATATAATCAATGAGAATGAAATAAAGAAAATAGAAGAAATTAGATTAAATTATCGGAGGGTTATAAAGAAAATCCCAAAAAACAGCTTAAGAGATTTATGGGATAGATTTACAGCTAATTTTACCTATGAAAGTAATGCACTTGAAGGCAATTCTTTAACTTTAAAAGACGTTGCGATTGTTATGTTTGAAAATGCTTCTATAAAAGGAAAAGATTTAAGGGAAATTTTTGAAACACGAAATTCAAGAAAAGTTGTTGAATTGATAATTAATAATAAATTAGATGTTTCACATAAAGATATTATAAAAATGCATAAACTTCTTGTAAAAGACCTTGATATTCAAGTAGGTTATAAAAAAATTCCAAATATCATTCTTGGAAGACAAATAGAAACAACACTTCCTGAAAAAGTCTATGATGAAATGACTAATTTGATTAATTGGTACAATGAAAATAAGAATACTATGCACCCAATTAAAATAGCATCTATTTTTCATGGAAAATTCGAGCATATACACCCTTTTGAAGATGGAAATGGAAGAGTTGGAAGATTTTTGATTAATATAATCCTAATAAAGAACAAGTATCCTCCGCTTATAATAAGAAAGTCTCAAAGAGTTTCTTATCTAAAAGTTCTTGAAAGTTTTGATCATAAATATCAAGATGCCTTAGTAAGGTTCTTGCTTGATAGGATTAAAGACACTTATCGAAAATTCTTTGAGATTTATGTCAAGTATGTTTAAGTGGATATAAATAATTTTATGCTTGAAAAAGATAACTCCGCACTTTAGTGTGTGAGAGTTTATTTTTTGGCATCACAAAAACTCATGTCCTTGCAAACTCCACACTAAAGTGTGGAGTGACACGCCTTTTTCATGATATGTAAAAACTTTGGCTTGTTGAGCGTGTCGGCGTGGTATCTTTCTGTCCAATTTTCAAAAGATTTAAACCAAAACCAGTTTATAACTAGCTTAAATAGTCTTATTCTTTCTATATAGTAACTATTAAACTAAAGGATAAATAAAATGAAAACTATAGAACAAGCAAGAAGAGAGTATGTTTGTCCTAAGTGTCATCACAAGGATTTTCTAGCTTTCAATGCTGAAACAGTTTATTGTTTCGGTTGTAAAGAACATCGCAATCTTGATATAAAAGAAAGTTAAGTGTGATATTTTTTATTTGATTCAAGAGTTTCTTCTAATTCTTATTTATAGGGTTACTTCATGGTAGTAACAAAACGAAAAGTTTATAAAGGATTTTTTATTGACGCTCTATGGAAAATGATAGACCAAGAGGGTTTATTGATGAGCTTAGATTTAATTTAAGCTGGCCAACAGGAATATGGATAATCACTTTAGTTGTGACAATGATTAATCTATTTGTTTCAGGAACAAATGCTCCATGGATTTCTCCCATATGCTGGATTTACACTTCTTTAGGTGTTGTTTGGTGGATAGTCACTTTATTCTGGAATTAATGCTAAGCAGAGTTACATAGTGCTAAAAAACTTGCGAGTTTTTTGCATCCCAAAAATCTTCTGATTCCCTAGAAAATAATAATTTTCTGGGCGTCAGAAATCATTTGATTTCTTAGCGTTTTAGGACATCTGTAAGTGCAAAAAACAATCTCTATTTTGTTAAAACCAGCTAAATATTAAAATGCAGATTAAACAAAGAGCAAACCAAATAGATTAGATTTATTAATTCTTTTTTTCTCTATATATCATGGCAATGCACAGGACAGCTTTTATTTTGGGAACGAAAAAAAGTAATGCAAAATCTTTTGGAACAAATGTACATAAAAAGGGATTTTCAGATATTGTGAAAGACGTAATCTCTAGTTCAGACATTGTATTAGAAATTTTAGATGCTAGATTTACTAGAGAAACTAGAAATATTGAACTTGAAAATTTAATTAAAAACAAGGGAAAGAAACTGATTTATGTTTTAAATAAATCTGACTTAATTTTAGAAGATCAGGTTAAGAAGCAAATAGAAGAGCAGAAATTATTTCCTTATGTTATTTTTTCATGTAGAAAAAGAAGAGGCGGCCAAAATCTAAGAAATAGGATTAAGATTGAAGCTAAGAAATCAAATTTTCCAGAAGCAAGAGTTGGAATTATTGGTTATCCTAATGTAGGAAAAAGTTCTGTAATAAATTTATTAACTGGAAGGCCATCTGCTAAAACTGCTTTTGAAGCTGGATTTACTAGGGGGATGCAAAGAATAAAACTTGCTGAAAAGATTTTTGTAATTGACACCCCAGGGGTTTTTCCTGGAAAAGAAATTGAAGATAGGACTTTTTCACAGCATGTTAAAATTGGGTCAAGAAATTATGATAAGATTCATGATCCTGAATTTGTTGTGTCCACCATAATGTTAGAATATCCTGGTGTTTTTGAAAAATTTTATAAGATTAAAGCTAAAGACGCAGATATTTTAATTGAAAAGCTTGGAAGAAAAAAAGCTTTTCTAGTCAGGGGAAATGAAGTTGATATTGACAGGACGTCAAGGTTAATTCTAAAAGATTGGCAAGAAGGCAAAATGCAGGAGTTTATTGAGAAAAACTAAAAAAGATAAAATCAAAAATATCTTTTTTAACTCATAAATCTATTTAAATGAGTTTTTTGTTAGATTTGATGGTTGAGGGAACCTGTTTAAATTCTCAGCAGATTAGGCAGCTTGTAGCAGAAGGAAAGATAAGGGGATTGGATATCCAAGAATCTCAGATTCAACCCTCTTCTTTTGATCCGAGGGTGTCTAATGAATTGTTTATTTTAGATAGAGAGCGTAGAGGTTTATTTAGTCCAGAACGTTATGATCCAGAATGTCATGATGGTAAATATGACAGTGTTTACAGGTCGCTAGAAAGGTTGCCAAGAAGAGAAAGAATACCAGTAGATATAACTGGGGGATTTGAATTAAAAAAAGGATTTACTTATCTTGTTCGTCTTGAAGAAAGAATCACATTAAATAGGGGGGGAAATTTAAGATTTTCTCCAAAAAGTAGTGTTGGCAGGGTTTTTTTAGATGCTAGGGCAGTAACTGATTTTAATCCATGTTATGATGAGAGTCATTGGCGATATTCAACAGACGAACTCCAAATTTGGCTTTTATTACAACCTTTGGCATTTAATTTGGTTCTTAATCTTGGAGATAAACTCAATCAATTACGAGTGTTTCCAGGGAATGTTACTAAATTAACTCCAGAAGAATTAGTTGAGGAATTTAGAAGAAAACCATTTTTATATAGAAAAAAACCCAATGATGAACTTGAACCAGCTATTCCAATTATAAGTGATAATATTCAAATACATCTTAATTTATCTGGAAGATATAGTGAGGGGGTTATTGGATTAAGAGCTAGAAGTAATCCTACGCCAATTGATTTAAGCAAAGATGCACAGCATCCTGCAGAAGATTATTATGAACCTCTTGTTAGCAGGGATGGAAAATTAGATCTCAAAAAAGATGAACACTATCTTTTATCTTCTGAAGAACTTTTAGATATCCCAGAGGATATGAATGTAGAGATGCAGATGCATTCAAATATAAGAATAAGAGGAGAATTGCATTTGGCAGGTTTTGCAGATAATGGTTTTAGAGGAGATCTGGTTTTTGAAGTAAAATCAAGTGAACGTTCAGATGTTGGGCTTAGAGATGGTATGCCAATAAGTAAATTAGAAGTATTTAGGACAGAAAAACCTGATAAGGTGTATAGTAAAGAAATTGGTTCCCATTATTTTGGACAAATTGGGCCAAAACCACCAAAATATTTTAGGCTATTTGATTATGCTTATGCTGCTAGAAATTATGCTAAATTAAACAGGGATGTTTTTTGTCAAGACCGTAAATTGCTTATGGCTTTTAGGAAATCAGGAGAAGGTTTTGAACCTGCTCAAGATTTAGAGGGTTTATTAAGATGTATTGGGAGGGGATTTTTCCATTCAAGGTATGATTGTGATCCAGCAACTGATAGTGGGGGTGATGAGTTAGTTCCCCAAATTATACCTTATATCTTGGTTTTTGGACCAAATGGAAAAGTATTTCGATATGTCCGTGCGGAAAACATAGAAGATTATGGAGAACATACGCTTTTTGGAAAACATTCTATTGGTGTTGGCGGGCATATTAATCGTGGTGACGCCCCAGATTATGTTTCAAAGAGTATTAAGAGAGAGTTAAGCGAAGAAGTAGCTTTTCATGGAATGCGTTCTGAACCAAGATTTGTTGGAACACTTTTTTCTTCTATAAAACCTGTTGACAGGGTTCATTTTGGTTTAGTGTATGCAATTTATAGCAATGGAGATGTCGTGCCAAAAGAGTCTTCAATTACTAGCGGAAGACTTTTTAGCATAGATGAGATTGTCGAAGACCCTCTTGCTGGAGAGAAATTTGAAACATGGAGTCATTTATTATTGCCTTATGCAAGAAAAATTTATGATGTAAATCAAGATCTTATGCCCAGATAGGATATTCTTTTTTATACAAAACCTTTTAAACTTTGGAAATCTAAAAAGATATGGCAAACAAGAATTGTCCAAAATGTAAAGGTACGGGGATAGTGAAAGAAAAAGATGGTTCAGTTCATACTTGTTTTGATTGTTTGCAAGATGGAAGCATGGACCAGCATTCAAAAAATGTTAAAGAGACCGATATAAGGTGGTAAGCATTATTTAGGTTCTTCTGATTTCTTAGTAACCCTAAAGATTATTGTTAATATCAAAAAGATTGCTCCGAAAATAAAGATAATTAGGAAATTAATAAAAAGGGTTTTTGCAAGCAGTTCTACAAGTGATTTTATAGGTCCTTCATTTGTTGAAGCTAAAGAATTTATAGTATTTTTTGTTAAGAATAATAAGCCCGAAATTAAAAAAGCTGGAGCAAGATTATAAAGACAAGTTAATTTAAATTTGCTTAATAAGACTATTCCTGAAATCAGAAGTAGAGAAATGATTAAAGATATTATCATAAAATTAAGTAAAAAAGAATTTCCAGTTTTAGAAACCAAAATAAAAACATTTTCAGGATTTGATTGAATCTGGTTTAAACAATTAATAAAAGAGCAGTCATAATTTTTGTAATAAACTGATTTAAAAATACCATCTGAAACTATTTTAATAAAATTCTCTGTTGTTGTTTCATTATTAATTCCAGAACAATTTATACTTATTTTGGTAGCAGTATTTTGAATGTTTAGGAAATAATCAATTTCTTGATGATTATAACAATTTTCAGTTATTTCATCTTTTGTTCTTTCAAAATCACTGTAATTATCTTGGGTTTCTTGAGAATATTGCTGCTCAATAGAATAGCTAAGTCTTGGCTCTAGGTTTTTATAAGAAGTGAATTGGTAAAGCGATAAACTAAATATTAATGATGTTAGAGAGGCCACTAAAAGAATTGTCAAGACTATTTTTATGACTGTTCTCAAGGTTTGGTTCATCTTCTCTTTTTTTATGAATACGATAAATAAAAAACATTTAAATATGCTTCGGAGCTTTTCATTTCATGGGCCCGTAGCTCAGCTTGGTTAGAGCACTAGCCTTTTAAGCCTACAGTTTCTTTTAGAAAAAGAAACTCTAGGAAGGTAGAAAACTAATTTAACTACCATTAAGGATAGCTAGGTGTCGTGGGTTCAAATCCCATCGGGCCCGTACCCATATGCATTCGAAACCTTTATATAGACGAGGAATCTGCTATTTGCATGAATAATCAAATACGAGAATATTCAGATCTCCTCGAGGATAAGGATATTAAGAGATGGTATGATAATGTCGCAAGAGGGTCAAGAATCACTGCTGATATCTATTTGAGAAGACTTGGAAATTTTCATAAGACATATAAGAAAACTCCGAAGGAACTAATCAAGCTTAGTGAAAAGAGTATTTACAATTTACTTCTAGATGTAGTCGGTGATATGGAAAATAAAAAATTATCTGGAAGTTACATTGCTTCTATTATGAAAGCAATAAAATCTTGGCTTGTGTTCAATGGCAAGGATATAAAACGCAAGATAAAAATAAAAGGAGTCCAAGAGACCCCTACACTGCAAAACGAAAGAGTTCCAACACAGCCAGAGCTAAAACAGATTTTCTTGGCTGGAGATGAAAAAACAAGAACAGCATGTGCACTTGTTGCTCATTCAGGATTAAGGATTCAAGTGCTCGGAAATTATCGTGGAGACGATGGCTTAAAAATAAGCGATTTTCCTGAACTTGAAATCAAAGAGAATAAAGTTGAATTCAGGAAAATACCTACTTTAATAAGAGTAAGGCCAACCCTAAGTAAAACAGGAAAAGAATATCTTACTTTTCTAAGTGAAGAGGGCTGTGAATATCTTAAGGCATATCTAGAAATGAGATTAAGGGCAGAAAAATTAACAGAAAACTCAGCAATTATAACGCCTAAGAAAGCAGAAAAAGAATTTATCACTTCAATAAATGTCGGGGATTCAATTAGAAAGGCTTTAAGAAAATCCGGTTTTCCTTGGCGTCCTTATGTGCTTAGATCATATTTTGATACTCAAATGATGATTGCAGAATCAAAAGGCCTGATAATAAGGGATTATAGGACATTCTTTATGGGGCATAAGGGGGATATTGAGCATGTTTACACTCTTAACAAAAAAAGACTTCCAGAAAACATAGTTGAAAGCCTCAGAGAATCTTATAAAAAAGCACAGAAATACTTGCAGACAATGGAAACAGGAAAAGAAGAAGAAATAACAAAATCATTCAAAAAACAATTATTGCTTGTTGCTGGCTTCAAAAATAGTGAAATTGATGATAATCAATTAGGTCTTGGAGATGAAGAATTTCAAAAGTTAGTAAGAGGAAAGCTTCTCAAAAGCATGGAGAACAATGGTGTCAAGCAAAAAATAATACCCTCAGCACATATTGAAAATTATATAACACAAGGATGGGAATTTGTATCAAATCTGCCAGATGATAGGGCAGTTATCCGAGTGCCTGAGCACTAAACTCCTTTTTCTTTTTCTTTATACAAGAAAAACAATATAGGGATAGCATCTTTGGATTTTTTCATTTTTCTTAATTCTTTCTCAAAGTCTTTTTGATTTTCATGAAAAATCATCTTGTAAGAAAATTTTGATTTTTTATCTTCCAATTGTGGAAATTTATCTAAAAATTTTCTTTTGAGCCTTATTAAGTTCCATGCACCTTGATTAGTAGTATAAGAGACTATTCCCTTAACACAAATACTTGGAGTGACTGGCCTTAACACTTGTAACTCACTATCTTTAATATCTTCTTTCACAAGAGTCATTCTCTCACCCCCTTGTTACATAGAAAATAAACAACAACCCCCCGCACAAAACAAGGGGTTGGCATGTTACATGCCTCCAAGATAGATGTTTATAATGGGAATCTTAAAATTAACTAGTAATAGCTGGTATAGAATTGGATTTCTACTTTCATTCTTCAAATCTCTCTGAAGTTTGATCATTTGTGTCCTATCAGACTCTTTATCGCCATCTAGGGTTTTTATCTACTTTAACATATATTTTCAAGTATATATAAAGCTTTCGGATAGTATCACTGGATAATGACATTATTACAAAAAGTTTATAAAACTAGAGAATCTTTCTAAATCATATGCCCACTTTTTAAAAATTTGGGAAAAGTTGGATTCTGCATTAACTTAAAAAGATCTATTTAAAAAGTTCAGTTCTTTTACTTTTTTATGAAGTTTGTAAGAGAAGGAAAAGAGCATATAGCCATAAAAGAGATTAAGTTAGCAGATGGAACTATCATAGGGGTTTTTGAAGGCAACAGGGGGGCTAATCCAGATCACGACATTCTTATTAAATATCAAGAGCAAGGCAAGAGATTAAGGACTCCAAAACATATTCATTGGGTTATTGACTTACTGATAAAAAAAGAACATAACCGAGAACTAACCTTAAAGTTTATGAAATATCTTAGGGAGATGTATGAGCAGGTTAATGCTTTTAATAGTAAAGAGGACAGAGCTAAATGTGTTTTACAAGAAACTACAAAAGAGAGATTAAAGCCATTTGAAGAATTAAATAAATATGGTGAGTACAAAGTAGAATTTATAGGACATCTTATTGAATTAATGATAAAAATGGAAAAGAATACTCTCCCAGAAAAGCCAGCACGAGTATTCAAAGAGTTAATGGATGCTATGATTCAAGAAAAAGAAATTTTTGTAGTAGTTAGTAAAGCCACTCAGATTGGATAATTAAATTAAGATTTTTTTGATTTCTTTTTATTCAAGAAGTTATAAACACAAGCAACTAGAAGAATTGTAATAGAAAGAGTAGCAACAACCAAGATTATATTATTTACATAAAAGTTTAATAATATTTTTACTATCCAGGATATAAACCAAATTATTAAAATAGTAATCAAAGATATGCCCCCAATTACTAAAGATTTTCCTCTAAAATTTAGATTAATCCATCTTTTTTTTATTTTGTATTCTAATCCCATTTTGCTTATAGATATATTTATTTTTAATAATTCGTGACAACAACTTCGTTTATTTTACCCCTACCTTTTCCATTGCAGTTTATCATTCTGTTTGCTTTAACAACCTTTATTTTATGTCCTTCATACAAGTTATTAATAAAGTTCGTGTCTGAATTTGAGAGCATAACTTTTGCACCTTTCTTTGCCAACGCCGAGAATAATTCTTTTAATTTTATTTGTTCTTTCTCAAGAAAATTGTCTTTTGTATAAGTTGTAAAACTTTCTTTCTTTAAAGGATAATAGGGCGGATCAAAGTAAACAAAGTCTCCACTCTTTACATGAGGGGCAATCTCATGAAATTGCTTAACTTCTATCTTTGCGTTTTGTAAAAAGTCAGAAATTTTTCTTAAATCGTTTTCAGGACAAATCAAAGGATTTGTATAACTGCCAATAGGAACATTAAACCCCCCTTTAGAATTTACTCTGTAAAGCCCATTAAAGCAAGTTCTATTCAGATAAATAAACCTGACTGCTCTTTGCAAAGGT